>Ga0123341_1006977_pt1 | contig 10265 bp, 4 predicted proteins | sample Turbeapinknodule_FD_89959 | JGI IMG/M metagenome (GOLD analysis project Ga0123341, IMG submission 89959) | Root nodule microbial communities of legume samples collected from Mexico - Turtle bean Mexico pink nodule | ecosystem: Host-associated > Plants > Roots > Nodule | place: Mexico: Nepantla...
TATTCAATATAACATACTTTTTTTAATAAAACCGTCGACCATCAAATGTAATAATAGAATTACATCTTTAGGAAGTTGTGTTAATAATTTGAAGTTGTTGTTTTATTAAATAAACAAAAAATAGTATCTGGTGATATTATTATTAAAAAAACAAACACTCACTTTTTATAAAAAAAAAAAAAGTAGGTTAACAAGTTATAATTTTAATTTTGTAAAATTATATAATTTGTAACTTCTTAAAATATTTTCTAAGAGTATTAACTAATAAAGGTTTTTTAGCATGCTATAATTTACATATTACATGTGTTAACTATTATTAGTGTAAAATGTAAGATATTCCAATATTACCAAAAATATTCAAGTTTTCATTTTTTTATATTTATATAAATAACATGTGACTAGTATGTTCACTTTTTAAGCCAAGTTGTGATTCTTTATTAAAAAAATAGTAACTTCATTGTAAGTATTATTACTACAGCTATAGTAATACTATATATTGTATGCAATATATAGTGTAAATATGTTTGCCTACTTTTAAAATGTTTATGAATCCAAACATGCATGTATTCTTATTTATTTGTATTGTCCATGTTTCTAATATTTTAAACATATCGAACACATTACTGAAATCAATACTCTAAACACTAAGTATATTAACATTTGCTTGCAACTATGATAGTTTGATTCATGAAAAGATCATTCTTATTATCCAGAGATGGCTTTATTTACTTCTAATATAAGAGTCAAAAATAGTATTGATAAGAACAAATTTCTAATACTTAAGTGTATAACACATGTAAGATGTAAACCATTTCATACATATTTTCTTTCTTTTTTTTCTTGTTAGCAATTCTTTTTTATTTTTCTTGTTTTGTTTGAAAAACAAACACAATAAAGTGATGGTTGATTTTCCCTGTAACAGATCAGTCTTGATCTTATCATAAGAAATCTTTTATTTACTCTTACTGATTTAAAAGACCTTTTAGAGTTTATTGAGCACATTTCATATCCATCACTTGAATCCTCGTACTTATGTATAGCGACGATGACACGCGAAGAAGAACTGTCGTTGGAGAAGAAAAGTGGTGGTTGTCTTGCTAGGATGGTTGTACTCATCAAAGAAGAATGTAAGTTTTTCGTGAACCTGTTGAACTTCGGATATGTATATCCGAAAGTGAATTTTGTTATGTAAGTCTTATGCGAATGTTGAAATTCAGAGGTTTCCCGGATGTTGTAATCTAGAAGCACAAAGTAGGAGTGATGACTTGTGGATTTGGATATCCGTAAATATTTTGGATACGATAATCCGGAAGCCAATGCTCAGTGATTTTTCTGGATGCATAAATCCATAAGTGTGTTTCGGATATGATAATCCAAAAGTAATTGTGTGTGTGTGTTTTTTTTCATTTGAGGTCATTTTATGAAATGCTTAGGAACATGGTGAGGACTAGAGGAGGAAGATCTTCTAATGTGGATCGCATGCGACTAACTGCATCTGTGAGAAGAAAGTGTGGTGGTCCTAGTAATTCAGTTGCAAATGGGGACTTTGAATAGAATATTGAACAAGAAGAAGTGGAAATTGAAGACGAAGGCGATCCAGGAGGGTCAGTGGATAAGTCATTACTAATTAATTATGAAGATCATGTGGCGAGACAGTTATGAATGATTTGGTAAGTAATGAACATTTTATATGACTGGTTAATTGAGTGTGTTATGTATGTATTTGTTGATGGTATTTGTTGATTATTGTAGGATCATGGTGAGCTTAAGGTGGTTTCTCATGGGAGAAAGGTCAATAAGTTAGGAGCACCACACAAGAGCACAAAGGCTGCAGTAGATATGTCTGGCTTAGGTGGTTTCATTCATGCAAATTATGAGAATTTAGACAGAGGATTGTTTTGTGCATTCGTAGAGAGGTGGCATGTAGAGATAAACACATTTCATTTACTTATTGGGGAGATGATCATCATTATAGATGACATGTCAAATTTGTTGCATCTGGCCATTGTTGGACAATTTCATACGCATTAGACCTTAGATGCAAATAAGGCGAATGACTTGTTGTTAGAATCCTTATGTGTTGACCGTGGAGCTGCAATTGAAGAGACATGACACTAGCGAGGAGCTCATGTGCAACTCAGTTGGTTGAAAGATGTGTATGAGGACGCATGTTAAAGGAGGCAATGGACTATAGTTGCCAAAGCGTATTTGCTTCAGTTGGTTGAGAGATGTGTAACAACATCTTGTACTTGTTTGTTTTGTACGTACTATCCAATGTTAAAGGAGTTCACTAGTTTCAATCTGAGTGTGTCCAAAATATATCTTGCACGACATTTGACACCTCTTCAAACCTACATCAATGTACATACATGTCTCGTTCCAGTAACAACATCAATTGTTGCATTTCTGTTTTGTGACCTCATTGTGATCTTCATTGCATTATAAACTTGTTTTATCGTCGTCACATTCTTCTCATTTCTCTCTTTCATGGTTAGTAAAATATTTTTTGGCTTCACTAAAGTCATAGAGTCATATCCTACACCATAGTCTTTTCATCAACACCAATGTCTCTGCCAAATCATGATTGTGAGAACCACAAATTAATTCAATCGTCCACCCTTCACCATATTTTAACGGTTTGGCTCACAATTTGAAAGAATAGTCACATTTCCTAGTTCCACTTCAACTGATATCTATGTCTTTTTTATACTGTCTGAATTTACCTCCTCTCTCACAACCAAATAATATGTTCATCATCCTTCCTCGTTGCCCTGTCTATGTATCTGACCTTAAAATAACAATAATAAATCCATAACTATAACCAACACTTCTCATCCACTCTAACATCTCACCTCGATAATACTTACAATAACATATGCCAAATTTATATATCATTCATAAACTACAATTCACATGCCTAAAATTAAACGCATTTCACCTTACCTCATTTGTAGTAAATGCCTCACTACACTAATGTGCCCTATGTTCATTATCTAACGCATTATAAGATATTGACAGCTTTAGATCAACATCATCTAATATATCCCACACATTAATCTCACATGAAATTCCCATGTATGAATCCATGATATCCATTGACACTACTGTATACAAAAAATAAAACACATGTCAGGAACCTTTACCTTCCGGATATCCATATCTTTAACCCAAATTAGGAAGTTTCAAATATGCAAGTCCATAACTAATATGTCACTTTCGGATATGGCCATCCACAAGCATATCTGGACAAACACTAATACCTTATGGACGTTGATAAGTGCCAAATTTCAGTAATATTTCATATTAAAATATAGACATTTATGAGTATTAATTGCTAAAATAAGTATAAAATAACCCTTAATTTATGAATTTATACCATTTTACATATTTTATCATTTATAATTGAATATGAACAATTTATTCCTAAATTTGGTGTTAATTTCAGGATTCTAAGGAAGAATGGAGATGATTGGGCAAAAGAAAAATATACAAAGCTAAAAAGAGAAAGTTGGAATGCATTAACACTCACCAAAGTTGTCAAAATTCGCAAAAAGCCAGGATGCGACCAGTGGATCTCGCTCTCGCTTGAGCGAGATGACTCTAGTAACGTTGGGCCTTTTTACGTTTTGTTTGCCCAAGCGAGCCCATTAGCGCCTAAGCGAAAAGTCACTTGAGTCCAAGCAAAATAGGTTAAATAAGAGGTTTTAGGCACAACCCTGATGTGCAAGATTGAGAGGAAAACACCATTGAGTGACTTGTGATCCAATTGGGATAATAGAAGGTGTTAGAAGATGTGTGGCTAATTCTACTATTTAGGATTGAGAGTAATTTGCTCAAACTTTAATGTATTGAGATGATCTCTGAACATAATATTATGTTCTTGATTTATTATTGGTATTATTGTTTTGCATCTAATTCTTGTTTTTAAATTTGACTGGAAAGTATTTTTAGGGTTCTGACCTAAACAATAATACTTAACATATTTGAGTGTTAGGGATAGACTTGAAATGTTAATTGTTATCAACGTATGATCTGAATTCTAAGTTGTTTTTATAAATATGCGAGAAATCAATATTTAAGAAGCATCTTAATAATTTTATATGCGAGGAATCGATATAAATGATTTTTATACGGATGTCAATATCAATCAAAGGACATAATATTATTAGGCTAATCAAAATATACAAGAGTGAGAAAGATGAAACTCAATCCCTATTTTTCCAATTGAAGCAACAACTTTTTGCCTTGTTCTCTTCTTAATCATTGCTAGCACAACAAATTCCAACAAACTTTTATTATTTTGTTTTATATTTAGTGAATGTTTTACTTGGTTGTTCAACTGTTTCTTGTGGGTTCGATATTTGTCCTTAGGGACACATTATTACTTCTGACAATGTGATGCACTTGTCATAAAAAGTCATCAAGTTTTTGGCACCGTTGCCGGATATTGACTGCTCCAGATCAACATCGTCTAATCCATCCCACACATCAATCTCCCCTGAAATTCCCATGTGTGAATCCACGAAATCCATTGGCACTACTGTATACAAAAAAAAAAACATATGTCAGGAACCTTTACCTTTCGGATATCCATATCCGTAACCCAAATTAGGAAGTTTCGGATATGCAAGTCCATAACTAATATGTCACTTCCAGATATGGCCATCCACAAGCTTATATGGACAAACATTAATACCTTCTGGATGCCAAGATCCACAAGCCTATTATCTCATTACAGATATGGAAATCTGAAGTACACACTACATACTTCCGAATTTCTGCATCCGTAGGCAACTTTCCGGATCCTGATATCCGGTATAAACTCAACATCATTTGCAAGTGAAAAGCACACGGAAACGATTTTCCTTACCTCAAAAGTCAACTGCATCGCATATAAAAGTAATGTCTTGGCCTTCACCACCACAACAAACCACTACACCATCACCACTTCTACTCAAAACGCCTTCACCACAATAAACACCTCTTCTGCAACTTTTTTTGAAAATAAAGATGACATGGGCACTTTGGAGTTTTAAAATATATGTTGGATGCACATCAGAATTGAAATGGTGTAGGGAGAATTAGCCTAAAGTGATTTCAATAGACGAAGAGACATGAACTTATTGATGTCCATAAATTTTGATCAAAATGAAGTGAGAAGGAACCAAGAAAATGAGCAGACATGATAACATTTTTTTATGTCATTGGCCAAATTCATTTATTCTTTTAAGAGACTTCATTTTTTTAACATTTTACATCAATTTTTCAACGATCGATGTAGAATCTTCTAACTATAACCATGTAGAATCTTATTTTTATGTCACTTTGATAATGTAATAAATCGTAACCATGATGAATAATCGGTAGAGAAATTCTTTTACAAAAATAACCGTTTTATGAAAAAAAAATTATCTTGAAAATAAATAAATTGTATTTCAATATATGACTTTTTCTTTTATAAAATTGTGTTTATGCTTACAACTTCTCTTTTATTTTACTTTTTTTCTCTAAATAGTCTTGGTATTTTGGACTTTTTATCTTCCATTTTTCGTTATGGTAATTAGAGTTATCAATTTGACCCATGATTCATGGGCTAACTCCAACCCATTATACAAATAAGCTCTTTTTTTATTTTCCTACCAAATGAGTAGGTTGAAAAAGCCATAATCCGCAAAACTCACATTAAGTGGGTTAGAATCAGTATTAAAGTGTGTGAGACTTACTACAAACTTCAATTAATTTTTAAATTATTTTAGAATCATATGAGTCTTTAAAATATTCTAAATTGAAAAATGATCCCTAAATACTTTACATTAACTATAAGTTGGTCCTTAATTAATTTTCATTATTTGTAACTTAATTAAAAAAGTTAGGGTCCAACCAAATTGCTGATCCATCATTATTTTACATGGGTCTATCCTTGGCAGACCTTGTATTAACTTGACCTAACACAACCCAATCTCAACTTGGCCTAACATGGATCCAATTTGACTTGGCCTCAGCTTGTCATGAACCTGAATTTACTCGACTCAATGCAGTCTCGACACAACTTAGTCTGACATGAGTTTGAGTCGACTTAACCCAACATGGGCCAGACTTGACACAACCTGACATGGACCCAACTTAAGTCGGTCCAACCTAGATCATACTTGACTCGACATGATATGGGCCTTACATGACTTGGCTCGAGGTGGGTCTGACTCATCTCGACCTGAGCTGGGCCCGAAATGAATTGACCCAAGGTGGACCTGAAATAACGTGTCTTGAAGTCAACCTATTTGACTTGAGCCCAATCCAACCTTGCCCAAATTGACCTAGAATCGAATTTAGAAAACCTAGTCTCTGCCCGACTCAATCTGACCTAGGCGTGACTCGACTTGGCCAACGTAACTACAACTTAACTTGGCCTAATATGAGTTGAACCTTTGTCAAACTGACTTGCCCTGCCTGAAACTGGACTCAACCTGACCTGGACTTGGTTTGACCTAACTTGTCCCAACTCATGCTCAATTTGACTCAACATGTCTTAGGTCAGGTCTAACTTGGTTTGAATGAACTTGATCTGTCTCAGCCTAGCCTAGATTCAACCTGATTTGCGTCCATCTCGGTTAGTTGGATATGGTCGGTTGACCTAACATGACCTAAGCTCGACCCCACTTTGTCTTTGTACTAAGTTTGGATTTTGATTGAGTGAATATTTTTCATGTGTATAAAAAAATTTAAGTAATTTTTTTTTCATTTTTATTTTTAAATAAGATTTTTTTGCTTTAAAAAAGTGGTTGATGGTTGACCTTGGGGCATTGAGCTTTTGTTGACATTTTGGTCCTATGAACTTTTTCTTGTGTAGGATTTTTGGTCTTGTGGACTTTTTAACCCTGGCCCATATGAGTTAGGGACAAGTCGTTTGGCCAAAGCTAAATTCAGAGGTCTAATGGTAGTCTTCATTGATTTATTTGGATGCTTTCTTGAAAATAATTAATGAAATCACTTTTATCGTAATAGTTTTTAACTTTTCAACAACAGATAACAAGATTTAATTCAAAGCTTTCCAAGTTGTTAAAAGTAGACTTAGTAGAGTTAGTTAGGGGAATTGTTGGTTTGAAAGTTTGGGGAGAGCCTATGTCTCTCAAATATTTAGAATAATAGGGATGATGTATTATAATCCTACATTACTATTAGAATCTTCTTTTCTCTTTATAATCTTTTATATCATATAAAGGTTCTTTTTCATAAGTGTTTTGTTTTCTTTCTATATTTTAATATAGTCCATAGTCCAATTACGGATGTGGTTCCAAAGGCTTGGAACCTTGGTTTCATGAAATTTTTATTTTTTGTTTTACATTGTACATTTAAGAGAATTTATGTTGAATATTATGCATCTTCACTTTTTCAATAATGAAATCCTTAGATGGTACTAAATGGATAATTAACATGGTAAATGTTTATGACTTGAACTCTGCTTAATCTTGGATTTATATTTCTTGTTGATGAATGAGATCTTATGTAAATTTTGATTCCACGAGATGTATATTGGGGATGAACATACAAAAGGATGAGACGGTTGAGATACTACGTTTGTCTCAATAGGGGTACTTGTAAAAGGTGGTTGAGAGGTCTAGGATGCATGAATTTAAATCTCTGGGGACACCTTTTGGACACCATATGAGGCTCTCAATTGCTTAAGCTCCAAGTACTAAGGAGGAAAGGAGGAAGATGAAGACTACCATGTATGCTAATGAGCTTGGTAACATCATGTATGAGATGGTCTGTAGCAAATTAGATTTGACTCATGTTGTTAGCAGGTACATGACGAATCCTGTATAAATTCATTGGGAGGCTTTGAAGTATGTGTTGAGATATATAAGAGCAATAACATTGTCTGGTTGAGTGTATAAAAGGTCTGTCCATGACAAAGTTGTTATAGAAAGGTATCTGGACGTTGATTATGTAAGAAATGTTGATACCAAAAAGTCACTTTCTAGGTATGTATTTATCTTGGGTCCTGTAGTTTGTTGGAGATCTAGTATGCAATTAGTCATGACTTTATCTACTATCCAAACATAATATATCGCACTCATAGAAGGGGTAAAGGAGGAACTGTGGTTGAAGGAGATGATTGGAGAGGTGGATATTGTGTAAGACTATGCAATTGTTTAGGGTTTAAGTTGATTAACAAATTTACCACGGGAGCATGAAACACATAGACATCATACTGCATTTTGTAAGAGACATTATTGAGTCTATAGAGGTTAGGATCAAGAAGATAGTATTGAAAGAAAATCCAGCATATGTATTTACAGAATTCTTGTCAAGATGGAGGTTCATATGGTTAATTTTCTGATTAAAGAAAACGGAAGTTGGAGTTGAAGTTGTTCTATGATTTGGAGTCAATATTGCATTTTTATTTAAGTGCATATATATGGTGTGGTGAGTACATTATAGATTATTAAAAGCATGTTTATGGGCACTTGAGTTTTCCTCCATGTGTGGTGAGTGCAGCATAGCAAGGGCACAAATCTTGGTTCCCAGAAGTTCCTGGTGGCACGCAGTTGCACCTCTCACAGCAACTATTGCACGCCCTTATGCACATTTTGTACCTCTCAGCCTTCCCACACCTGTATTTGCACTTCCCATCGCAGTCTGCACCATTTAACCACATAATTATTCACCCCATTTTAGAGGATTAAAATCCAATATTATATTATATATATACTGATTAATTACTAGATTTCGGATTATTTGATTCATCTGAGATATTTTATAGCATCAGTAACTAATTAAACTACAAACACTATCTTGTAAAATAATAGTTTTCAATCTTACCTATCTTGTTGGCAGCGACCATGTGCTTATTTCCACTGTGGATCCCCAACTGAAATTTTTCCCATAATTAAGAAAGAACAAAAAAGAGAAAAATAGCAAAATAATTTTTTTCATATTAGTCAGAATCTTAGGTATCTGAGTTTAGCTTGCTGCTATATATTGAAGAGGTTCAAAAGTTCTTCCTAGCTAGGAAATTAGACAACATTGAATTATTGGCTTTTCCAAAAAAATATGCATTTGATTGGAGCTTGTCTCTACAAGGCTTCAGAGGCTACATGTTTTATCAAGGAGTTTTTGAGTTTTTTTTTTCTCTCATGTGTCAGGTGTAGCAAGAATGGCTTGTTCTAACATGTGATGTGATCTATCTTTTATGAGTTCAGTCTTATAGAAAGGAGCACATTCTTTTGTGTTGATGTTACATACTGTAACAAAAAACTGGTGTTTGCAAAACTTTGTACATGTTTTTGTGCTGGTTTTGCCTCTTCTTTGGTAAGATTTTTGCTTACAAAAAATGAAAAAGGTGGGAAAATATAATGGCCAATTAATAACTCATGATGAATGGATAAATAGATTTGATATAGCAAGGAAGTAATATTAACACGTCATGAATGAACCACTTAACCTCATGCATAAGGATGAAGCAGAAAATAGCCATGACCACTGTTTTTCTGGTGAGGGCCATAGTTAAAATACCTGCAACTTTCACAAGAAAAACAAGGTTTTAAGCAAGACAAAGAGACAGTGACAGACAGAGATAGATTCTGGGTCTGAAGCTTTGATCCTAGCTCTCACTATTTATATGGAAGAGAAAAAGGTAATTTTTGAGAGAACAGGTTCCAGCTGTAGCAAGATAAACCACCCCATTCGTATGCATGCACTTTGAAAGTTCTATTGCCGTGAAGGCAAGTAAGAAAACAATAATTTTATTTATTCATAGAACATTTGCTTCTTGTAATGTCTCATATGTTGAAATCTTATTAATAAAATAAATGGCGATGTTTTAAGATAATTTTTAAAAATACAATTTAATTAAAGAAAAATTGTTTTATACTGTTTTATCGATTGTTAACATTTTTATTTCATAATATAGAATTGAATACCAGTTCCATGATTACACATAAAATTTCTAACCACTACATCAACAAAGTTGATTTAAAGTTGAATTTTTTGTTTGCCTCACACAAACCTATTGGCTAATCTATTTAGTTGAATTTATTTCAATAACTATTTATTATAGCAGAGGTTGCATGGCCTTGAATTTTAGTTCAATTAAAAGGTCTTAAATATAACACCAACGTTATATATACCAGGTAATCCTTGTCGTCACAACAGGCCATTTATATGTGAAAAAAAAAACTTGACAGTAAATATCTAGTTAGCAATTTAGTGAATGTAAATACTAACTAGATATTTACTGTCAAGTTTTTTTTTTCACATATAAA
>Ga0123341_1006978_pt1 | contig 10265 bp, 7 predicted proteins | sample Turbeapinknodule_FD_89959 | JGI IMG/M metagenome (GOLD analysis project Ga0123341, IMG submission 89959) | Root nodule microbial communities of legume samples collected from Mexico - Turtle bean Mexico pink nodule | ecosystem: Host-associated > Plants > Roots > Nodule | place: Mexico: Nepantla...
ATGAAACATAATATCAAATTAATTAATATTATAAAATCAAATTATAAAATAGAATTAAATAAATTATTATAAATATTAAAAATTAAATTAAATATTTAATATTTGAATTATGACCGTCATAAAGGTTATCATAAAAGTCATACTATATTGTATTAAGTGGCGTTTATAACTGCCACAATTTACGTTGGAATTGATTTATCAGTTTGAAAAATTACGACATTTATAACTAACGTAAATTACACGCTTAAAACCGTCACTTTATACAATGCATAATATGGTGTCTGCTACAACGGTTCTTAATTGACCGTCACATTAAACTTTGTGGCAGCAAGAATTCTGGCGGTACGTGGTACCGCCACAGACGTATAATGCGGCGGTTAAAAACGCCAGTTTTTACGAAAATAATCGTCGCATTATACACGTTTTTTTGTAGTGTCGGTTGTTTTTCAGCAGCATGTTGACAGATTGAGATTTTCAAATATTAACTGAGAAAGGTTCAAAAACATATGTAAGTACTCGAAGAAAATAGAATTTAAACATGAAATAGTGATTAAAATCAATGGTAGAGATAAGGAAGGTCTTATCCTTTTATGAAGTCCCTTCAATGAGTCATTTGTTTGTTATCAAAAAGCTTCTTTTGACTTTTGAAAAGACTTGAACCGGTACACATCATTGATTCAGTTCCAGTTTTAACCTTTTCCTTCCAAGAACCTGATCATATGACTCAGAGCCTCATGTTCTTCTAGATTCCCTGCATAAAAATGAATTCAAGCAACAAGGTTTGGTCCCCTTACAAATGTGGGTCATTTGATTTATTTTTATCAATTGAAACCTCACAACCTTTGGGAATCCATTTCATAAAGGGAACAGAATATTTCCTTATTTTGCAAAATCCAACAAAATGACCTCTTTTCATGCAATAAAAGCATGTAACAACCGGTTGTTTCGACTTAACAATCGATTATTTTATTGGCAGTTTTGAAAATTTCTTTGAAAAATTATCTTGCTTGTTCTGTGGATTAAAACCTAATCCAACTCTTCAAAAAACACAATTTTGAGATGCCAAGACATTTTCAAAGTTGGATTTTCTTTTTGAAAGCTTATCCACAGTACTAACAAGATAATGTACTTTCTTTTCAAGATTTTCACAATTTTCACAAACAAGAGAGTCACACATATGAGAAGACTTTTTCCAATGTTTTTCCAGTTTTTCAAAATCAATTTTTGATTTTTCCAGCTCTTCTTCAAGTGTCTTAACCCTCTTTTCAAGCCAGTTGTTAAGCACTTTCAAACGGTTGTTTGATAGAACCAGTCAGTTAGCTTCTTCATGAGCTTCTTGAAAAGCTTGAAGCAATTTACTATAATTTTCAGCACTTAGGGAAGCACATGAACTTACATTGCTTGAGCTACATGACTCATCATCGCCTTCTGCAATCAAGCATATGTTTGCCTTTTCATCTTCACTTGATGAGGAGCTTGATGAGGAGACTTCATTCTCATTCCAAGCTATATATGCTCTTTTTGACTTTCCGTTTTTCTCCTTGTGGCTTGATTTCTTTTGAATGTTTTCTTTGTTGGACAATCTGCTTTAATGTGCCCTTGTTCACCACAACCAAAGCAAGTATAGTTGTTAGAATTGAAATCACTAGTTTTCTTGTTGCCATACCTTTCTTTGTTGGCTTCTTTGTTGCGATTTCTCTTAAAAAATCTACTACACTTCTTGGACATAAAACTAAGGTTTTCTTCTTCACTTTCATCACTTGATTCTTGTTTGCTTTTGTGCTTGGCAACTTTCAAGGCAATGCTTCTCACATGTTTGTCTTCACTCTCTTGAACATTGAGTCTATTCATTTCTATCTCATGTTCTCTAAGCTTACCAAATAATGAAGCCGTTGTCAAGGATGTCAAATCTTTTGACTCAGAAATTGTTGTCACCTTAGGTTGCCATGATCTATCAAGACACTTGAGGATCTTGATGTTTAGCTCTTCTTTATCATAGGTTTTCCCAAGGCTCATAAGGTGGTTGATGATGTGGGTGAACCTTTTTTGTACTTCAGCGATTGACTCACCTTTAAGCATTCTAAACATTTCATATTCCTGAATTAGAGTATGTTTTCTAGCTCTTTTCACATCATTGGTTCCTTCATGAGTCACCTCCAAAGTGTCCCACATCTCCTTGTTTTCAGAATCAGTCCATTGAGACCAAGGTTTTTCAATGGAAGATCCATCTTTTTCAAATTTTGGAATAAAATGACCATTTTCAATTGCATCCCAAATTCCCGTGTCAAGAGATTCAACAAAGATTTTCATTCTAACTTTCCAGAATTGATAATTCAAACCACAAAATAGAGGTGGTTTGCTGATTGAAGTACCCTCTCCAAAAGGTACTTTTTCAGCCATTAAAAAAAGGTTTTAGGATCAAACTTGAGTATTTTTCAAGTACCAAGCTCTTGATGCCAATTGTTAGAATGTATGGCTTTAAACTAGAAGGGGGATGAATTGTTTAAAGGGGGTTTTCGCAAACTTTTTAAGCTAGAATGAAATTCTTCGCAAGAAACCAAATTAGGAATTCAGTTAGCCAAGAACAAAGCTCAAAACAGTAAAGCACCAGAAAAACAATCGGTTGTTTCGTAGAAACAATCGGTTGTTTATACCAGTAAAAATAACAACAACTGAAATTAAAGAGTTTAAGGAAGAGAGAGATGCACAAACAATTTTAATTGGTTCACTCTTAAACCAAGAGCTACATCCAGTTTCCCAGAAACCACTGTGAATCCACTAGGTAATTAAATCCATATTACATACACACACCACCAAAGAAGTGACCTTGATCCCCTCAAGAAACACACTTCCTTTGGCTCAGCACACACACACCAAGAATATTGATCTTGACAACCTCAAGAGCGCACAACCCTTCTTGGCTTCACAACACCAGAATGTACACAATTTACATAACGAAATACACTGTTACAGAATCAACTGAAATCAATACAGAGTAATCCTATTCCACTTCTCTCTTGAATAACCAAAGCTCAAAGTGAAAACTTAAATGGTTGAAAGCTCTTTGAAAAACTCAAATATGTTTTTCTTTCTTGTTGTTTGTTATAAAACATTAACAAACTATTTATAATATTCAAATCTTGGTCAAAGCATTTAAAGAAGGAGCATATTCGGTTATGAAATCTTTTAAAGCTCACTCAACTAACAAAACTGATTCTATTAGGATTTCAAACAAACAATCGGTTGAAAGAGTGAATCAATCGATTGTTTTGGTTTGACAACAAGTCAACCATCCAAAACATTTTCAAAACTCTTTCAAAAACACCTAAGTATAAAACAATCGGTTGTTTCAACAAAATAACAGGTTGTTTTTCACTTAGTTTGAAAAACACTTTAAACTTAAAAGAGTTGAAAACACTTAAGCTTTAGATTCAACAAAGAGTGGATTAAAAAGATAATCTACCCCAGATCCTACTCTAAAACACATCAACAACTTCAAGCAACTTCAGACTCCCATCAAACGCTAGGATTTGGATTCTTCAAAGCTTGAACACACTTGATTCAACAAAAACTCCTTGGATCCTTGAACTTTTTAGGAAAGCCTTTTTGAATAATGTCATTATATTTATCCTCTAGCTCTATATTTCTTTCTTCAATATAGCTCCTATTCTTTTGAAATCTTTCAAATGTTGAATCTTGCTTCAAATTTTCTGCAAAATAATTTTTAGGGAGCAATTTATCAAAGAATTTTCTTTCCTTCTCTTTTTTTGAAGGAGGATCAGGATATGATAAATCTTTTTCAAGAACACCTCTCTCCTTATTTTTACTTTTCTTCTTTATTTTTTCTCCTCACTTCTCTCTTTCTCATCTCTCTTCCCCTCTGTCTCGTCTTTTTCTTCTTTTTCAGCCACTACATTATTGCAATGCTCTTTTAGATTGGTTTGGCTATTGACTGAAAACTGGCCACTTTGTCCCTCCACAATTTGTGCAATTTGTTTGACCAATTTTCCCATCTGGATCTCTATACCCCTAATCATGGCCATGTTGTTGTCTTGTGCACTTACAATCTTTGCTAGGACGTCTTCAACTTTACTCATTCTTTCAAGCATGGATGGATCCTCAACTTTAGGTGAATTGTTCTGATAAGAACAATGAGTATTAAAATTATCACCTCCACAAAAATCACACATGATTGACTGACTCTGGCTTTGAGATGAATGAACAACATATAATTGTTGGGGCAATTTAGCCATTTGTGCGGTTAGTTGCTCAATCTACTGTGTCAGAATCTTATTTTTAGCCAAGAGTGCATCTTCTAACGATCCTTTATTTTGAAGACCTTGTCTATCATGTTGGGTTTTATAATCAGTTGATGACAATGCATCAATAATTATTGTCGGTTGTTCTACATCAAGGGCCATCATTGTGCCACCGACTACAGCATCTAGGAGCATTTTTATGTCAGATCCGAGACCATTCAGGAATATGCTCAGTTGAGCAATATCTTCAAACCCATGATTTAGGCGTTTTCTCAATATCCTCTTGAATCTTTCCCATGTCTCACAGAATGATGCATCTGCTCCTTGTCTGAACACAAAAATTTCAGACTTTGCTTTGATGTAGCGAAAGATTGTAACAAATATTTGCATAAATTTTTCCTCTACATCCTTCCAGCTAGTGAGGCTCTGATTTGGAAGTCAATCCTTAGCTTTTCCTGCCAATGAAAAAGGAAACAAGCACATATAAACAATTTCAATATCAGTTGATTGAAAACCCATTGTTCCCACCAATTCATAAAATCTGTCCAAATGTGAATATGGATCCTCATGTTCCAATGCTGTGAATTGATGGATACTGATGAGAGTGAGAAAATCGAGATTTATTTTCAAGACCTTGGCGGTAACAGGTATTGCAATACTAGAATAATGTCTTGGCCTCTGGTACATGACATAATCTCCAAGTGTCCTTCTAAGATATGTTGCTTTCTCTTCTGTCATATTGTTATCTTCTTGAAAAATATTAGTAAAAAAAAAAAAAAGCATTTTTTTTCTTTTAAAAAAAATAAAAACAAATCTGAAAAATAAAATAAACAAAAATAAAACAATAAATAAAAAAATAAAATAAATTACTAAAATGATGTTAAGAGAAAAATATCGAAAATATTCAAAAAGAAAATATATAGAAAACAACTTCCGTAAACTAAAAGCTAAAGACAAAAATTAAAAAAATAAAATAAATAAATGAATAAATAAAAACTTAAAAATAAAATAATAAATACTAGGAGTAAAATAAAAACAAAATAAAAAATAAATAAAACAGAAAATTATAATCCTAAACAACTAACTTACTTTAAAGATACTATCGTAAACTAAGTTTACGTAAAAATAAAAACTAAAATTAGTAATGATAAATAATTAAAACAAATAAATAAAAATTACGTAAATCTAAATAAAACTATGTAACTAAACCTAAAAAAAAAACTAAAATAAAATATAATAAAATCAAAACAAATATTACAGAGTGGACTTTAAGCCTAACTCAACCCCATAAAACCGGCTCATAGAGTTGAGGTTTGCACCCACTTAAACCCCATAAAACCGGCTCATAGGGTTGAGGTTTGCACTCACTTATATACAATGAAAGACTCTAATCTCTAGTCGATGTGGGATCTCCAACAATAAATCTGAAAATAAATAGAAACAAATAAAATCAAAATAAGAATTAAAATAATAACAACAAATCTGCAAATTAAAATAAAATAAAATAAAAACAAATCTGTTTAAAACAAAATAAAAAAGTAACAAATATAAACACAAAATTAAAACAAATCAAAACAACTATAATATTCACAATATTTAAGAAACTATACTCAACAAATCAAACTTGTTCCCCGTCAACGGCGTCAAAAGCTTGAAAGTAATAATTGTTCCTAAAGACGATATGGATTCCACAAGAAAAACAGTGAATTATTGAGTACAATAATGGTTAAATATAACACAAAACAAGAAAAAAAAAAATCTTAGAATCACATTCAGACGTTAATGGCAATTAACGTTTTAAGTCTATCTCTAACACTCAAATATGTTAAATATTGTTCTTTAGGTCAAAACCCTAAAAATACCTCCCGGTCAGATTTAAGATTCTCAATTTGTCACAGAAAGTTAAAAGCAAAACAACAATACCAATAATCAATCGAGAACTGAATATATAAGATATCACCCCAATACATAAGAGTTTGAGCAGATTACTCTCAAAACCAAATGGTAGAATTAACATGCACACTTCTAGCACTTTTCATTCTCCAAATTGGGTTACAATTCACTCTATGGTGTTTTCATCTCAATTTGGCACACTAGGGTTGAGCCTTTAGCCCCTATTTAACCTAGTTGTATAGGGTTAGGTTACTTCCTGTTTCGCACTAATGGGCTAAGTGATAAAACAAGGCCCAATCTTTCTCTGCATCTTTTTCTATTCCTGGGACCTTCCACAACTTTCTCTTTTTTAGCTCAAATTATTCTTTTTTAGTCCAAATCTTCAATCCTCCGTAGAAATTTGCAATTAAAACCAAATTTGAGAATATAATACTCTTATTCAAATAAAAATCATAAAAAATGTAAAAATGTATAAATTCATAAATTGGGGATTATTTTATATGTAAATTAGCAATAAATTCTCATAAGTGTCTATATTTTAATATGAAATCTTACTGAAATTAGGCACATATCACGCGCCTTGTTTTTGAGGGAGAAAGGATTGGCCAACCAAAAACATATTTGTAGGTTGTGTTTTTAACATGAAGTTTACATATGTTTCGGTCAGTTCTGTCTCTGATTTAAGGATATTGAAAGACACTTTAATACAAGACGACTTTGGTTATTCTAGAAGGTTAGCTTTAGGTGTTTGGGTGTAAAGAACAATAAATAAGTTATATATACTTAATATAATATAAATTAAATAATCATAGATAATATTAAAATTCTCTAAATACATTAATTTAACTAAAAAAATTAATTTAAATTAATAAAATAAAAAATAATATAATTATATTTAAAATTTTAATTTTATTTATTTATTTTAATTTTACATTATTTTATTCTTTTATTTATTATTGAAATTTTACATTATTTTAATTAACTAAAACATGCAAAAAATAATTATTAATTATTTTTTCTTTTTTTATACACAAGGTTAAATATGTAATCTTACCATTTTTACCATTATAAATAATTCAAAATACACTTACAACCATCACATAACTCACATACTTCAATAATTTTTTCTCACGCATCCACTCTAACATACCCCAATCCAAACACCCTCAATTTTCCACTCCTCAATGCAAATAAAGCATTAGACTTTGTTTGGATTAGGGAGTGGAAATTTGAGGGTGTGGGAAAATGGAAGTGTGAGGATTTGAGAAGACAGTTAAGGGTGCTTGGATTGAGGTATGTTAGGGTAGATGTATGAGAAAAAAATTATTAAAGTATGTGAGTGGTGTGATGATTGTAAGAGTATTTTAAATTATTTTTAATGGTGTAAATTGTATGATTACAAATTTATCTTTGTGTATAAAAATAATAATAATTAATTTTGTGCATATTTTAGTTAATTAAAATAATGTAAAATTACAATTATAAATAAAAGAATAAAATAATGTAAAATAAAAATAAATAAATTTTAAATATAATTATATTATTTTTATTTTATTAATTTAAATGAATTTTGTTAGTTAAATTTATGTAGTTGAATAATTTTAATATTGTTTATGGTTATTTAATTTATATTATATTTTGTTATATATATATATATATTAAGTATATATATATATATAATTATATATAAGAAAATTAATATTAATGATGATTTTCATTATTATTAATGTAAGAAAAATATTTTTGAGAATGGTTAAGCTTCCTATTCAAATAATGCGCATTGTCATGTACAAAAGCACACTTGGGGTAAAAATGGAAATTAAAAGAATCCTACGTGGTTTTTCCTATGATGCTTCACTTTCTCTTCAACTCAACCAGGATACGTTGCACTTCTTCATTCACCTTTCCTCGCTCCTACATCCGTGCAAATGACGAGATACAAATGAGGAAAATTCTTCTTCATCCATACATGGATACAAAGAGAGCATTAAAGTAAAATCTAAACTTTTGTTTGATATGCATTGTTTTTTTTTTTGGTCTTTTATTGGTTGTCGTCATTTGGTTTGATACACACAATTTATACTGAATATTTTATTTGTGTTATATGGATTTTTGTTGTTGTTTGTGTTTTTACATTGAATATTACAATGCATTTATCAAATAAGTGTTTTTTTTAGTAAAATAGGCTTTAAAACGAACAAAATTGATTTTCTGAGTCATGAGTAATCACTGTCCATAAGGACTTATTCACGGTGTATTGCGCAAGTTTTCCAGGATACAACATGAACTTCCTAGAGATTTCCGAGGATCAGAACTAACAAGTTACTCTTAAAAGAGTAATACCCAATAGAACCAAATATTATAGTAAAATAAAATAAAGTAAATGAGGAGAGAGAAAGTGAAAAAGATGAGAGGAAGAAGAAGGAGCCGCTGGTAGGTGAAAAAGATGAATAAGGTGAAAATGAGATATACGTTTTCTGAAGGGGGTGAAGATCTCTTTATATAGGGAGAGGAACAACAAAATTTGTTGCAACTTCTAGACCCACGTGCTTCCGTTCAACATCTCAACTGTGACAACGTTCTAAAATCCCGAAAGACCAGGCAGTGCGAGTGCGAGCGCGGAAGCAGAGCAACGTTCTTCAACTTTCGAAGGACCAAACAGTGCTTTCCCGGTCATGCGTCCACGATCCTGGGTGGAGAGGGCAACGAGCGCAACAATCTCGGTGCAGTTCCAGTCTCTATTACACTTCCGAGATCTCTTCCAACGGAATTGAAAAATCTAGGGTTTCCATGCATAATCTGATTTGTTTTACAACATACTCTGTTTTTCGTTTATTATTTTGAAATACCTGATTCTGTTTTACAACAAACTCCCACATATTGCAAAAGATAAAACATAGAGATAGAGAAAGAAAAATAATATTAGGTTCATCTAAGATGTAATGCATCAGAACTGGTATAGCAAGCTATATGAACTAGTCTTAGATTGATGAACTTAACACATAGTGTAGTTGGTATAGCAAGCTATATGAACCAAGACACTTAGTATGTGTTAGAGGTTAATTAATCACAATACACCCCCCACATTTACTTGTTGTTATCGTTGTGTTGTGCTACTAGGCCATGCGCAAGTATATGTTGCAAGTCATACACTACCCATAAGGGATATGAAAATCATTAAAACTTTGTAAATTGTTAAAACTCTTTTTACATCTAAATTTTAATCACAAGTTTATCCTCTCGATAATGCAGTATCTAGCACTTTCACACACACCATAGGAATGGACAAAATTGGTTTTGAATCAATATTAGTGCTAGCAGAACTAACAAGTGACTTGTTTTTACTCATATGAACCTTATTCATGGGATCTCCAATCACAAAGGTTGGGTTTCCATCACTTGTTTGTTTGCAAGTGACTTAAGTCCCATTCCCCTCGATGTTTCTACAATCATTTTTCTCCCTAGGGGTTTTGTAAGAGGATCTGCCAAATTCTGTTCTGACTTGACATAGTCAATAGAAATCGTTCCACTCTTTAATAGTTGTTTCACCAAATTATGTCTCAATTGTATATGTCTATTCTTTCCATTGTAACTTTTATTTTTAGCTATAGCTATTGCCGATTGGCAATCACAATGCATTGTTACAGATGGGGTCGATTTCATTCCTAACAGAATGTTTGCTAAGAAGTTTTTCAACCACTCAGCTTCACTATCAGCCCTTTCTAGAACAACAAACTCAGATTCCATTGTTGATCTTGCAATAATAGTTTGCCTGGATGATCTCCATGTAACTGCACCACCCCCAAGTGTAAATACATAACCACTAGTGGATTTTGTCTCATTTGAATCAGAGATCCAGTTAGCATCACTGTACCCTTCCAGCACAACGGGAAATCCACTATATTCAATGGCATAATTGATGGAAGAGGGCCAAGCTCCACACCCCATGAAAGACAAGGGCCAAACCTAGAGCGTCTAGAGCCAAGAGGGGAGCGTCTAGCACATGAAGAAGAGCGTCTAGAGGGGGAGCGTCTAGAAGGAGGAGGAGAGCGTCTAGGACCTCTTACTAGGTCCATGACCAAGCTACGGATGGGAGCCTTGGGCCAAGCCACG
>Ga0123341_1006980_pt1 | contig 10264 bp, 5 predicted proteins | sample Turbeapinknodule_FD_89959 | JGI IMG/M metagenome (GOLD analysis project Ga0123341, IMG submission 89959) | Root nodule microbial communities of legume samples collected from Mexico - Turtle bean Mexico pink nodule | ecosystem: Host-associated > Plants > Roots > Nodule | place: Mexico: Nepantla...
ATTTTTTATTTAAATTTAATTGTTTAATTGTGCTTGTTAAATGGACAAAAATATCCATTACCCTGTTATTCTAACATAGAGTAAAATGTCCAAAAGTTATAACCCTTTTGAAACACAGATTATGTTATTAGTCAAATTTGTTAGGCAAATTGTTTGTTTCACGCCTCTACCTATTAATACCATAGATAAAAAAAAAGGACCAACACGATAGTGATGTATAAATTTATAGATGTATTAATATGTCTTTATCTAAAATAGAATTGGTTCTACTTGTTTAATTATATTATTACAGTGTAAATAATTTAACTATACAAAATTTGTTTTGATTCTAATATATTTTTAAATATTTGTACAGAGAATAAAATAATGATGTTTTGTGTAACACTTTTAAAGGCAAAAAACAAATTAAAAGTAACAAAAAGACAGTTTAGCAATTAAAAAAAAACTGAGGTAGACGTTTATTTTAGCTGTGTTTAAAATATTTTAGCGTTGAAAGAATAAATAAAGTGATCATAAAAGAAAATATTTGGATTAAAAAATAACTTTATTCTCGCATGATGGGAAAACACGCATTTGAATTTCTCGTTCAGAGTCGTTAGTAGTAGAATAAATTCAAAGTTTTGATTTGACTTTTATTTTTAATTTCATAATCATATAACAAGAAAAATAAAGGTTTTAATTTGATCGATGCACAACTTTTTTTTTCCAAATAACTTATACTCATTTTTTTTTCCATTACTGTCTCAGCCTATTTGACTTCGAATGTATTTGAAATAAGGCTACTTGCACCTAATACTTACAAAGGAATTAATTAATTATTTTGCTATTAACATTTTGGATATTTATGTTTACAATATAAATAATATATTTTTGGATATGTTTGTCTAAAATTGATAAGTAATTTTCGAATATTATCATTTATAATTTTATTAAGACATCCAGAATGATTTTCGAATGTCAAGATTTGGAAGTTCTTTTTTATTTTTCGAATATAATATCAGTATCTTACAATAAATGTTTCTGGATATAGAAAAGTTGAAAGCAAATAAAAGAATATATAGAAATTAGATTATTTTTCAAGTTGTTTTCTGTAAGATACAAGAAAAAATATTACTACAAAAATCACATAAATATCTAAAACTAATAAAAAAAATTAAGATGTAATAAATGAAATAAAAAATTGACAATTCTTTAACTAATTGAGGGGGAAAACATCCATGACAATTTTTTTTTATATTTTAGCTAAAATAAATTATTTTTATCTTTTAACATTTTTTTGTGCATATATTTTTTTTTAATAAACAAAATCTTTTGTAGAATCAATGACAACTAAGTGATAGAGTATATAAAATAGGAAACATTATTACTAACTATTAGTTAACATAAGTTTAGTGACGTGTAACTCTTTGGTTTAGAAATTAAATTATGATGATGCTCACTATAATAACAATGGAGATGAAATATTCTCATTGTAGACTCAAGAATCCTATAAACTAAAAAATAACTTTCTTTTATACTCAAACTTAACAATTAAGTAATGTATTAGTAATTAATAATTAATTGGTGTTTTTAATCCAATACAACATTTAATGATTGTCACATTTTTAAGCCTTTAATGATTTGAGAAACAACCATTCACCAAGTAAGAATATTTAAATGTCCGACCTCAAGTTGGGTTAATCATTACATAGAAAATATTGTCTATTTTAGAGTTTGAACGGTTTTGTTATTAAAAAATTTATTGGAGAGATAAAGGAACAATGCGTATTTAAATTGTCATTGACATCCACTCATAAGCAACCAATTTGAGACTATTAGATATTAGATGTATCAAAACAAATCCTCCAATCAAGGACTAATGGAAGAAAAGTTTTTCAAATGAAATAAAATTAAAAATAAAAAAGTAAAGAGAATATAAATTTTGTAGAACATTCCCATACTCAAAACATCTTCATACTCATATACATACACGTATCTAGTCAATGTAAAGTAAAAAAGAGATAAGTTCAAAAAATACCTACATAAATGTGTTAATTTATCTTATTAATTATTGTACGCTCTCTATTAGGGATAAAAAAAAATTTGTCCGCATAATTATTCTTCAAATTTATCTCAATTTTAATAAAAAAGTATCTATAGACTAATATATGCACATTTTTTATATTTAAATAAATAAAGATGAAATTTAACTTTAAATATGAAATGAAGATAGTCAAACACGAGTTCATGTGACTTATTCTCGTTCCTACTCTATATCTTTACTTTTTTTTTTTTACATTTGTCAATAATTTGTTTTTGAATAATATTTTTCCTGTGTGTATGTGAATCCAAGATCTCACGAAGACAAATTTTGGCCAGATTTGGAATTATATACTTGTTTTTTTTTTCCAACGAGCATTTACGCCTCAAATAGTGCATGAAATACTGGGAGTGAAAAATTGATTTTTGTTTATGACCAATGTTCTTATTTTGTTGGGGTCAAATCTTGCTGTCTATGGACGCTGCTTCATTCTTCAATTTCACACACACATTGGACATCATTATGAGATCCTCAAACTAAACAAATGTGTACTTTTCTTTATATATTTTATTAATTTGCCTATTTCTATTTAATGTGACTCTATTTACACTTATGCACGTGTGTTTTAAGTTTAGATAAAACTAATGATTCTTGGCTTCCTAAAGAAACACGTTTGTTTTTGTTTGCCAAACTTGTTTCCCTCCTTTCAGCACTCATTGCTTGACTCGCCTTCTACATTTTCATCTTTCCCCATTTTCAAGCATCAAATTTTAAAATGGTATATTCATAATAGAGAAATTAAAATAAGAACGGAAAGAACTAAAACTCAATAACTTTGATTCCATTTGTTGGCTCTAGACAATAATCAATATAAAATGTATTTTTAAAAAGTATAATTTTTCTTTTTCATCCGTTTTTTCTAATGTTGTTGTGGAAAAAAGAAGAAAGATGGTGAAATGAAAGTGGAAAATATTGAAAGAAAAAGTTGTTTAGAGAGGGGAATAAGTCAATTGTTCCCACAAGATGAGGATGAGGGGAACGTGCAATGGAGGTTTTCTTTTATCAGTATCCATTTGTCAGATCCACAAAGCCATAGCTTTTTGGTTTTTCCCATGTTTTTAGTTTATGCTCTGCTTCTTTGACCCGTAAGGATTTTTATGCTCTCGTACAACAAAAGTTTCTATTTTTCTCCACTTCATCTCTCAATATTGCTTCATAAATCCGTCGTCTTAAAATTCTATATGAAATTTTTTATTCAATTATATCTAAAATATCCATTTCTTACATATATCTCACATTTTTTCTTTTTATTAAGACATTTCATAATATATAATATAAATCAGTTTAATAAGTTGGTTTAATGAAATTAAATTAAGTTCATTTTTGACATAGTATCAGAATCATTTTGAATCTATCATAGCGATTATTTGTTAGGCTTATAAGATTATCTGTTATCAAACCATTATTAGATCATTTATAATATATAATTTTATGCACGAGTTGGTAGCCTTAACGTGAAAGATGTGTTAAAAATTTTATATCAATTAAATTAAGACATTTCACAGGAGAAATGCAAACATTACCTTATAAACCAAATTTTATAAGGTTGAATTAAGTTTAAAATTCAAATATTCAAAATACAAATAATAATAAATTGTTATTACTACTCACTGTGCTTACTTTTAGATTTGCATTTAATGGTTGTAAACTAAAACTCAAATGCACTCACTGTGGTGAAATGATTTTTTAATTACTCTCCTTGTGAAACATGAAACAGTTTTATAAGTTTTGATTCTTAAAGCTGATAATAATGAGGCCAATAATTGATTCCAGACTTTATGCAAAAAAAGTTATTGGAGACTCTTTTCATCTTTATTGAAAAATATGAGTTTATAAATGTCAAAGTGATACATTCTTTCACGAGCGTAATGCTTAAACAAAATTAAATATATCGGATCATTATATCATACCATGTCATAATACTATTTTTCAAATATATTTCTGCATTAATTCTATTAAAAAAAACAAGCATTAAATATATTTTATATTTCTAAAATATTAAATGTACTTACTTTCTATTTAATATTTTTTATTCAGTAGTGTGTAGACTTGTAGAAAGTATGGCATTAGTCTCCCATATTTCATAACGCAGAAAATATTGTGTGAACGTAAAAACCAAATAGGTTCTTCTTAGTCTTCAACATGGTTGAACGAAAAAAGTAATTATTTACCAATTTTCTAAATTTGTTAACATTTTCTAAAATTAGGAATTAAATTAAAAGTTGAAAAATATGATTAGAAGAAGTATTTTTTAGTTGTTCATCCACATAGCTCTCTTTCGAGCATAACAAGTCACACAAAAATGAGTGATTCTCAGCAACAAAGTTTTCTCCATAGACTGAAACCTTAAGCTTGATCACCACTAAACCAAGAACTAGTTAATTTGACACCATATGCAAGAACTTAAAAAAGAAGCAGAAAAAAGTGAATTTAGTAGTTAGAATTAATGTTACTTAACAATAAAAGTATCATCAGTTGAATTGTAATGTTTATAAGCAAATTTCGGTTTTTTCTTAAAAAAAAGGAAACTTTGAAGCGACAACATTGAACACGACCAGTTCCGTAGTTGGCAGTCCAAGTCGAAGGCAGTAATCTAACATTCGGCGGAGTGTTCAGCCCGTAACCTACTAGAAGCGCCGCCTCATTCATCTCCCTTTGATTAACATAACATTCCACAACCCCATTCTTCTTCTTTTCTCATCAAAATTTCTACTATATTATGGTTTTCCTATTTTCTATTCTATGGTTAATCTTATTATATAATAATAATAATTATTATTATTATCAAAGACTGCTATTATTATATATTATTGTTGTTGGCAACCAAAGGGAGGTTGAGGGTGGACTTTTTGTTCCCAAAAATTCAATCTTTGTTTCAGTCCCATACACCCCCATCCCTCTTCCCCCTCTATTCTCTGTTTAAAACTGTTGTAATTTCTTTCTCAACTTTCATGCTCTTTCCTCACTTACAATTATTATCATTAGTATTATTTAATTCTTTATTAATCACTACAAACAAAAAGGTGGGCTATTATATCAGTTCTGGATTTAGATGAGCTGAGCTGCCAGTAAAGTTTCTTCTGTTATTGTTTCTGTGCAAAAAGATTGAGATTTTGATATGGGGGGGCTTTGTTCAAAGTCTGCCAAAGGTGACAAGGTGTTTGCCAAAGCAGATGCACATTCTGATACCCATAAATCTGATGGCAAGAACCGCCACTCCACCACCATGGTGCCCAGTGATTTGACAAGTGCAAGGGATCATGAAGTGGACAAGAAAAAGCAAGAAGGTGCAGCTGCTGCACATACAGGGACCGGTTCTGAAGATTTCTATGATGGAATCCCACGCTTTAATGATTCTTTTCCCCATAAGTCTAGGTCAGTAAGATCAAGGCAAGCTGTAGCAAAGGTTGGTTATTTTTTGTTTCTCTCCCTCTTTCTTCTGCTTCACCAATCTTTTTTTGTTATGCAACGTTGTGTTTCTTGCTCAACCTGTGAACTGCTCAATCAGTAATCTAAGTCTACCACAAACCTGGTATACTCATGAACCATGTTGCAGTCCGTGATGGATTGGGTTAGATAGATCCAAGGTGAAAGTAGAGTTGTCCTCAAACTACTACTTTAGATTTTATTTGTTTGTTTATTTTGTTCTCAGATGTAAGTGATTGACAAAGATGGTGTTAATTGGCAATGAAAATTATGTTAGTTTATGTTACATATTTGATTTGGATTTAAGGGATAGCTTTTAGGGAATGGGATTTATGCAGGGATTGGTTGGACGTTTTGGAATGGAGACGCTATATTGTTGTGTGATGAAGAATTTGAAATATCATAGTTTATGTATACTTGAGTCTTGAGATTAGGTTAGGTTGCTTGTCCTTTGTCAGCATCGGGGTTGGTTGAGCTGGCCTTATTGGGCTTTGGGATTTCACTCTTGTTGAGTATGGATATTAAGTATTTAAGTTTCTTTGGAGATTTTTCCTCGTTTAACTATTCTTGGTATTCTTAATTTTAGCATTACCGCCAAACTTCTTTCAAATTGCAGAGTCACTCACTTCATAAAAGCATGTCGGGAACTACCTAGGTTGGTCTAGGCAGTGTTGTTTCTGTTTAAGATAATGCCATTAGCAAATCATTGTTGGTAGTGTTATTGGTGTTTAAGAGATAATGTTAGCAGAAAACAACAACTTCCCAATTTCATTGTTGGTTTTTTCATTATCACCTGTTACATTCAAGTCAAGAATGAGTTTTCTACAGCATGAGGGGAGAATTGTAGTATTATGAATTATCGTTTAAGACCACGGACTATCAGCGTCACACCAAGAACAACAAACTGCACTAGTATAAACTCTATACTATAGTAGAAAGTGGATTTATGCTTAACTCAATTCTACAAAATCGACTTTTATGGTGAGGTTTTGGATCCACTTGTATACTTTTTATTAACTTGGGATTTCTGAACTCAGTTGTTTGGGATATATATAGTTTATGGACAGATTAATCTACCTAGTTTACATTTACCTGAGTCTTAGCTTAGATTTTTCTGGTCTAGCAGTAGTACAATTTTTTGCTTTACCTTGGGGTTTTGTCTTTGTTGTTGAATTACAAATATTTGGAACTTGACATCTTTGATCTTTTGAGATGCTTCTTTATACATTTCTGTTTTTCATTTTGGTGGCGGAAGCGGAGGTTGTTTTTCCAAATTTTGGAGTAAAGAATAATTGAAGATTACGAAAGGCAAAACTTCATACAGAAGTCTAGTGGATATAATAAGAGAACACTAATAAATTGAGTAACTAATGTCCTAAATTTAATGAATCGGGGACTGGTATTCTGTTGAATTGGTTAAAATTGAAGTATTTCCTTCTATTGTCTGAACATAACATTCTTCATCTTATTTCCCTTATTTTTTAATTTACCACTGCAAACATGCTCAGTCTTCGTTATAGTGTTCCTATACTTTCAGTAGACCAAACATAAGGGTAAAATTGAAGCTATCTACTGAGATATTTCTATTTCAGGTCTCAGAGGTGAGTTTACGCCTGGGCAGAGCTGGTATTGATGTTTTGGACACTCTTGGGAGCAGCATGACAAATTTAAGTGGCAGTGGTTTTGTATCTGGCGCTGTGATGAAGGGGAATGAAATTGGTATTTTAGCATTTGAAGTTGCAAACACGATTGTGAAGGGTTTTAGTCTTATGGAATCTCTTTCAGCAAAAAGTATTAAGCACTTAAAAGAAGAGGTTCTTCCGTTAGGGGGTGTGCAAGATTTAGTGTCAAAGGATATGGATGAACTTCTGAGAATTGTTGCTGCAGACAAGAGGTAGCTATTGAATTTAGTCAAATTCCTAACAAGGGGCCTTCCTGACCAGGCCAACTTCCAACTATGTTAGTTTACCATGACTTTATAAATCTCAAACTGTATGTGATTTTGATTTATGTTTTCAGGGATGAGTTGAAAGTCTTTTCTGATGAGGTAATTCGTTTTGGAAATCGTTCAAAGGATCCTCAGTGGCACAACTTGGACCGATACTTTGAGAAGTAATATAAATTGTACTCACTCAATTCATCTAAATATTTAGTCGTTCAGGGTAACAAATTTTAGCCTTGCATGTTTTCATTCTGACCCATCTTTTTGCAAATTTTAGAATTAGCAAAGAACATAATTCTCCAAGACAATCAAAGGAGGAGGCTGAATTACTAATGCACGAATTGATGAATTTGGTTCAGTTTACAGCTGTGAGTATATTCCTTTACCAAGAAATATGTACTGTTGCTTCTGCTAGTTGCTTCTAAAGCTGAAAAAGTGAATGGATTTTTTTTTTTGTAAAAATAAATCACTCAGGTCTGGTGGTTAGTTCAATCACTAAATGGTTACTTTTAACCACTTTTCAAATATTTGAAATACTTGAGTAATGAATTGTTCCTAAATTGGATTTTTTTTACCTAAATTTAATTTTGTACTATTTCCCAAAGATGTCTTGTTGTGGAAATTGAATTAAAGATGTTTTCACTACTTTTCTTATGCCTGTGTAGCATATCAATTGCATGTGGTTTTTTGCTACCCATCCCCCACTTTCTTATTCCTCCTTGTGACTCTTATCTGCATCACGATTTATGTTTGAAGTTAATTTGAATTACTATATTTGTTTAACTTGTAATCTGTGGGTGTTATATGGTTGCAATTTCTTTCACCACCCTGTTTAAAGCTTGTAATATAATAAATTGGACTTAATATATAGGAGTAGGAGTAGTTGAGTACTACTACATACACTGATTTGAAATGAGACAAATGTGATGCTTGGATATACTTTCTTTCTATGATGATTGAATATGTATAAATTGATTATTGTTGAAGGAATATGTCTTCATAAATAATTGCGAAAGCATTATATTTTCTTGTTTAAAAATTGTTGGCTTGATTAAATAATCTGAAGCGGGAATAGCTGTATTTATTGCTCATTGTGCGGTATCTTCTCATATTTACTTGTTCATATTCATGGAAAAAAGAAAGGTGACTAAATATCAATCTGTGTTATGAAAAATTATCTCCAATGTTTTCCTGGGTACAACCAAGGGCTCTATAATAAATCTATGCACGGTAACTTGTTGCCCTGCATTTTCTTAAATCATTCAACTTTGTCTTTATTTCTGTGTTTGTGTGATTTAAGTCTGAAAGAAATGGGACAATAAATTTTTATGTCCTCAGGAATTATACCATGAGTTACATGCTTTGGATAGATTTGCGCAAGATTATCAGCATAAACGTGAAGAGGATGAGAATTTGGGTGCAGCTCAAAATGGTAATTGAAGAGTACTATTTATGACATAATATGCAATTTTTGTGTGACATAAAGTTATTATATATTGTATTTTGGCACATCATTTCAAGTTGATGTGGGACTGTTTTTTTTCCAATACCTACACCCCTGATGTCCAACACTGTTGGGCTTCGTACTAGAAAGAGAAGATTAATTTTGGTATTCTAAAATAAACATTTAGGGGCTGGAGTGTGTGAAACTTAGACAAATCTCACTGAGCACAATTGATTCTGATGTGGTGGTGATATATATATATATATATATATATATATATATACATTTATACACACATCATTAATGTTTATATTGAAAATGATCCCCAAATGTCTGTGCAGTTGAATTCATGGTTTAAGATTCACATAAATTATACTGATTGCTTTACTTGTTCAATACATTAGTCCTGTGTTTACTACTGTGGTTATTATCAAACTAAACAGGTAGAGAGTAGAATTATTTCTCGCTGGATTCTGAATAAAAACTAGGCTTGATTTGTTTAGGCCATTTTAATTTGGCTTTTGTGTTCTGAATGCCTTCATATGCATTGAGTAAGTAATCCCATGGCAACTCACTGCTATTAAAAAACAATAGTGTATCTCTGTTCAGTCAGGTGACTGTTCCAGAGCACGTCTTTTCATTTCAATTGAATGTTTTTGGCGCCTGAACTGTGATTCTAGTTGAGCATATGCATGGAGGCACAATGGTTATTATATAAAGCACTTTTAAAGGAAAACTCACTCTGAGCTAGAAGCTTGACTGTGTTATATTAAGCAATATTTCTATAGGCAATTTCTTATGTATAAAATGTTGACTATCTCTCGTCATCATGTAGGTGATGGCCTTTCAATCTTGAGGGCAGAACTTAAAAGTCAAAAGAAGCAAGTTAAACATTTGAAAAAAAAGTCACTCTGGTCCAGAAGTTTGGAGGAGGTAACTTCAGATTACTACTGCACATGAATGATTATCATCTCTTATTCTCCTCCAATCGACATGTATTATCATTTCATTTCATTTGAGCAATGCATAATACAATAACTAGTAAAGATACTGTAATATGTTTATTGATGGAGGTGGGTTCATTTTGAGCATAACATGAATGTGAAGTTGAGAAAAGCGGAGTGTAATTTATAATCTAATGGATTACAGGTTATGGAGAAGCTTGTAGAGATAGTTCATTTTTTGCATTTGGAGATAAACAATGTCTTTGGCACTGCAGGTAATATACCCACTAAAGGCTATCTGCTTCTAATATCTCTTCCTTTAGTCATTATTTATCAACATAACTTATTTGATATCATTGATAAATTTCAGCTTTTTTACTCCAGTTTTTTAGTGTTTAGAAATTAGCAGAATTTGAAAGGGGGGTGGG
>Ga0123341_1006981_pt1 | contig 10264 bp, 11 predicted proteins | sample Turbeapinknodule_FD_89959 | JGI IMG/M metagenome (GOLD analysis project Ga0123341, IMG submission 89959) | Root nodule microbial communities of legume samples collected from Mexico - Turtle bean Mexico pink nodule | ecosystem: Host-associated > Plants > Roots > Nodule | place: Mexico: Nepantla...
AAATAATTGTAATCGTGAATTATTTATTTGTGAAATATAGGTGTATGCAATTAAAAGATTATTTTTTTATACTGTGTTGAAGCATATTATTTACGATGTTGTGTTAGATCTATAATTTGATAAAGAAAAAATATTTATGAAATAAATATTAATGCAGTAAATTATAATTTATTAAAGTAAAATTCATGGATAAAGTTCGTGCCTAACAAATATTAAAAGTACACTACAAATGTATATATAAAAGAAACATGAAATAAATAATAATAATAATAATAATATTCTAGAAAATCATATAAGTGATACATTGAAATATGTATCATTCAAAAGAGTCATGAAAGTCGTTAATTTGTTTTTCCATCTCGTCAATGCGGTCATAAATCCTATCGAAACGTGTGTCAATGTTGTCGAAACGTCTGTTCATGTTGAGGTTCACAGTCCGAATAGATTTCTACAACGCTTGGAATCCACTCAAATATTATGGTGACATTGTAGACTGATCCTGCATAGGAACCTGAGGCAGACTGTCATCAACATGTTCCTCAAGAATGGTTGGGTCGATATCATCTTTATCATCTCCGTCATCCTCATGATCATTCCTTCCATGTTGTCACACACCATGTACCTAATGGATATTTAACTTTTTCATTGATTTTTTTTTTTTCAAAAAAGGGGCACCATCCAAGATTCATACATGATTCCAAGAATAAATTGATTTCACATGCTATCATAAACCGTGAGATCAGCATGGCATATGGCAGAGGCATGTTGTTGTCCATGCATTTGACCATGTGGTGCATTATGTAATGTGGCTAGTTAATCGAAATATTATTCTTTATTGCCCATAACATGAAAATATCTTTGTCTTGCAACTGAGAATAATTAGTGTCGAGGACATAAAATGTGAACAAATGTGTAGTGAAGTAGTATGTCATTCACGGAAAGAACACCAACATTTCTAAGATTATAAGCCTCCATCCTTGGCCTCAATATGTCTGCTAATGTCGTGTCACGGTTGTAGTTTAGGTGCTTAAGAGGGGTTGCATCATTCAATTGAAGTCCTTGATAATTCAATTTAACCAACGACAATCAATCAGGAGGTTGTATAATAATTCTTTTACGGTTAACCTCCGAACAAAGGATAACCATCATCTGTAATCCTAAGATTTGCATAAAAAACTTTGATCATAACATCAAAGCATGAATATCTCAGCATTGAAAATTGTTTCAGTCCTTAACGTTCCAAATGATTTTGGAACTCAAACCCGATTTCTTCAAAGAACCCAAAATGCATGACCTTAGGGGGGCACGATTGATCTGTGAGCAAAGCTCATCCGAAACTCCAGCATCCGGTCTCAGTTAAAAAAATGTTTAGAATGATTAAGGACGTCCTCAATACCAAGAGTAGGTGCATCAGGAACTTAATCATCAGTAGAGGCTTTTCCTTTACCCTTTCGAAGACTGCGTTGTCTCTTCGTAGATAAAGATGTCGTATCTACAAAACTTAGATAATATTCATAATTGCACTTAGTGAAGATTTGCATAAAATTTTATGATAACAACCAAAACAAGCATATAACATAAAATAGATTTAAATAATAACATGCAATTAAATACTTATATTGGTTGAAATAGACTTGAATTCAAGCATATTTAAATAAAAATATTTGCATAAATCATGTCATAAATAAGATTACAGATTCCAAAAGAAAAACATATATGCATAATAAAATACAACCAAATTTTTACATAGTTTAGGGATTTGTAGCATTATCTTCACAAGCTTTCTCATTCGTCACTCGAGGGACAAGCCAAAGAGTTGCTTCATCGCATTAGGATGACCACATAGGACATCATAATAGTTATCCAACATATCTTCATCATGCATGTTCATCTCCACTAACATTTCCCATATATCAAATTTACCACCTGATGGTTGGGATGGCTAAGGTGGCACTGATGGGGCGTTAAATTAGGCCCAGGGCGGTATGAATCAACATTAGGGTCAGCTGAGCGAGGAATTTCACATTGGGTCGCATCAACTTTCGGGATGTACTCCATGTTGTGATCGTTAAGATCTACATTAAAATGATGAGACTGAGTTCGACTTGATGACTATAGTGTTGTTCTCCCACCGTGGTCGGTAGCACGATCAAGCCCCTATAAGTCTTCCATCAAGTTGTAGTGCTTGATGGGATAAACATGCCACTTTGCGGCTGAGGGCTTTGCCTATTCATTAATGAAAATAAATACATTCATATTCTTAATTACTGGTTAATGTATACGATAAGTGAACATCAGGTTGAATATGTTACCTTTATCAACACATCCCACCCTTCATCCTCAGCCTTGAAAATTTTCGAGGTTTGATTCTAAGTGAAACCACTCAGTCCACTAAACAGATCATGGATCTCACACTGTCCTTAAGGCTTTTCTGCCTGTTCTTTACATTATTATTTGTAATCCCTACCAATCCATTCTGATGTAGAGATTTAACGATGTTTGTGTAACCCTGCGTCGTCCAACTACCGTCAATGCGGTTACTTATAGATGCCTCATCGATCATGGCATTCAACAGTTGAAAATCTATGTCAATAGTCCATTTTTTGTTTTCACGGATACCTGCAGATGACTCAGGAGTAATACCCTTCCCGCGATACATGATAAAACCTAATATAGTGTTGTTCTCCCACCGTGGTCGGTAGCACGATCAAGCCCCTATAAGTCTTCCATCAAGTTGTAGTGCCTGATGGGATAAACGCCCCACTTTGCGGCTGAGGACTTTTCCTATTCATTAATGAAAATAAATACAATCATATTTTTAATTACTGGTTAATGTATACGATAAGTGAACATCAGGTTGAATATGTTACCTTTATCAACACATCTCACACTTCATCCTCAGCCTTGTAAATTTTCGAGGTTTGATTCCAAGTGAAACCACTCAGTCCACTAAATAGATCATGGATCTCACACTGCATCACGCTGAGCCACACCACACACCTCCAACAACCTCTAAGCCACAAACAAACTCCTCACAACATTCACATTTTGCTTCCCCTTCAACTCAAAACACACAACTCACCTCTCCTCACTCCCCTTCTAGTATTTATCACTCTAACTCATCATCCACCACAGTTCCAGATGCCCTGATCAAAGCACTCAAGAATCTCTATCATGGTGCAAATCTCTATTGTGCATAGGAATCTTCACTATTATGGCATGTGAATTATGATAGTTGGCAAAAGGTAACATAGTAAATGACTTAATTTTCTGTGCAAATCTTCTTAAAGCACCAAAGAACCAATTCTCACTTTTCCTGTCTTTCCACGTCATCTAATCTATGCAAACCCCCTAATTCAAACAAAAATAGTATTTTCTTTTCAATCCGGGTGAATAATCACTCAGATCCAAATAATGTTACAGTAAATTTCCATTCAAAACACGATTTATCCATTAGGCTATTTCTTTTTAAATTTATCTATTTTTATAATTAAAAAAAAACTACACCAAATCCCTAAACTTTCGTAGATGCATTTTGCAAATCCTAGTGATATTATTTTTTTGTAAAAATATTACAAATTATTGTTGATCCTTCACTTCCTTTTCTTTCCACCCAATCCATTACAAAATGAAGTGGACATATTATTTCACTTAAAAACTTAGTTCTTTTATTTTTACTTTACCTCAATCTATCCCAAAATGAGATAGATATTTAGTACTTACCGTTTAAAAAACCCATTACTTCTTTTAACTTCATCTTACATTTAAAAAATATACATTGCTATAACTTTTAAAAAAAAAAAATATTATTGTATTTCCACTCAAACTTCAATTTAAGACATCCAAACTTCAAACTTTCGAAAACATAGAAGATGTGATCATTTCAATTGTCCCACACAAAAATTAGTCAAGTCTATTAAAGAGTACCCATCAATAATAAAGTTCACTCTTAGCACATATTCTTGTAACTAGCCTAGGCACCTCTCCATCTTTCAAATCAGCTCCAACAATCCGCAACACAATGGAAACACAAAATCAAGCAAGGCTACAAAGTAGGATTGCATCATTTGGTTATAAACAAATATGTGGATGTTAAGTGGTATTTGATAAGTCTTGCTGCTTAGAATCTTAAGCTACGGCTACAAGTGCTGAGGACAAAATAAGGAGAGCAATACAATCGCTCATAATTTACATGGAAAAAAATATTATAAGAACCAAGCTAAACTAACTGCCCCTGTAAACCTTTCCCACAATCATGAACTTTGCTAGGAACTTGGACACATGCAGACACATATTGGATATTTTCCATACTCACGATACTGTAAAAGATTATGGGACCACTCCAGAAACTAAGTTTGGATAAGACACTACTCATTAAACCCCACAAAAGGGATTACAAAAATAGTTGTCTGCATTAATTTTAATTCTGATGTGAAAGAAACGGCTTCACGGAAATTACATGATCCTCAAGAAATGGCAGGATCCCTTAAATGAGTGTCATATACTATGAGCCATGTGTGTGTAACAGCTAATACCTTTTAAATGCAATGGCTCATAATGTTCTTCACCTTGGCATTCGAGCATGCTGCTTTACATACTTAGTGCCATCTGGTATTCTCATGCTAGTGCACTCTCTTTAATAGTTGCTGAATCTCTGACTTTGTTAGTACCTGTTACAAGTACAAGATGACAATTGGGACAAGATTCAAACGCATTTTCTGTTACTCAAACTTAAACATCTTCGCTGATCATCAATATTCAGGATATACAAATTCATATAGAATGTTTGTTTTAAAACTTTGTAGGACTAAGTCTTGAAAGTTTACCCCTCTTCTTGATCTTGTTGCGGAAGCTTCTTTTCCTGCTAAATGCAGTTTCCTGTGGTAAATTGGCAATTATTACTAACAAGTATTGATGTGTGAAAATATTGAAGTCCTTAGTTAACTCCATCCTCATACAAGACCAGCATCAACTGTAAACCTCAAGACTCAATTTTACAATCACAAAAGTATTTTTCTTGAAACTATCTCAATTGGTACGTTTTACACTCCATGTGTAAGGCCAATGAATATTAAATAATGCTTAAAAATTTACCACAGGTTGACCACGTTTCTCTGCCGAACGAACTGCATCAACAAGTTCCCTGTTGGATTCGGTGTACATGCTAGTAACAAGTCCAATCTGACCAGCTCTAGCTGTACGACCAACTCTATGCAAAAAATCTACAGCAGAAGTAGCAAAATCTGCCTGAAATGCATGAACCACATTGCAAATGAACATCTATATATAATAATAAAACATAATAAAAACAGCAATACAGTAAAAAGCAATGTCATAATAGCAGAATCAGAGTTCATAAGATGGAAATAAAGGCGACAGATACGTGCACGGTAATGTAATGTAAGAATTTAAAAGGACATTAAGTGGTATAAAAATACCACTCTCCAGACTGCATTCGTTCCTAACCAAAAGTCAAAACTCAGAAATTTCCCAACTAGTTATCTTATTTGACGTGGTCAACACTTTTTTGCTTCCTAAAGGAGTTTGACTTTTAAAGCATAGAATAGATCCTTTAACTCTGCTACTACCTTTAGTGTGTCATCTTTACACCTTCTCACTCTGTCATCATGCTCCAATCGATTTTATCACAATATGTTTCTTTCTTCTCAAAGTAATTAATCAATATCGGACAATGACAATCAACTAAACCATTAAATTACTAGTATACAGAATTACAATCTCCAGTATATTCTAGTCTCACAAATCAGAAGATACTGGAGGTTAACTTGAATAGACTGTTTATGCCCATGCATAATTTAGTTGAGACAGGTTGCATGAATTACTCGAGGAATTAAGGATCCTCTGCAGATGAATTCAAATACAGATGATACTGGTTACGTTGTCTAATTATATGAAACAAGGAAACCCTTATCAACTAACATTTAAATCATTATCAAACCAAATCATATTCCAAAGGTATTGTGAATTAGCATAAAAATAAAGCTCTAAATATGAGATATTTCCTTAAACAGGAGATGCTTTCTAACAATTTTAATTCTCAAAAATAGAGACATTCGTTAGTGTCATTTAATAAACCACCTTGATAAGAACCTTAGGTGAACTACACCACCAAGCTAGCCATAGCAGTTGGAGAGCCCAATGTCTTATAAACCCCAAACTAGAATCCCACATTTCCAATATGGGACCTTCCACATCTTACAATTGGATGCTAACATCCCACCAGAACTCAGCCCCAGAGCCCTCATGGGCTGACTGTGTGCTAACCTTTTGACTAGTCCCAGCAAACACTGCAATTCTGGCATCCCCATGTTGTACATTTTGCAGCTGAGACATGGTGCATAACTTTGATACCAACCATATCACACAAAGTGAAACCCCACGCTTGAATCCCATACTTCCAATGTGAGAATCAAGACCCATACCTAGCAACTTGCAAGTCATTCTTAACATGACAGATGATATATCTTCAAAACAAACTACCACCCGAGGAGATGGTGTAGTATTAATTGGATTAAAGACTTTGGAATTCTAATGTTTAAGTGCATTGTCTTTCAAATTTCCAACATGTATTGTAGTAACGCCTTCATTTGATCAACATGTAATTAATATCTAATGAAATCTTCTTTTCTTTTGTTTTTTTTTTTGAAACCTAGGATAAATAGTTTTTGTTATCACAAAATAAAATAACCGAACCATGAAACTACTATACGTGAGTAAAAGGAAAACTATACCTGAATAACATGTAAAACATTTGGAATATCAACACCACGAGCAGCAGCATCAGTACATACAAGAACACCACCTTTATCGTGAAAATCAACTAAGGTCTGTGCTCGCTCTTCCAATGTGCAATTCTTATGATAGCGTGAACATTCAATTCCAGATCGGAGTAATATCTTTGCCACAGCTTCAACAGCCTCAACAGTGTTGGCAAACACCATTGTTCTGTGAATGCCACCAGCATTAACCAAATCTTCAGATCTGAAACTGTGATTCACAGCCTTTATGAGTTCATCCAATTGAGTATCAATGGTAACTTCTATCCATTTTTGCTCCAATCTGAAATTGAAAACAATAACATTAAATTTAAAAAAGAAAAACATGGCCAAAGGATTAGTTGGATCTCAAAATAACACGAGATCAAAAGATGCAGAGCATTTAGTTCAGATGTTTTTCAACAAAGAATGGCAAAAACACTTGAGTTTGAGAAGCCATGTATTATGCCCTACCGAGGAGGGTAAATGAATGATTTCATAATCTCTCAAATGCTAATCAGAAGCCTTTCAATTCTGTATAATAGATAAGAATCTAATCTAATCCAAACAGAAATTGACAAAAAGGTTAGCAAGGATAAGAACCTAAGTTGCACAGTTTGTTTTCACCCAAGTCTAACCAGAACTGGAAAATTTTCTCCACCCTTTTTAGTCCAAGGGCCTGGCTAGTACAACATTTTCCTGTAACCATTTTACAACTAAATTTTTCCCAGTCACTTATGTGGAGTAACTTCAATCTTCCTGTCAGACACTAATACTCGATAGAAATATAAAACCACTTATTGGATTCAGTGTACCAACTTAAACATTTGAAGAATTAGTATTTGGTATGGTATCAGTTGCATCCACGACTGAGTTATTAATTTTTTATTCATAACAAAGATAGACTTTTACCCAAGAGTAAAGTGGTAATGTGCCTCATTCATGATTCAAGCCCAAAAGGCTCTTGCTATGAAACAATACAAACATTTGTTTTGCATGTTCACACAAGCTAAAATGTCTGAAATAACTCTTCACTGACTACTGATATTCAATTGAAGTAAGCCTGTACAATGTGTGAAGGTACACCAATGATCATACTTCTAAGGCATTCATCCCAATATTCCAATGGACAGTAAACTAGATTTATTAAAATAGTCCTACCATTTCTGATTATAGTTGTGTTTAACTTATACTTTTCTCCGCATACATTCCTTTTATCTCATTTCCAGTTCACAATCAATGGAATCATAAGACATTTAACCATTTTCCTATTCTAATTCTTGAAAAATGCATGCCATTGCTTCACCAGGACCATCTGAGTAACAATGTGAAAAAAAATGTCATTATTGATAATAAGACAAAAAAAAATGAACCTGGGATTGTGACAATGAAGATAGTTTCCACAAACCCACTCAGCATGAGGAAACATATATTTCAATACCCCTCCAGCTGTCTTCTTTCCATTCACTGGAAGTGTAGCAGCAACAAAAACATACTGTTTACTACGCTCATAAGTTTTTCTCACTCTCCTCCAGTCTCTTTGTTTAACAGATGTGCATTCATTATTAATATCAACAATATCATCCTCTTTATCAGTGTCATCCTCTTCTAAGGTGGCTTCAGTTTGAAGTTCCTCTTCACCTTCAAAAGCATCTTCTGATGACAAGGAAGATTCTTTTTGCATTGAAAACTCAGCTACTGATTTTTTTGACCGAGACAAGACTTTTTCGTCAAAGCGGAGCAAGTTTATCAGGCGGATTACTTTATTCTGGAAGCTCCCACATAGAAGCATATCAGCTTCGTCAAACACCTGACAGTTAGCAATATAAGTAATAACCATACACGTAATAAGAGTCATAGTTGAAATCATATATCTTTTACACTAACACAGCTACACAAGATCTGAAACATACCACACACTTAACACCACGCATAAATTCCATGCGGCGGGTTCTATCAATGTCAACATAATTCAGAAGGGCAGCAGGTGTCGTCACAATGACATCAGGTTTCCGAATTGGCCATCCCTGGTCAAAATGATTATTAGTATTGAAAATTCAAGAAGAGCATACTATAAATTTCATATAACCATGAATATTATACAATCACCACTACCTGTCTTCCACAAAGAGCAGCCACACTGACTATGGCTTCACCATCATCCCTACGTAGACAGCTAGCCATCCTAACTACCTGCTCACAAAGTTGCACATTCGGACAAAGGATGAGCAGAACTTTCTGTTTGGATGTCACTTCTTGATCAGACACAGCATGTAGAGAATGTTCCTGGGCATCCCTTAGCTTATCAATTAGAGGAACTAGGTAACTGTATGTCTTACCACTCCCAGTCTCCGCGGCAATAACAACATCCTTCCCTGACAGCACAGACGGTACTGAAGAAGCCTGAACACAATTCAATGATGTAAACATCATAAGCCCCAGCATCCCAATAAATAATAAAAAGGACAAACATAGAATCATGTTTTTAGTGTTCTGCTCCAATCAGAACCAAAGCCAACATTTTTACTGTGAACCCGGTTGGATGACAGTGAAAAAAAAGACACCCAATTATTGCATTCTAAATTTGTCCACATAAAAGAATGAAAACAGAAACAAGTTATCAGCTACGCTTCCAACCCCTTGGTCTAGCTTCCCAATTCATTCTGCTTTTGATTTGTTTCCCTAATCTTTCAAATGCTAAGTACAAACAAAACAAAACAAGTAAACAATATCATTTTTTTTTTAACAAAGAGGGTCATTGAATTGCCTACAACACCACGAAGGGAGCATCGACAAAAGGGGCAACTTGGAAACAAGCGAAAACAATAAAAGGAAGGGGAAAAGAAGAGAAGGGACCTGAACGAGAGAGGGTCTATTGAGGCCAATATCAGCGAGCGCTCTAGAAATGGTGTCAGAGAGACCGAGTGAAGCCCAGGAAACGTTTTGTTCTGCGAAGAAAGTGTCTCTGCCATTGGAACCTTGTGGTGATGAAGATGATGCAACAGCACTTACAAAGGTTCTAGCCTGTGTTTGGCGTGGAGTGGTTAGAGAGAAGGGACGAGGTTTGAGAAGAGAAGGGAAGGTTGGTTTGAGGAAGTGGGAGAAGAAGTGGTAGCGAATTGGTGGATTTTGGAGATGAAGCATCAAAGCAGAAGGAGTGACAACCATTGCAACTTTCTTCTTCACCAAAACCTTAGTTCTAACTATATAAACAATAAACAATCACCTAACATGATAACAGAATTTAGGGTTTTAGGTACATCCTTTGAGTTTTTCTTTTCTTTTCCTTTATTTTCTTTCTCAATGTATAAAATTAGGAAAATGATTTTTATACACCACCATAAACACCCCAATAAATATTAATTTTTTAATTTTTTTTTAAAATTATTTTAATATTTTACATTTTGCTTAAAATTTTATTTAAAAAAAAAATTCTTAAATTTTTTATTATAAATATTAATATTTTATTATAATGTAAAGTGGAACAT
>Ga0123341_1006983_pt1 | contig 10263 bp, 9 predicted proteins | sample Turbeapinknodule_FD_89959 | JGI IMG/M metagenome (GOLD analysis project Ga0123341, IMG submission 89959) | Root nodule microbial communities of legume samples collected from Mexico - Turtle bean Mexico pink nodule | ecosystem: Host-associated > Plants > Roots > Nodule | place: Mexico: Nepantla...
ATATATATATATATATATATAATACAAATATAATACAAAGAGAGAGAGAGTTTAGAGACAACGTTAAACCATAATTTTATTAGGAGACACATGCTGTATAATTGGCATAAAGTTGACATGCTTTGAACAGATGTGAACTTGGTGTTCTTATAGAAGGTGAGCAACATGGCACCACCTTGGCATCGAATTTTATATCATGTGAAGTTATTTCATAGTTTATTAATAAAAAATAACAAATAAACTAAATAAATGACATCTTGTCTGATTAAGTAAACAAATCATTGTAGATCATGTATTTCAATAAACCAACATAAGATAATTTATTGTATTCTAAAACATAAATATGCTACTATTTAATCTCTCAACTAAATTTTACTAATTCCTTTTATTTAATTTATTTTACAATTATATTAATTGATTTGCACTCAAACACAGATGACTATTGCTTTTCAGGAACATTACTTGTTTATATCCAAACGAAATAAACCAGAAGAGATGGTAATCTTTCCCATAAATTGGATTGAAAAGGGTTTGTGCAATCTAATAAAAGAATGGGAGTATTGCATTACAAGTACCAAACAATTATTTCTCACTTATTTACTTCTCATGCATCTCACAATAACCTCTACAAATTTCTTATACATGTGTTGCTTCAAATACATTTGCTGTACCTTCTTTCTTCCTTCCACCCCCATTTGCTTCCTTGCCAACTGGTTTTTGAGCAAAAACCGGAGATTCTGAGCCAGAACAAGATTCCCTGGATGTCCAACAGGATGAAGAAGACCTGTAACATTGTGCTCAACAATCTCCTTTGTTCCCCCAGCTTCCGTTCCAAGAACCTACACCACAGACAATACACATGTGATGACATAAAAACCATTGAGTTATCAACTACTTTCAAAGAATAAGTAAATAGAAAGAAACAAAGTAAATATAATGTTATCAGAAGTTTCTTATAAATAGAGCCAAAATGTTGTCAGAAGGCATTGTTGCCTTTTATCTTTTGGCAACTGTGACATGCATATGCTTCAGTAACAGTTATCTTATGATGAGTTTAAGGAGAAAATGTAGTCATACCGGAAGACCAAACGCCATTGCTTCTATAGTCACACGTCCAAATGTTTCTCCCAGCCCCTGTTCACCATTTTGCTGATTAGCAACAGCTTTGCATACTAGCAAATAGTTCTTTCTACAATTAATTCGATTTCTGCATGTATCTGGAATGTGTAGTTTTAGCAATTATGTAAGTTGCAAAATGAAATGTTTTTTCATTATCGCAGAAACCGGAACCAAAACCTGGATTTGTAGTTATTTGCAATAATTTCATAGCAGAATTGTTGTAAATCTTATATTTGTTTGCTAGAGAAAACTAAACAGGCTAGGTACAAATTCAAGTCTTCAAGACAATATGATGAGAATCCAAATTAGAAAAAAAAAATACACATATTTCATCTGCCTCAACAAAAATAACTTACTATGACATTATAATAATATTTCAGACATACTGAAACAATAGTCATTTTACAAATAGATTTGTTTGGAACTATATATTATATAATAGATGTCAAATTTAAACTATATTCATAAACACATGCACACTCAAACAACGAAGGATACTTACACCTATTAATGTATGTATAAACATTTCATTTACTACTTTACAAATAATTTAACCTTTAATCCTACCTGAGAGTTTATAACATAAACATCGGCAGCAGAGTAAAGTGAGGCAACCCGAGTTGTGGCTGGAGTCCAAAAAATTGATTTTGAGGTGTTTGGATGCTGTTCTAAGAAATTTAGAAGGCTTTTAACATAATCCGCCTTGTTACTCTTTGATCCAACAGAACCAATAAGAAGCTTGAGAGATTTTTGAATTGTTCCTTTGTCATCAGGCAAAACTTGTTTCCTCCTGGGAATGTCAAAATTCTCATGATCACTGGAACATACAAAAATTGGATACTACACAACCATAAGTTATAAAACCTTTTTTTAAATTTGTGTTACCTGCTTAAAGAATTGCTTGAGATATCATTTGAAGCTACTTTGCCATTCTTCAACACCGGCAACAATTTTCTAATACGATGCTTTCTAGCCAGGGTAGATATGCCTTCCTTTATATTTGATACCTTTTTCATTTTCTTATCATCTTGCAACCATCCTTGTTCAAGTACTGAGCTTACTGATTCAAGAAGCAAGAGCTGGCCCTTCCCAGGGTTGATGCTACTCAGAGATATCACAAGCATGTCACTATCATTTAGGCCAATTTCTTTTCGGACTGATTCCCGCAATAACTGCCTTTTCTCCACCATTTTGTCAGTACTAAAGGATGGAGTGTTAAGTGTTGAAGGAATACCAGCTACAAATGCCAGTTCATCATTAACAGACAATGGAATAATTTCAGGGTAGGATCTAAGTTTTATGCTTTCCTCTTCGCACCATTTTAACCACTGTTTAGATTGTGATTCAGAAAGAAAAACCAACATCTTTACTCTGTCCAATGCATCTTTTGAAAGATCAAAGTACTCTCGCCGATTTTCCATAATCCACCAGACAACTTGGCTTGCACCAGCAGGAAAACGTTCGATATATTGATCTGGATGCATATAAAAACATAATGATTTTCTATCAACACATGTAGAGATGTGGAATTACAAACTCACATTGACAAATTATAAATTCCAATCAACCAATAGGGCAATATGCATACCTCCATGTACAATCAAACTCAATTGTTTTATCAATTTCCATAGTTCAAACTTCAAATTATTAAAAGGTTAGAAGTTTATATCTATATGCAGGAAGTGAGGCATGGTGGTGAGGATCCTCTGCCAACCCCATTTAATGAGACAATCGAATTATATAATATTGTATCATTGTATGACAGGTTTAGAAACAAAGTACTAAACCAATAATTCTAGAACTAGTTTGAGATGAATAACTAAGCCTTTGACAAACTTCAACTACTTTCTGACACTAAAAACTACAATATAAATAATGAATTGTTACCAATCTGTTCTTACCAATCCATGATGCACAGACAGCTGAACCAGCAATGACAAGATCGGCCTTCATTGCAGTTTTGAAGCTGAGATCAGCTTTGTCCTCAAGCACCTTGATCCGTCTCCTAGCAAGCTCTGACATTAAGCCACCTTTCTTGCTAAGCACAACAGCTGAAACCGTAGCCCCACAACTCAAAAGTTCTGTTGCCAACTCCATCATTGAAAGTGGAGCTCCAGTCATGGAAAGCTCATGGAATACCAAGATAAATCTTCTGGACCAAACAAGACGTGCAAAGTCCCCCTTCCTGTTACATGTCCCAGAACGTTTCTCTGGACTCCATTCCAGAATCCTATCCTCCACTGGGCCAAACGGACCCACAAGCAATCCATACGTACCATTGGCCGTAGGAATTTCTGGCTTCTGCTCCTCTATATCAGCGTCCTTAACATCTGTACTTGGTTTCAGCTTACCACTTGATTTACCTTTCGAAGCACGTCTTCTCCTGCTCCTCTTCTTTGAGCTCGTTTTACGATGAGATGGAACATCATTGCCTCTCTTGGCCAAAACTACATTTATAGTTTTACTAGACAATGCTATGTTTGCATCAGTCTCGTTATTAGCAGACAATGAATGATCACTAGCAAGTAAATCACGGCGCTGAACCTGTTCCGCGTCTGAGCCAGTATTCCGCGGCCCAGTTCCAAACCCAGAAAATTCCTCCTTCTTATCACTATGAGCCCACCTGGACTGAACGAAAAACCCAAGATAAGCCCAGAGGGTAATTAGAAGCAACCAAAAAAGTAAACGATTGCTCCGAAACCACAGTGCCCCGCCTATACCGCTCCTTCCTTCTTTTCTTGGTGTGCGGCCAGAATTCTGTCGCCGAAATGAAGGCGAATTTCGCGGAGTTGATCTTCCAGATAACGTTGATTTAAAACTACCACCTAACCTCAATGAAGTCTGTTTAGCCAAATTAGGCTGAAATTCCCCTCTATTGATGCTTTCTTCCATAATCTTCCTGAACTATCATATCACTAAAAAAGCCTCACTCCATCCTCTTCTATGGATAATTCCAAGAACGCTTCAACCTCGAACAGTAGTTTTCTGAATTTACCACACAGAAGAAATAATTTCCCATCATAATTCATCCAAAGAGAAAGAAAGAAAGAAAAATAATTTTTGCAAGTTGTCCAAAACCTTAAACAGTTCGTTTCTTGTTATTCTCAAGATCTCTCCTTCTGTCGTCCTACCAAAACCACTGGAAGTAAAATCGTACAATTTTATTTAGCTGATTGTAATGAAATGGAGTTGGGTTTGTTTCTATCTATTTATCCCAAACCAAAAGAGGAAACGCATAGCAATACATGAATAATGCATAGTTTACTTAACCAAGAAACCCATTGTGTAAAAATGGCAAAATAGCAGAAGAGGAGAGAACATTACACGGATCGTTCGAGATCTGCGCATTATTGAGTTTGAAGAGCGATTCTTGAAGCTTGTTCTTCAATTCAACACTGAGCTAAGCTTCTTTCAACACATTCAACAGCACAGGTTGAAGAGTTCAGAGAGAGAAAGAGAAAGTTTGCAGTGTCATTGTGAGAATTTCTGAGAGTTATTTCAGATAGAAAGAAACAACTACAATACCACGTGCGCCCTGCACGTGCCATCATTCTCAATTTCATTCCCAGTCACCGACCGCACTGCATCGTCGGTAGTCTCATCCTCAGATTCTGACCGTTGGATCAATCCAACGGCCTTCTAGGCGTTTGACCTAGGTCCCACCATTTTGACTTTTATTGCTTCTAGTTCGTCATCCAATCGGCGAGAAGGTGGTGTATTTAGTAACGGTTTAATTTTTAAAATTATTTAGCATACTAATATTAATATAGAATAAATTACAAGACTCTATGATTTTCGTGAATTTATCAGGTATTTCTTTATTGGGATCTACAGAAAAATGTTTTAATTATTTTAATTTTAATAATATTACACATACATACACCTTTTAAGCATTATATTGATCTTTCTTAATTATTTAAAATTATTACGACTACTCTCCTAAAATGATTAATATAAACATTAAAAAAAGTAGATATATCATGCATCATTGGAGAAATATCAAGAGATTGATATAAATGTAATTTATTATAAATATTTATTCAAACTATTTTTTTTTCTTCAGGTTAGAGTAAAAAACTAGAGTATTCTAATATTGTTTGATTGAAGGTAATTTCCCTCTCATATTTCTACAAAACTTTATTCAATCAAGCAATTCCAAATCTGTTATAATGCCAGGAACTAATCACCAAAGGCCATTTTTTAAAATTAAACAAGACTTCAATTTTTCAGTTCCTAAATAGAATCAAAATTAATTTTAAGCATCTAAAAAGAAAGTATTATTTATTGGCCTTTTCAATAGAGATTTTTTTTCGAGATATTGATTATAATTACCAGTGAGAGTAACATGTGACGTTAAAAATCTATATAACATCAAGAGTCTCTCTACCAAAGCTGTTATTGATAACACGAAGTCTTAGTCTCAAGTCTTAATAGAAGAAACAAAAAAGTTCAGAAGGCAAAAATAGCAAGCAGTGAAAAAACACTAGGTTGAATGTGGAAAAATATAAAAGATTACACTATTAACGGCTCATGATAATTTACCACAAGTCAAATACCATATGAATAATAAAACCATAATTTACACCAGAAATTTTCAACTCCACGAGAAATTCTCAATTCCACGAGCAAATCAGTTGCTGCAAAACAATCATTGTTCTTTCCCCACATCTATAGTTGTAGAAAAGTCTGCCTATATTTCTCACGAGCTTAACGAAAGCAAAACGCAAGAAAAATCTGCAAATTCACATAGTTTCCTCAGCAACTATAACAAAAAGACATCAACTGCAAATTCACATATTATACTTCGATCATACTTACCGCACAATTACACAAGCAACTACCACCTGTCAAGCTGCAATTAACTTCTTTAAATGGAGAACAGCATGAACAGGCGGTTATATAACTGCAAGGAAACAAATTGAATACGGGGAGAAAAAGAGGTCTGTCAGTGTATAAAGTCCAAGGTAAACACTAAAAAATAAGTTAATAGATATTCCCAGCGAAAATACAAGTTCTATAATCACCTAAAAATTCTTGAAACATATCGCTGCCCAAAGTACTCTCCAGAACAAAAGCTGGAGGACAAAGGACCAGTAGGAAGAAGGCCTGTGATACTAAAATTACGAAAACTTAGAAAACTGTAACAATAAGAAAAATAATGCATCAATCGAGGGCAATAACAAACCTTATCTTCTTATTCAAACAAGTTGCATTCTATATAATACTTCATTGCCCAAAGTTCATCTCCGAGTATCTGCATGGAACATAACCAACAACATTCATTGAGATTGTGTTGATCTAATTAAAAAAGGTGCCGCCACCAGTAAACAAAAAAACAGCTAAAACCATGCTCAAGCATTCAGAAAAAGAAATTTCTTTCAAATGAATAGAATGGAGATGTTTAAAAAATCAACTTGCCTGCGGGGCTTATTATGCCGCTGTCCAAACTCATCATTTACAGTCTCTGCAGACAGATCAATTTTGAAAAATAAATTATTTATTACCAATGGCAACGAGAAACCAATATCAATGGAAAAGAATATCAATGTCGTACCAGATTTTGGGGGTGCCTTCCATTCATTACTACCTTTATTCACATTATTTTCCTTGCTGCAAACATTCAATCATAACAGAAATTATAAAACAGCAAAAAGCTACAGAAACATAAAACCTATCAAGGAGGCAAGAAAAAGCATGGGAAAGGCCACTTCATTGTAAACACCCCTTCCAGACTCACACAAAACAAATGTAATAGATTAAAATACAAATATCATCAGTCATGCCAAGCCATAAAATTTTAATAACATATAGGAAAAGTGTAAAACAATACGAATTCATAATAAACTTATAAAAGTACCGACCTTGAAGTAGCTGTTGCAGATGTCTGCCCTGGTTGTCGTGGATGATAAGCACCATCAACAGTGAGATAGGGTGGACAGTATGTAGCCCCTAAAGCTCCAGCCGCCCCTAGAGCTCCTGCTGCCCCAGTCAAAACTGGTAGCCTAAACCAGAAAATAGGTAGCTAAATAATGTCCAAAAAGGAAACTAAAACATAACAAAAGTTTGTTTTTTCACAAAGAATAAGGGGTTTTGTGTGCATGAATATTCCAAACATTAGTTTATTAGAGTAGTTAAATATATTGATTATGAATTTCTTTATGAAAATTGCAATGTGCACCTTACACAGATGTACGTACTAAGGAAGGAGATTTCAACCATTTTAACACATTATAGAATTCGGTCATTAATATTCTTACCATGTCATTTCAGAGTTTCCCAAACCAAGTTGAGGCTGACCAACATATCCAGGGAATGCCATGCCAACAGCAGGAACTCCTATGCCACCAGGATGCTGCCCACCAAATTGCATAACTGTGTCCCACCAGTGTCCAGTGAAAATAAAAAAAATTGATCAAAGAATACAAAAAAAGTCTATGCATCTGTTCTGAAGGAATCACAAGTATAAACACACAACAAAACCAGAGGATGAAGATAATCAGAACACCCTCACCACAACAACATCTCTAACAGAGCAAACAATTACTTGACTTTCCACCGACTATTGATGCTACTAATTTTACTTCGGGCGTTCGGCAACATTGTATAACAATGTCAGAAATACAAATTAACAATAATTATATTGGATTAAAATTTTCCGCTATAATGGCACTGTGATATTTACAAAGATAGCGGATTAAGACTGACCTGGCAAAAAGGTTGGGAAGTTCTGATCTCCATGATTACCATTGACATTTCCAGCAGTGCCCATAGTTCCACCATAAACAAAAGAGCCCCTTCCGCTACCCTGGGAAGCTTCCCTTCCCTTCCCAACCAATGCACCCTTCAATTTACCTGATTCTGAAGCTCCATCAATTTCTCCAGAATCCAATGAACTAATTGCAGCGGACGTGATTGGGGGAGATGAAGCTTGAGACCCACTACCAGGTCGATGACCCAACTGTGGAGCAGGGGCTTGCACAGAAGGTGAAGTTCGCCCTGGAGCAGTTCTCTGAATAGCCTGGAGTTGAGTTGGATCAATTTTACTAGCTTGATTATGAGAGGCAGCACGCTGATAATTCATCTGCACTGGTACTGCTCCACCCCTCCCAGTACCTCTTGAATGAGTAGACTGAGATGCATTAACTCCAGAAGATCCAGGTGGCGGCATATGCAAATTGTTAAAAGCTTTCCCAACAGATGGAGCGCCAGACCGATCAATATACAACTTCTCCATGCTGACATGATCAACAACATTCTTTCCCCGAAGAAGTGCATTGTTTTGTTGAACAAAAAAACCCTCATCGACAACACCAGGCCGAATGTTCCTGCTTGCAGCAGCAGTTTGGATATCCCCTTTTGATGTCACACTTGTATCTTTGTTAGAAGAACTTGAAGGGTAAAAAGGGGGAGATGCATAATTCAAATTTGATGCAAAGACCTGTTTCTTGGAAGGTACAGGATCGGGCTCAGAATTTGAGACTGGAGTGAAAGTTTTCCCTGTACCACCATGTGAAACTTTCTCTGGCTGCTTCCCATATCTTAGAAAATGAAATAACAACATTATGATCAGGAACCTTTAACATGTATAACATGCATAGGTAGCACAAATTCAACTGATCTTATAAAATACAAAAGTCTGTACTCACTCTTTATTTTGCGCCTGTGATGCTAAATCATTGCTCTTATTAGTAGGCTCGTACCTACGGGGTCCTCTCCCTCGGACAACACTCTTTGGTGCCTGTGTTTGATTGCCCCTGTTATCATCATACCCTTTTCTGTTACCTCGAACATATCCTCCACTGCGATCAACACCTCGTGTTTTACCTCCACGACCTCGATAACTACCCTTTGAAGGTCTCCTTCCCTAAATTTTACATAGATTACATAACAGGGTCTCTTTCATTTCAAAAGGAAAAATAAAAAAGTTCAAGTAATTTGTTCAAAGTAATTTACAAAATCAATCATTACCTCTTTGTAGTGCCTTTCTTGCAGAGTAATTTCCTCAAACTTATCATGTCCCCACTTCCTGTCATCCTTGGACTCCCAGAGTCTCCTTCCACCACGCATGCGCCTAACAAGATAACAAACAAACGTAAAAAACAAAACAAAACCTTAAAATCAACAACGTAACACTGAACACAAATTAAGCACAGGTTTCAGTAAGGATTTAGACACCTCTGGCGTCCACCGGAATTATCCCTGAAGCGATCATCGTGCATATAAAATGCTCCAGCAGTGGGCACCGCAAACGGTTCATTCTCCTTCTTCTCTTCCTCGTCTCCATTCCCTGATTCCTCCAAAGGCTCTTTAACATCAGCATCAGAGTCCTTAACCACTGTACCATTCACACCTCCTTCCTCTGCAACCCTACCCTCATTCTCTTCTTCTTCCAACAACTCCTCTTCCTCCTGCTCTTCTTCCTCTTCTTCCAATTCTTCTTCGTCGTCATAATCCGCCACGCCACCCTCGCCGTCGGAATCATCGGAATAGTCTATCCGGCGATCGACGGCGACGTTCCTCTCGTCGGCGTCGCCTTCCTCATCATCACTGGCCTCGCGCCTTCTCCGCATTGCGAGCGATCTCGTGGCCTCTTCGGGATCACTCTCGTACTCAAGCCCTTCTTCACCCGCCGTAGCCATTCCTAAAACCCCTCAAAAACCCAAAAATCTAAATCAATCGCAACCTCCACAACACACGAAAGAAACCAAAAGCGAATGCAGCCAATTGGAAATCCAAGATTATTGGAGAGCGCGAGAAGCGAAGAGAGAAAACTTAAATAGATAGATGAAACCCTAGATTATTGGGGTGGGAATGGGAAGAAAGGTTTGCACCTTGCGAAGGGAAACCCTAGATTAGATAATTTTGGGACATTTGATATTGTGTCGTGTCGTTGGCAATTGAAACAGAGAGAGACGAAGAAAGAAGGCTCTTAAAAGCGGAAGGGTTGTTGTGGAATTATCTTATTATCGGGGGTATTTCAGTAATTTTCGTTGTCGGTTTGAGATTTGGAGTGAGTGATTGGTTTGCCTACTAACTAACTCATACCATAATTTAAATTATTTAATATAGACCTAAAACATGTTTTACACAGTAAAAGATATTTATTTATTATAAAATCTATTTTATAAATGTATTCCCTTTACA
>Ga0123341_1006987_pt1 | contig 10258 bp, 5 predicted proteins | sample Turbeapinknodule_FD_89959 | JGI IMG/M metagenome (GOLD analysis project Ga0123341, IMG submission 89959) | Root nodule microbial communities of legume samples collected from Mexico - Turtle bean Mexico pink nodule | ecosystem: Host-associated > Plants > Roots > Nodule | place: Mexico: Nepantla...
ATATATATATATAATAATTTTAAAATTAAATGATATAAGAAATATTAAAATAAGAATATTTGAAAGTTATAGTCTGGTTATATAAAAAATGTAGGTTTTTAATGTATAATTAGCTATGTAAAAAATAGTTTTAGGAAATTAGAAAAGACGTTTACTTGAGTTATTAGTGTTCTTGCGTTTTGAATAATAGCAAAGCATTCTTACAGAGCCTTCTCACACTTATCTCTTCCTACGTTACCTTCCCTCTCTTTTCATGGCACACAACCCTTTCAAATTCAATGGTAACCACCTCCATCAACATTTTCTTCTTCTTCTTCTTCTTCTTCTTCTTCTTCTTCTTCTTTTTCCCTAATTTTATGTTCCTTTCATCTCTATCTCTTCAAACAAAGCACACGCAAAAATGAAAACACTCTTTTCACTATTTTGATTTCGTTACCTCAGAGGATATTCTCGAGCAACTCAGAAGTGGGACTGCGAAATTCGAGCTTGTTTCTTCCCCGGTTCCTTCAGTTGCTGCTCCTCCGAACAACAGCACAAGCTTGTTTGGAATTGGGAATCGTAGCACTCTCTTTTTCGCCAGAATTGGCTCCTCCTCGTGAGTTTTTTCATTTCGTCTTTTTCTTGTGCTTCTATCTGTCATTTTATTAATCTTTTAGGTTCAAATATGTTTTTGATATATTTACCTCACATTCATTTTAAATAAATAAAAAATTGTTCCTAAACGTATTATCATTTTTAATTTAATTAATTAATTAATCATGCTGATAAAAAAAAATTAATTATATCTGTTTATTGTCGTTATAATATAGTAGTCAGTGAAGTGTAGGATGTGTGTTTGAATAAACAGAGTGATGAAGCATTTGTTATTAAGTTATGTAATGCTGTAATAGGATTTGAAAAGTTTATTCTGATAAGCTTCGCCATGAAGTGTGTTGAATTAGGTGGAAAAGAAGCTTACAAAGAGGTTATAAGACACTTTCTTATGCCAAATAAGCTTTCCATAGATCATTTCAATCTCCACCTAGATTAAAAATGAGTGCCATAAATAAGGAGCAGAAATACTTTAACTTTTAGTCCTGACAGTTCCTGTGCTTCTTAATAACTCCATGTTAATCTGATGGTGTTACAAGGGCAACATATGGTGAAAATAACATTGAAGATATGAATGAAGAACTTTTCTGTATTGGATCCAAATTGACAATAAGTTTCATGCAATGTATAGGGGTAGAAACTACATTTTGACATGTAATTTTATTTATTGTTATAGCTGCGTGGAACAAAGTGGGTCTATGTATATGTCCCCAAATTTAGTCCATAGTCACTGGAAATTTGTATCCTAATTTCATGAATTTATCCTTAATAAGGGTTTTCAGAATAACAGATTTGATTGATAGGGTTGAATGCTTTAGAAAAGTGGATTATATTTGAACTCTTCTTTCAATGCTTAGGATTTTGACAAGTTTCCCCATCACTATGTCTTCACAGTAGTGGATACTCTCCCGCAATGAAGAAACTTGAGCGTTTCTCAATTCAGAAGGTTACAGGGGATGGGCGATGTCTGTTTCGTGCACTGGTATTATTTTTTGTACTTTTGTTAGTGGCATTCAATATGATGTCTCCGCTGGCTATTAGGATGAAAAGATTAAAAGAATTATGAGAAGAGAGTGCAAATCAAAGTAATATAGAATATATAGTATTAACTGGACTAGTCATATTAAGTTTGAGGTTGCTGGTGAAGAACTCCTTTTTTTTGAGAGTTACAACTTAAAACTGGAATCAAATCTTGTGTGCTTGAGTTTTCTAGCACTGATTTTTTACTCTAGTGCATTAATAATTTCTGTCTGTGTCATTAGTGTAGTCTTTGTCATGTAGTGCAAATAATCTAATTAACCTTGAGATCCAGAAGGTTCTTTGCATGGCACTACTCTTCAATAATAGGTCTAGAAAAGTTGGGTGGTGAATGATCAATAAGCCTGGACAGTGTCTTTACGGAACATACCTTATTTTTATGATTTTTTTACAAGCTGTATTTGTATGAGTTGTAATGCAACATTCTTTTGGGCATATAAATTTGTTAAATATAAACTGCCAAATCTCTTCATAAGTTTGAGCTTCCACCGTGCAAGTTTTTCATATTGATTTACTTGGTAAATGTTAACATTTGGTTCATGACATAAGGTCAAAGGAATGGCTTACAATAAGGGAACTGTTCTCAATCAACGTGAGGAGAGAGAAAATGCAGGTATGCTGATATACTACTGGAAGTATGCTTGGTGATTCCCTTGCTTTTGTTTGTTTTGTTTTCTATTACAGAATTACATGTGAAACAGCTAGGCTATGATAATTTTGGCTGCTTCTGTTATCAAACTGGGCTACTTGTCTTCTTGCCATGTTTATTTTTTCGTGCCTTGTAAGTTATAACCTCTTTTCTCCTTTCTCTTCGGTTTTCTTTTCTTGTCTATTTTTGCCTTGCATGTGATAACACAGATGAATTAAGAATGGCTGTGAAAGAAGCTATATGTGAAAATGAGGCTGAACGTAATTTATATGAAGAAGCCCTCATTGCCATCACAGTTGATGAACCTCTAAATCGGTATGTTTTGGAAGCGTTAACAGAAAATAAAGATCGTGAAGTATATTGTTAGTTTGTGTTAAATGTCATAATTAAATGTGTGTTTTTTTGCAGTTACTGCCAACGGATTGTACGACCTGATTTCTGGGGAGGAGAATCAGAGCTATTGGTAAGTGCTTCCTTTATGCTTACCTCCTAAATATTGCAAGCTTTACTTTCTTACATCTTTTATCTTAAGGATAATACATTTCACAGTTGACCTTTGGAGTTTATATCAGTTTAATTTAAATATTTCATAGTGGATCTTCTAACTTTTTATTGTAATTTCAGTGTCATTAACGTCTTTCTCTTTGCCCCATTTATTTATATGTGAAGATATTAGACTTTGTTGAGCTCTGGTCTATGATATAAGATCTTGCATTATGGATAAAGCTATGCTTTTCACAGCAAAATGTATTCTAAAGATTACAGTTGAATGACTTCAAATTGATGTGGAAGTCAATAGACTATGAGTCAATGACATTTTCGCACAAGGTTTAATAAAATATTTTACCTTCAGTGTGTTTGTAGCTGGAGCTTGCAGGTTAATCGGAGATTGTAACCCATAAAACTTTATCTCATCGAGGAATGGGAAAATTTGACTGTCTAGAAATTAAATGATTCAAATTTTGAAGTAAATGAGTATTTTAGCTTATGCGTCGCATATAAATGTTTATTTTATATAATTAATATCCATAATAAATAAATGTTTAATATCATGTTTTGAATTAATATTCATAATAAGTAAATGTTTAGTATCTTGTTTGATATTTAACGATTGAGAAATTTCTAAGTAGAACTCCCATTGAAACTTTTCTTCATCCCTTCCTTGGATGCACAAACCCTTTTGAATGAAACGTGAGGTACTGACCAATGACAATGTTCTTGCAGGTACTTTCAAAGTTATGTAACCAGCCAATCATCGTGTATATACCAGAGCATGAGGTATAAGTTAAACAATTCCTCTGGTTGGCATTTATCTATTTTACTTGGGAAGGAAGAGCTTGCAATTAGTATAATCATACTGCACATGCTACAAGACAGATTAATTTTTTATCGGATATTATGTGCATGAGTCATGTCTAGAGATAGATGGAGGTGGTCATAGCTTTTTTGTTGCTAAAATTTATTGTTTGCGTTTAATTGGTAATTGATCTTGCATGTTGGAACTAAAGTGCAGAGAGGTTATCTAGAATATTAGTGCATTTGTAATGATAAGCTCTCCTGTGCGTCTTTTTTATTAAATGGTTCTTATGTGGTCGTACACTAATTTATTGGCAAATTGCGAGTTTGTAACTTGTAAAGGTGTTGATGCAGTCCTGATAAGATCAGATTGTTAAAGACCGTCACTGGAAAACAGGTGTTTTGGTGCTATAAAGTTTTTTTTTAAGCACATTATTAGGAAGTGAGTTTAAGCATAACTCCTCATCTTATTTCTAGTCAATGTAAAATTTCCAACACATAGGAGTGGACATCTTAAGCATGGGACTAGATATTTGTAGATAGTCTAACAACGATGCGATAACGAATGACACGATAGATCGAAAAAATTTCACCTAAATAAATTATGATATCATATTAGAAAGTGAGTGTATGTTTAATTCAACATTACAAAATTAACTTATAAGGAATAAATATCTTGAGCATGGGATATTTATGGTTGATCTATCAGGAAACTTAAGCCTTTAGGAACCCAAATTGTGTGTGACTTCTTAGTGCACGACTAGAGTAAATTGGAAATTAAATGCTAAATAAAATGTGGGCAAAAGAGTGATACTGTCAGACTTAAATGCATTCACAATATTCTAGGATAGCACTGGAGCAAAGTGAGAAGAATTTTGAAAATCATGATATAGGAGCATCACTAAAGCTTGCTGTTTGGCCATTATGATTTTATTAGGAATAACCTATGAAGCTCAAACACATCTCTTCAATTCTATGTCCACATGTCCAAAAGAGGCTAAAGGGTTCCATTTTAATCCCTCTATTCCCATTTTGGTTTTCGAATGGTGGATGCTAACTATTTAATTGTTTTTCTTGTATTTACTACTTCAGTGAACTCAGAATTTTCTCCAAATCAAGCCACGTTATGTTCTTATTTCTTCTCATTCCAAATTGCTCGAAGGATACTAAAGTTTCTCTACTAAAATTTCCTGTTATCTCTATGTAAACTACGTGCAGCATAGAGGTGGTGGTTTTGGATCTGGTTTCATTCCCATTGCTGAGTATGGAAGTGAATTTAGAAAGGGTTCTCGGAGAAAAGCTGTGAGGCTATTGTACAGCGGCAAGAACCATTATGATCTTCTGGTATGAGGAACTATATGAACGAAGGAGAAGGAAGAAAAAGTACGAGATTCAAATGCCATTTTGTAATGATTTTGTTCTGTTAGAATCCTTTGCTTCTTTTCTGTTTCTTTTACGATTTTTGTTAGTCCGCCATGAACACCTTGTTTTTATTCTTAATATTAAACAAAGTATAGTAAAACCATTTTGAGGTTGAGCACAAATAGAAAAGGAGTTTGATTATCCACATGTAAGAACTTTTCCACTATTAGTTAACTAGAAATCATCTATGATTTTTAAAATAATTATGAGATCAAGAAACTTATGATATATCTGATTTTTTTATATGACTAATCAATTCAAAAATATCCTTGATATAACTTTTAAAATAATTATTATAAAAACTAATAAACTAATAAATATCTATAAGATTTTTTATTTTACCTTTTTTATTCCTTCATCACAATATATATAGAAAAAATTAGGTAAAAAGTAAGAGTATAAAACAGTCAAAATAATTAATGTTATTTTTAACTAAAAACGACAAAAAGTTATAAAAATGTAACGTTGCCTTAAACTGTGAAACCTTAGGAAAAGAATATCAAAAGTGACAATGAACGTACATACACAAACAAGATAAATGTTGTCGTAGGGATTATCATAAACCATACATTATTATAGTTTGAAGACATTCAACTTAAGGAAAATAGTAACATTTACATTTTCTATTGTTAAGTAAAACAAGTATTAAAATTAAACACTAAAAAGCAACATAATCTCAAGCTACGTGCTTGACACCAAAGTAGTATTACAATTGTGTCTTTCTTTGTAAAGATGATAAAATTGTTTTTGGTCATGTAATGTATCTTAGTAACCATAAATCTAGAGCAAGTTTATTATAGTAGTAGGAGCATGCATAATGGGTAAAATAGGTATCAATCACAATCACAATCACAATCACATGAAAATACTGAAGGGCTTTCCAAAACATCATCAAAACTTGGTAACTATCATATAATGGAGGGAAATGCTGAAGGGTTTCCTTACAGTTTATACATCATGCAATTGAAATGAGAATGTGTATACTGCACACCACCATGACTTTAAGCCACTCATGTATGCGTTTCGACCACCTAAAACTGGTATAATAGATTATTGTCCTCAATTGCAAAAACAAATTCGGGGCAAATAACCACACTCTTAGACACCTTTCCCTTTATTCTGCTTTTCATCTCCAGCGTTATCGCCTATAGTAGATGCCACTTCTTTGCTGTTTTGATCATTCTGAGAATCAGCTTCAATGGCTGCTACGAGGTTGTTGCTTTGAGAATTGAGAGGTAGAATGGCTTCAATGGGTTCCACTAGTTTGGATTGTTGAGCATTTAGAGGGGTAGCTTCAGTGGTTACTGTTTGTTTGGAGTTTTGATCATTTAGAGGGGTAGGTTCAGTGGTGGCCACTTGTTTACTACTTTGATGATCATTTTGGGGAGTACTGGCCTCAGCAGTGGTCACAGTTGGGGACGAATCCATCAGACTGGCTGCAATTGCTGCCCTAAGATCCTCGTCTTCCATGTCTAACAACATTTCAGCTTCCCCATGAGAAAGTAACTGATCATAGTGTTGTTGGGTCTCATTAACTCTCTGATGAGGAGGAGCCTGTACGGAGTTGCAAGATTTAGTTATCCTCTCAGCATCTTCAGGTGAAAGCCACTGCCCAAAACCATTAGAAGCTTCAGATGAGGAGATGGGGAATTCTTTTGGAAAATTTCCTCTAACCAGGAATATGCTCCACCCAAAGCCTTTCAAAGAGTCGAGATAGGCAGAAAGGTAAAACTTGGAAAGGTGTTGTGGGGCTGCATAGAGACTGTCAAAATTATACCACTCCCCATTCACTTTACGGATGCAAAACCAATGGTCTTGTAGATGACAAATGAAGGCATTTTCCAGCTCAGGGTCAATCTGGGCAGGCTCAGCAACTGGAGAGTCAAGAGGGATAACTTGTAGGTCCCACACTTCCAAAGCCTTTTGTAAAACCTACAGAAAAGACTTTGCATACTGAATTAAATCATAAAAATGTAAAGAGAACGAGTCCTCAATTGCCTTTCCAAAATTAATATTTGATGCAAGCAACAAACATTCCAATGATTTAACTAAATAAAATATAAACCACTTGTAACTCCAGTTACTAAGTACGGACCAGAATAGCCAGTTCAATAACAAGTCAAGACAACCCAGAAAACAGATGGAGCAGAAAACCAATCAAACTGATCAAGAACCAGCAGAAACCAGTAGAAACAGGATAAGAACTTTTGAACTTTTTTTATTAATTTATAAACATTTTATTCCTAGATATTTTAGCATATATGATATCTACACATAGATTGCTATTAATTAAAATTTATTACGACTTTTTAATCTAACAAGACGTGACATATATAATCCCTTTCTTACTTGATAAATTATGTTTTATTATTACTACCCTTGTTCAATCACCATTAAACTAATGAACCGTGAATACTTTCACTGGTTCAATGTCCAGTCCAGTTTTAAAAACATTGGACGTAACAATAATGTTTTTCCCAGAATCCAAATCATTCAAGGCACAGGCTAGTAGTACTTTGAATGATTGTAACAAAAAACGATATGAAAATATACAAAAGCACACAGTACTTTGATTTTCAAATGCCAAGATAAAATAAAATCCAAAGACTGAATAAAATCTCAAGATATATAACAAGTCACCTAGAATAATAGAACCTTCATAACATTCAGGGATCCAATGCTTGAAAGATCTTTCTGAAGAACTAACTATTAACATTATTTATCTGGCAAACTAAAAAATAAAAGTTAGCCACTTGAGATTGCCACAAGGAGAGGGAGAAAAGAGTGAAAGGGTTCAAATCCCCATAGTACACACCTCACAGCCCTGGACCCAAGAAAATAGAGTAAGTCCTCTATGCGCTTGAGGTGTTGTTTTCCAAAGGGATAATAACAGGTATTAATTTTTCAGTTCTCACATTCTTCGGTTTAGTATTTTCATAGCTGAGGTTTAAACATATGTTATACTTTAATTAGAGAATAATACTGAAAACACCTAACAAACTTTACTTTAATTGGCATGATCAAATCAATCATCATTAACTGAATCATTTGTTTTGACCAAACTCTAATCATAAAATTTATTCATTAGGCCGGTAAGAAGATATTTTGACTTCTTTATAGAAATGAACCACTTCTTTATAGAAATGAACCAGATGGCGAGCCTTAGCGCAGCCTAAACATTGTGCCATGGTGATCCAATGGTCATGGGTTTGAATCTGGAAACAGCCTCTTTGCATGCAAGGGTAAGGCTATATAGAAATTACCTTATTAATCTATAGGAAATAGAGAGACATTGAGCTGAAACCATATGTTTTTGAATTAGCAAGGATGTTTTACTTATATTGAGAAAGATTCAATATCTTCTTATAATGAAAATATGATACAAAAATAAATAAAAAGGTTCCAAATATAATCTAAACATTCCTAATTATAGAGGATATACACCATCTCTCTATAATTATAACACTCTCCCTTTATGTTGGAGCATAGGAACCATTTGTGCTCCGCTTGCTGCAAAATATGCTCAATCATTGGTCCTCTTAAGACGGTGAATATGTTTATCAACGCTTCACTAGAGGTGACAATCTACTGTAAAGGTGACAATCTACCACAACCTTCGAAATGAATCATTCCTACTCATGTTACCTCATTTATATCCACTACTTTTCCAATATGTGAATAAAATTGAAACTATATTTAGAGTTCTAATCTAATGGAACCCAAACATAATATTTATGATTTTGAACCAGTTACAACACAGAATTAGAAACGATACCAACATTATCAACCACGGGAGGAAACACAAGTGTTGTCGTGCCTATGTCCACATTTTGTGATTCAATGAAAGAAACAATTATCACAATAAAATAACATAACCACAATAACCAATTACCAAAACAATAAGGGTAAAATTGTACCAAAAATGTGTGCACCAAAAGCAATTACCCAAGTTGGCACGTCATCCAAAGAGAAGCTAAGTGTCATTCTCAAAACTAAGTGCACAGGCATAATAACATCAAAATATTCATTGTCAAGATCATACTTATTTACTGTACTAATTACAAATTTATATACTAGAGCCAAAGGTCTACCACTAAAACAAATGATTTGTACATAGAAATGCAAAATAAAATGGGAATTGCAACCCAAAATTCATCAACAGGCTTTCCAAAATGCACAACTTCAGTGAATCCTATTTATCATTCAATTTACTCCAGTGACCTGCACTACTTGTTATCAAAGGATTAACAATCATTAGATTATGCATTGAATTTTTGTTGTGGACCTGATGGGAACCTCAAGCCCAATTATGATAATGAGCAAGGGTTTTGGATCAAATGTTTGACTGAACTCAAACACTAAAATCCTAAACTCCAAAGAAACCCATCACATGGAGTGCATATTATAGAACCTGAAGCCCAATATAATAATGAGTAAGAGCGAGATCAAATGTTGGACCAAACTGCAACCCAAAACCCTATACTCAAAATAAACCCATCACATGGAGAGTATATTCTAAGGACATTGAATGAAGAGGAGAGGATCAAGCATTTTCAATCAAGAAGTGGGTCTTCCTCAAACTTAGACCTCATAAGCAGCAAATAGTGGCCAAAAAACAGAGTCAATAAAACTTAGCTTAGCTCCTCAGACCCAATTCTGGAAAAAAGGAGAGTTGCTTTCTTCAAGCTAAAGCTGCTTAAGCCCTCTAGTTTTACAGGCTTCTCAATTTAAAAGGGAAATTGGTAACTATTTTGTTGATGCTTCTTTACTGGAAGGCATGGAAGTAGAGATCAATGAAATGGAAGGACCCAAGTGTGTGTTGGACTAGTACAGTAAGGCAGGTCAGACAATTAAACAATTTTTTCAAGTGGATGGTCAGAGTAATTCATGATACTTGGGAGGATGATCTTGTTCTCAAAACTCAATTTCCTCACTTCACCCTTGAGAACAAAGCTGAGTTTCCAGGAGTAGGCTAGGATCCTCGAGCCTCAAAAATGGTAACAAGCAATAGTGGAATAAGATGTTGGACTTAACGCCAAAGGAGCCCCTTCACACGAAGAGTATATTCTACGAGGAAGGAAATTAGTCTGAAAGAAAGGGAAAATTAGTAATTGGGGAGGCACACAGTTACTGCATTGAGGTTCTACTTATTGCTGCCAATCTCTCAATAATTGTGTTTGTCCTGTTGCCTCCAAATCCTTAATAGTGATGTTGCAAGATCTTCTCAAGAAGGGTTCTTGAATTTTTGATGCCATAACTTGA
>Ga0123341_1006989_pt1 | contig 10257 bp, 5 predicted proteins | sample Turbeapinknodule_FD_89959 | JGI IMG/M metagenome (GOLD analysis project Ga0123341, IMG submission 89959) | Root nodule microbial communities of legume samples collected from Mexico - Turtle bean Mexico pink nodule | ecosystem: Host-associated > Plants > Roots > Nodule | place: Mexico: Nepantla...
AAAAAAAAAAAAACTCATTAATTTTTATTATACCCTTAAACATAAACTTAAAACGTTATTAATTTTAAAACTTTCTCATGTAAAATAGGTTATTACATATTTGCTCATACCTTGTGTTTCTTTGTTGTGTATAACTCTAGACTTAAAATTAATGTTATATAGAAATTAGGTTGCTGTGTCCGTATTTAGCTCATGCATATAAAATCGATTTTTAAGATGAATGGTGTCCTTCAATTGTATAATATTTTCATAATTTATCTTTAACCAATATAAGACTTACATTTTTTTTATAACATTATGAAGTTGGGCACGTGAATAATATGATGGATGATTATTTTATATAGATTTTGGATATCTTTAATGATTTTGTGTACTTTTTTTGTAATAACAGAAGTTGAATTAATAACATCTTTAATTCTTTATCAAAAACATTCCTACCTCTTTATTTGAGACATTTTGTCTTATTTTGTTCTCAAATTCGACAACGTAGAAGTACTTTTGGGAAATCCAAATTATTGTTAATTACGTTGACCAACGTGGTTGACTAATGGAATATCCCACGCAGTGCGTTGTTTGTGTTGTTTATTGCACGTGGCTTGAAGAAATTACAAGTAATATGCGTTTCAAATTTTAGTAATTTTAGATTTTTTTTTCTTTCTTAAGTTGGGGTTGGACTTCTACATTAAGAAGTGTAAATAGAAACTTACTTTTTTTACTTGGGCCTATTTAGTAGGAAGACATTAGAGTTTCGCCAATTCTTCCTGTACCGATAAATTGTGACCTGCACCCGATTTAGTTTTAAATTTCCAAACTTGTCCTTCATTCTGGAATTCGAGAATTGGAGAAAAAATTTCATGTTTGAGTTATATGTTGAGAGTTTCAATTAATGCATCCCAAAATTTCAATTTTTTAAAAAAAAAATTGCATTCACTTGGAGAGAAAAAAACCAATATCATATTAATTGGGATTCACTTATGTGTACAAAAAAGAAAAATTAATAAGTGGATAAAATAAAATAAGAAAAATTGAAAGAACATTTGTGATAAAAAAATGTTGTTAAACTGTATTATTTATATTAATAAATGATTAATTCTAATGTTAGTAAACTCGGTTTCGATTATTTTAAGGCCTTCAATTTAAGTTTAATAAATAAATAAATAAATAACATAATTAAGAAGGAAAAATTATGTTAAAAGGACCCTTCTTGTTTTTTCACGAGAATTACTAAAATTATACGTAACAAAAGTTGTATAATACTATTAAACAAAAGATGGCATGGCATCATAAATAGTGAGAATTATGTAAAAATTAACGGATAAATAATTATAATAGGCAGGTTGGTACATCCAGAGTCCACATTCGAGTGAAGATTACGTGATGGAAAATAAATTAATAGTAATTTGAAGGAAGTTTAATTGGAATTATAATAGTAATCTAAACCAAAAACACAAGGCACAGAACTCGAATAGGTGAAGAAGTAAGCATAGTATATTATATGAAAAAAGAAAGATGAGAGCAGAAAGACATTGGGGTTAACAAAAAAAACTTGTGAAGATACACATTCTTTTACCATAGGAATTGCATCACAATGATCACCACAAAAAGAAAAAATTGTGGGATGATTAGCCGAAAAATGCCAGTGACTACCAAATGCTATATCCTAGAAGCTACATTTTACATGTAATTACAAAATACATAGTGAGCAAAAATTCAGTTCAAGTTAATTCTAGCTGGAAGGCATACTCCAGGAGATTGATCTTCCAAAAAAATTCTTTCACAGTTAACAAGTTTCATCACACATTCTGGTGCAAAGTGGTACTTCTGTTGAGCTTCAGCAAAGCTTCTGCCAAGAACATGTTCAACCCAATCTTCCAATGCTTTTTTCTTGTCAGATAACCAAGCAGCTGCAAGAATCTGTGTCATCACCTCATACTCAATTTCCAGCATAAATTCTGACCCAAACATCTTTTGAAATTGTATGTCAATGCTTTTTATTATTTGCTCAGCAAGAGAATCAAAATTGAATGGCTTAAAAACAACTTTTTCATCAACTTGATCACACAAGTCATTTAACCAGGATCCACAGTTTTCAACTATGGATTCAGTTTCGTAGTCATTGTAATTGTTGTCCTCTTCAACCTCCTCCAGAGGCATGTTAAGATCCAGATAGGACCTCGATGCCTCCATGACCTGCTTCAGTGTCTTGCATGATGCTTTCTCTGCAGAATCACCACTTTCTACTAGCTTTCTTTTATTCAGTATTGTTGTTTTGGAGGTCCCTTTTCTTTGAGCAACCTTCACACTAGTGCAACCACTCCTTTTGGAGACATCCTGGGAAGAATCTCCTAGTGATAATTGCATTTGACACCTTTTAGCTTCTAGGATTCTTTCCTCTTGGAACATCTTAGGATCCTCCTCCAAATTCAAAGAGCCACTGCCTTTAAACACACTAGAGGTTACAATAAATATTGCATTGTTGATGCTGATTTCCCTTCCATGCGAGTACGAGAATTTACCTGTTCTTATTGCTTGGAACAAACTATTCTGCACTACAAAATCTGCTTGATCTACATTATCAATGAAGACAACTGAATGTGGCTTTTTACTCAACTCCCAAGCAATATAGTCCACAACTGTCTTCCTCATAAGCACATCATGACAATAAGAATCTTGGAATTCAAAAATCGAGTTTGATGGGTAACACTTGTCTTGAGAGCTCAAATCCACAGTGATCAAGCTTTGTTTGTTTCCAAATAAAATCTCAGCAAGTGCTGAAGCAAGTTTTCTTTTCCCAAGTCTATCAGGTCCAAGGAATGCAAGCCATATGTCTGCTCTAACATGTGAGCCACTACTACGCTTTCCAGCACCAGATCTACAACGCGACACAGTTTGATTGATAGCATATATGGCCTCATCCTGCCACCCAACCTTTTCAGTGAGAAGATGGTACAGTGACTTGAAATCCACCGTTTCAAAATTGCCTTCTAGATTTGGACCCGAGCATGAAGAAGATCTAGCAATTTGGTGTGAACTACACTCATTCTTAGGATTAAAATCACTTGAAAGGGAATCTGGCAAGTTGTGAAGATGCTTCTTGTGATCACTTAGTTTTGGGGTGTCTGGCTCATGAGTGGCTGATTTATATATAGTTCCCAATCCCAAATCAGTGGTCACAGGAGTCAAGGATGAAGATGATGTGTGATCAAGTAGGCTCAAATTGGCCTTAGGGGAAGGAGAAACCCAAGTACTATGCATATCACTCTTAGAAACTTTTGCTATGTGATCTGCTTCATCAGTGATGCTAACAGTGTCAAAAGGTACTGAAACTGGTAATATCTGTTTAAATGGAAATGCATTTTGCGACTCAATAGACATGCAAGAAATTTTAGAATATTGGATTTCACTATGGGATGGACCTTTGCTACTACACCCTGGACCAAATTGAAACCCCTCAAGGGAAGGAACTTGGAACCTTGTTCTAGAAATATCAAACTCGGGTAATGATCGGTTTTGATGAAGACGTTGACAAATATCACTCCATTTCCTTTGCAATCCTAAGATCTTCCCATTCAAACTTGAGTTTTCTTCATTAGTCTGCACTGGACGATGAAGTTCATTCTTAAATAAATACAGCAGCCACAAATTGTATCAATGAAGCATGGCACATGATGTAAAACAAGATCACTGAAAATAGTGTATCCAAGAATTTTAAAAGAAAGAAAAGTGCATGAACATGAAGGAATACGAATAATCACAGCTTGACATGAGAAAACACAATGTTATATATAGAGAGCCCCCAGTTTAGTCCTCAACACAGCAAGTTCTTCGAAAATATTTTCAACAAATTAGTTTCGCCATTATCATCACCAAATTAGTCTAACATAATAACAATGATGATGTTTTAAATCTTTCCCCTCAGACTAAATATATTGCCAAATTAATTCATGAAATTCTTGATTTCCACCATTTTATCAATATGGTGTCAGTCTAGATCTTTGAGAGAATAATTTGGAGAGAAGTTAAATCTTTAAAAGACTAATGTTATAACACCTTTGGAGGATAAATATGGTGACGATTTAAATCTTTGAGGGACTAATTAAATGACCAAAATTGTTGAAGGAGCATGTATAAGTTCAGAGGAATAAATTGATCATTTTCTGTGTCATTTAGTAATTTACAATATTTCTTCTTGATAGAATATTTTAAAAGAACTTCTCCATATGTTCTACATGAGTTTTTCTGGTATAAAGATAGAGTAAAATTTTCTCATTTCACAATACTCAACTCAAAGTCCTTTCAACCAATGCAGACACGAACACAGAGAGAAAGCTTATGGTGCAAAATCTTATAAACCAGGAGAGGGTCCACGCTACAGGGAAGTATTTAGGATTTGGAAGTGCTAAAGCTACAGCACCCACCTTACACCTAGGTCCAATCCCTACTCATTGCATGTGTATAAGGTAGGACCAAAGTACTAAAAATTTAAAAACATATAAATGTTAGAGCATGTTTTCATGCCTTGATCAACTTCCAGAGACTTGAGTAACAAAAGCCATAGCCTCCACAGAAAGAAAACAAGAATTCTGAGAACAACAATATATTAGAGGAAAACTACTATCTTATAGTTCACTACACCTAGATCTCTGTACTACCACCCTGTTGTCTTTATATGGGGAAAAATGTGTTATTTTTTCACCACTGTAGGGAGGTAGCATTTATTATTATTCCGTACCTCTAAATTATTTTAGTGGGTCAGTTCAGTACAGCAATTCCCCCAAGATGTTGCAAGTATGTGTGAAAACATGTGAATGTCTCAGCATGCATTGAAGAAGGGAAAACAAGATTAGGTGATCATAACACACACCTTTGCCACATCCAATCCTCTATCTGTCTCCACATTCACCTTTTGTAACCAAGGCAAGCTCGTTGAGTAACCAGATGCTGAAGTAGCAGGGCCTACCCTCAAAATATCAGCAACTTCTTGTTCACACTTTTCATTGCATGTGTCACACCGTGTTAAAGATGATGCATTCCTACAGCTAACAGGATTTTTCAACTCAGAAGGTGTAGAAAAGAACCCACCAAATGGCACAAAGGACCCCATCAAGCTGCAAGTTTACCATCAAGTGTGTGTGAACTTTTATATCCAATAGGCACAGAACTGTCAGAAGCTACATTGCACATGATGAGATAGACTTTTAAAGCATCATAACACCCACCAAAAAATTTCTTTTAGAAACAAAAAAAACTTATGTTAGTTCACAAAAGCTCACCAGAATCAGAACAAGTCTAAAGGTTCAGAAAGGAAGACTTAAATAAGTAATTAAATATTATCTAGCAACAAGATCCTCACATTAGTATGAAGATTCAAAGTCATAACCTTGTAGAACAGGAGTATCCTACTTACTAACTAGACCAAAATTGTCTCTAATATGGAAATGTTTGGAGAGAGAGGATGCAGTTTTTACATTCTGACATACCTAGTTTACAATGAAAAAGGGTGAGGATAAATACTTTTGAAGTGTAGAAAGCAACAACCTATATATATTCATCCCAAGAGGCTATGAAGCTTGATGGGCTCTATAAAAAACCATCTTTAAGGTACCATTCAGAGAGAGAGAGAGTCTAAATATGCTCATAACCCAAAGGAGTGGAGGGGCCCGTGGGCCAGGGGTGCAGAAAAACTGAAAAAGAAGAAGCATTTATTACAGCTTTCAGCCGAAAAGCCTGCCGGTAGAAATAACATTTATTACAGAGCAAGCCTACATATATAAATCTCTGCAGATTCTCTACATGCCAAGGTGTAGATCATGCTAATGAAGACTGAAAGCGACCATTCCAGAATGTATGAACGTAATTGGCCAAAACCCCATAAATTAGAGGAAAACTTTCAGGATTCAGATTGACTCGTTCCCAATACATAGTGTACATCACACCAAATCTATTAAGAGTGAAGAAGAATCAATTTCTCTATCAAAACAAAACAAATTGAATCATGAACTTTACCACACTCAAAAATTATGAAATTTTTCTCCTAAATTAAAAAACTCACTTACAAGTTAAGTGAAGTTTAATCAGATTCAAGACTATGTAATGATAATTCTGACTATATAATAATTTCTTGGTCACCCCCATATCAGTGAGGTAGATTAAAATTTAATTACAATTAAGTAACATTAAAAAAACCAACCCCTTCCTTTGTGTTTCCACAAAACCAAACAAACAAAACAACTTAAAAGTGACAGATTAAAGGAAGACAAAGAAAGGGAAAAGCAGCAAACAAATGGGATCATAAAATTAAGTCAAGAAGGGAGTGAAAGATTTCAACACACAACAGACTAGTCAGAAACCTTGAATTTACACCTGATAATTTGTTTGTCAACTTTTTCCTCAGACAGAAAACCATGTTACACCTACACACACATCTAAACACACCAATACCTTTTGAAACAATATATTAATATTATTTTTTATTATTGTTATTTATTAACCCCAACCCCAACCCAAAATAAACTAAATAAATAGTACAGAAAGGTTCCAATTTTGAACTAAAGAGAAGAGAGTACAAGAAAGGGGAAAGAAGGAAGGAAAAGGAAGCAATAATAAAGAAAGGAGAAAGTGAGAAAGAAACCCACCTGGACTTGGGGTAGAGTCCTTCCATGAAAGGGGTGGCAGAGGTCATGGTCAGGAGATGCAGATCCCAATCCTTGTCCACTGTAGGGAACAACCTCAGGAACTTAGAATAGGCCTCCGAGGTTCCCGCCACGCCCACCAACCACACCTTCCCAAGATGAACACCCAACAACCTCGTCAACTGCGAAACCACAAAACCAACACCCTCCTCATTCCCCCCGACAAAAAGCTCAATCTCCCCAAAACACACAACAACCCCAGCACCAGAACACTGCTCCACCAAACGACCCACATCCTCGAAAATCTTCCCTCCGCTCCCACCTTCCCTCAAGAACTCCCCAATCTCCTTCTCCACCGAAACTACACTCAACCCATTCAGCTCACAGGGCAAGACCCCACCTTTACGACTTTCCACGCATTCGATGAAGCTCTTCAGAGCGGTTTTCGCGTACATCCCCATCAAAAGAGGGTTCCTTTTGCTCTTCCTCGTCACTACCTCCACGATTCTGCGGCAATTCTCGTCAAGCCGCGAACCGGTCTTCTGTACCGGTTCGAGGTTGCAGAGGAAAACCGGAGGGGTTAACCGCGAGAAGATTCTTGAAGGTGGAGGTGGTTGAAGAAGCGCGAGCTTGATGTCGTAGCTTCTGAAACCGGCTTCGCCGAAGACACGACTCACGATAGGGTCGTCGAGAATAGAGAGAATGAAGTGCTTGAGTTCGACTTTCAGCAACGACGTCGTTTGATGCTGCTGTTGCTGCATCATCTGCATAAGGTGGAAGCTATCCGGGTGGCGCCGCTGGTTTGCCTGGGAGCGCTTTATGGCGGCCATGAGGGAGTTCGAGACAGGGGGACCCTCGTCGCCAGAACCGCCGTCCGACCCGCCGGCAGTTTTTGTTGTGGGGAGGCGGTCGAGGGAGACGCCGACGGAGAGCTCGAGGGCGCGGAACTGGAGACGGGGGGAGTAGGAGCAACTCCGGCAGCGAGCGCAGGCGTCGCGAAGCGTTGCGGAGGGGAGCGAGAGGAGCGCGGAGACGGCGTGGAGGGAGGTGGTCTGGGCGTGGCTGCGGCGGCGGGCAACCGTGACGGCATCGTCGAGCGCACGCGCCGCCTCGTCCGTCAAACACTGCCTCGCGGTGCTTACCGGCGTCGGCATCGCCGGCGAGCATATATGCAAAAAATGTTTTTTTATTATTATAATTATAAGTATATTAACAATAATAATAATAAGAAGAAGAAGAATACGGTGATAAGAAAAGTGTTTATGTGATGTTTTTTGGTATGGAGTTGAGAGAGAAAGTGGTTATTGGGAGAAGGAAAAGTTGAAAGAAGAGAAGAGAGAAGAAGTAGAAGAAGAAGAAGAAGAAGATGATGATGATGATGATGGGAGAGAGCGAGTGAAGTGAGTGAGTGAGGCTTGCAAGTGTTGAAGTAGTTCATCATGAAGAGAAGAGGATGCTGCTGTTTTTGTGGGGAGATGACCATTTTCTTTTTACCATATTTTTATTTTTAATTTCTGTTTCAACAGTTATATATTCCCACACATCATAACTAAATAAATTTCACTTTTTCTTATTAATCTCTCAAATTTACACAATTGCTTAAGCCTTCCAAAACAGACCATTCATTCAAGATCTAAGCTTATGATCATAATTAAAACAATAGAATTTTAAGTAAGATTTATATCATAGAAAACATAGTTTTGAGATTAACATAATAATACATACGACATTAGATGTACGGATAAAGTTGGACATAATTCGTACATAGTTGAGTTTTCCCCCATATTAAAAGTAAAAAAAAAAAGATTGATTTTTAGAATAGTTTATTTTGATAATGTTTTGAAGAATATATGTATATAAATATAGAAGTGGTTAATAAGTTGGAGAATAGGTTTGTTGAGAGAGAAAAAAATGATGAGTGGGGTCATTGTGTTTGGCGATGGATGAAACACATGGTGGGCATAGATTCTCTTCTCTTGGGTTGGGTTGTGATGGGAGAAAGGAAGAGAGTAAAGATTTGAAGTGTGCATATATGGATCTATCTATTTTAATTTCTAATTATGTATTATTAATTAATTTAGTTATATTCTGTTTGAAAAGTTTTGTGAGTGCTTGTCTTTCACAGTGAGAGAGATGCTGTGCCCACTGAAGCATATGGGATGGGGGGTAAGAGAGGGTCAATGTCAAGCTTTTGGGTCTAATAGGGACCTTTTGTTCTCTTTTCTTTTCTTTTCTTTTCTTTTTCTCTCTTTCTTTTTGCTTTTTGGGATTTACTTACACAAAAAGGAACACAACACACTCCATGCCTAATCTAACTTAATATTCATTCATCTCACCACAATCCCAACTTCTATTTTTTATCTACCATTTTAAAAAAAACTACACTTAATTATTTATTTTTAATTAGCTCCTCCAAACATGGATAAAGTGTAAGTTTAATTGTGTCTCATATCAAATCCTTTATGCATTACCAAATTAATACACTTTAAATTTGAAAGATTAAAATCATCAACATACATAATATAGGGCATGCCAAGAGATTAAGAAAATATAAGTAAATCAATAAATAAAGTGACATGATTGCAAAGATTTCCTCCTACTTAAGAATAAATACTTGAATCTATTATCGTATAAAAACAAATTATTTGAGATCATGTTGCATGAAAGTAAAATCTCTCTAAATATGCGATTATTTATTAGTTAAGTGATGAGGAATCTCCCCCAAGACCAAAAAAAATGATGGGGAATTTACCTTTTTTTATCAAATTAAAATGCCACAGATTTGAAAACAGGTATTGGAATAAATATTAAATTAAAAAAATGATAGAATAAAATAAGTAATTAAACCTAAAAATATTAGGTATTGGAATAACTTCATTTTCCTAGTACAGGTTCACCTGACCCAAGATAGCCAAACGAACATATCAAAATAGACAAAATAATGTTACAGGATTGGAAAGGTGTGAAAAAGATGGGTACAATAAACAAAATAAAATAATAGGAAAAAAATGTAAGATATATTCACATTTTGTAGGGTTAAATTTGTTATTTATTTTACTGGTACCAGAAAACAATTTACTACAGAAAAATAAAAACACTACGACTATCTAGTTTCTTTTATCGATAAAAAAAAAAATTATTGAAAATATTTAAGGGATATCTAACTTATATAAATATAGGACTAATAGTCAGTGTTCTATTAATTTACATTAGGTTTCAGTTGTATTATTATTAGTATGCACAAAAAAGTATAACAGGAAATTTTGTAGTAAAAAGTATATTCAACAACAATGTTTGGCAAACAAAATGCATCGATTTCTATTTTTTTTTTTTAAATTTTAGAGTTACTAATTAAATTTAAAAATAATCTAACTAACTATATAATGTTGCAAAAATAGTTTATTATTCATGTGAGATTTAGGGCAAGATCAAATTTATTTTAATTTTCGTGTAACTAATTTTAAGATTGAGCATTTTTAAATAAATGGAAATAACTTTTCCAGGGATATCAGTTTTTATTTAATACTTTTTAAATACATGACAATATATATAAGTAAAAATTATTATTATTATTATTATTATTATTATTATTATTATTATTATTATGTGTGTGCGTATATAACAC
>Ga0123341_1006992_pt1 | contig 10256 bp, 4 predicted proteins | sample Turbeapinknodule_FD_89959 | JGI IMG/M metagenome (GOLD analysis project Ga0123341, IMG submission 89959) | Root nodule microbial communities of legume samples collected from Mexico - Turtle bean Mexico pink nodule | ecosystem: Host-associated > Plants > Roots > Nodule | place: Mexico: Nepantla...
AATTATATTTTATTAAGAAAATATGTTAATTTATATTTCAAATACTCTTGGTTATCAATCATTTAAGGTATTGGAGATTCACATTGACTAAAATTAAAAATATTTTATTATATAAGTGAATGCAAAACTCAATCATGAACCGATATTATGGGGGTTGAGTTAGACTTTTCTTAATATAAGGTTATCGAATTAATGAGGAATAAATTAAAAATTTGTGTAGATTCTTAGAATGAAGCAATTTTAATTTTATTTAATTGTAGGGACTGAACGAGGAAGTTAGAAGGACTGCTACGTAATTGAGTCTTCGTTGTGACAAATTAATGATTTAAGTAATGAAACACTTTTGCATTGCTTTCGTTTCCATGAAATGAGGAAAATCAGACAAAAATGAAATACTAATAATAAATTCAGCAGCCTAAAAACCATTGAATGGGAGCCACCGACTTCAACGTTTCGCTCGTGCGTGAGTTACCATAGAGCAGAGAGTGTTGAACTTTAAGCGTGCCACAAATTTTGGATCACTATTTTTTCCGTTTCAGTACTAAATCTTCTTCTTCTCACTCTCACTCAACAATTCCCATAGTTTCAGTGCTGATAGAGCACAACCGATTCAGTTACCATGAACACGCTCCTCCGATCCACTCTGAGGACTAAGGCACGTGCTGTTTTTGTTTTCTCTCTTCATTTTTGTTGTTAGTTGAATCTGCTCATGTTCCGTTCCTCGTTTCACAGTATATGTTTTCCCCTGTCCAGATTCTGAGTTCCGATTGTGCGAAACTGACTTGCGCTTATGGATTAGATTGATGATGAACGATTAATGAAACGTATCTAGTTTAATGGCGCTCTGAATCGTTCGTTGTTCTTGTTTACTTGTTTTATGCAATAGGATTTAAGGCGTTTGCGCTAAACTACTTGGACAGAATCGTAGCTTACGAAAATATAAAATTATTAATTATTCATTATATCGTCGGCACATTCGTGGAATATTTTAGGTGCCTGTTCAGTATTCATCACTTTTGCCAGATTTTCATAATTTAATCACATTTTTCTGTTTCTATATCGTCACCGTTTGAGGTGCTTCCTTGGGGTCGTTTAGATGAGATGATTTGATTTATTACGGCGTTTTCGTTTATTGTACTTTTTAACGCAAGCAATTTAGTAATTTCTGAAGGCTGTAGTCCAGAATTTTGAAATGTGGGCTGCTTGATTGTGTTTCTGTATTCTTAATGGTAATCTATCATGTATGGTAATTTGTTGATTCCATTTGGTGTAAACTTGTGATGTTGGTTTTACTTTCTGTTTACAGAATGCTTCATTTCTAGCATATGCTGCGGTTTCCAGAAGTGTTCAGGAAAATCTTCTTCAGACTCGCTTGTGGTCTAGATCAAATAGCACGGAAGCTTCCTTGGCAAAGGATGATTCAGCTAATGAAGGGAAAAATGGTCCAGGGTATATAGTTCTTCTATGTCAACACCTTTTCATTTTTACATCTGTATTGATCCTAGCGCTGTCTTGCAAGTATCTTAATTGGTGTAGTGCCTTTGAACTCAATATGAAAAGAATTATTCTTTATAATAAAGGATATCTAGTTGGTTCACTACAATTACATGTTTCGTTTTTAGTGTATTAAGGAAAAAGAAAGAGAATAATATTAGTAAAAAACTTTGATTCCATTAGTTTTGTTTGAACTCCAATAATAGTTGAGATAATTAAACATATGTTTGATCTTTAGTAATTTTTAAGTGTGTTTATTAAAAAAAATTAATGTTAATATGCAATTAGCATTCAAACAAAACAGTGAAATTAAATTTTTGTACTAGTTTTTTTCTTTTCTGCACTAAAAACGAAATATATTAATGTTTGTTGTACTAAAGTGACTATCTACTCTATAATAAAATACATGCTGAGTGTAGTACTACTTACTTTACTTTTAGATTTCAAGCTAATTGAATTAAAGTAGATGTGTGAAATACCGTTTTATTATCTAGAGGGAGAAGTGAATGACTGGGACATCCTTCTGGGTCAGTGTTTATGATTATGATACAATCTTGAATATGTTGAATGCATTACCAAATGCCTTTCTTTTTTCTTTAGATTATTTCTGAGCTATTTATAATAACTGTAAGTTAAAAGTATATTGGTTTGGAGAGTCCATGTGTGAACCCTTTATTTTTTGTTTAACAAAACAATGAAAAATTAGTTTAAAGTTAAAAAAATTTGCAAGCCTTATATTGCTACTGTTAGTAAAACACTTCAACTTTCGTAGGTTCAAAGGCCATAGTATGCTTGCTCCTTTCACGGCTGGGTGGCAGACTACTGATTTGCATCCTCTTGTTATAGAAAAGTCCGAGGTGAACTTTTTTGAAAAATTTCTGTTTTTTTTAATTACTGCCATGGGATATAATAAGGAAATCAGCGTTCCGTCTGTTTTTCATTTTAAATATTTAACGATAAATTGTTTTTCAATTGTTATTTTCCTGATTAATGGATTCAGGGAAGCTATGTGTATGATACGAATGGGAAGAAATATCTTGATGCACTTGCTGGTTTATGGGCCACTGCTTTGGGTATGTATAATATTACGTTCGCAGTTATTTATATTTTTATCTTTTCTGAATGGTATATTTCTTCTGGTTCATGTTCTCAATCCATTTTGGAAGCAATGATTGCTATAAATTTAACTCCTTGTTGATATTTTAGCATACTCTAATCAGCTATCCACTAAATTATGTCTAAGTTTCCCGGGGATCCATCTCCTTCCCTATATTTGATCTGGATTTTTTTTTTATCTTGGCAACAAGTATAAGGGATGAACCATTGTGACTATTTTTGCAGAGTGCCTTATATATGAATCTTCAGGGGATCGGAAAAGATATATTTTGAGTTAATTAATTGGAAGAAATGATCTGTTGAAGTTGTTTTAACTTCAGTCACAATTATAATATTTATTAACTTTGATCTGCATACTCACTAAAACTGCGGGGTATATTCACATATTTAAATTATAAATAATGTAAAAGTTTTGTTTGCTAAATTTTTTTTGTGTGCATTGAAGTATTTTGACCTGAGATCAAATGTATTTTATTTTCCAGGGGGAAGTGAGTCACGTCTTGTTGATGCTGCCATGGCACAATTCAAGAAGTTGCCCTTTTACCATTCCTTTTGGAATCGAACCACCCTACCTTCTCTGGTATTCATTTAATTCTCTTATAACTGGATTTAGAGGATAAAATACAGATTTTGGGTAAAAATCTTTGTTGCAATTTTGAAGTCTCAAAGATATTTGTCAAATTTGCTGCCACTGAGAGTTGGAAAAGTGCCTTTGGGATGATTCTTTATATCTGTTCACCGCTTATAGGATTGATTACATTCAAATGGACTAAAATGTAGCTCACATATTTTCATTTCTAATGGTGGGAGAGGTAGTTTGAGCATGTCTCAAATGGATGCATTTTCCATTTGTGAGTGGGGGATGAATCCGTGGTATTTTAACCAGTCTACCTATTCATGGAAATAAATGAACTACCTTGCTTGTGATTAACACTGTAATAGTCAACTTTACATTTGAATGTACTTAATATATATATTTTCATACACAGGAGCTAGCCAAGGAACTCCTAGAAATGTTCACAGCCAGAAAAATGGCAAAAGCTTTTTTTGTTAACAGTGGATCAGAAGCCAATGACACTCAGGTTTGCCAGATTATTATCCCTGTTACAGTTTCATTTTCTTTGGAAATTTTTATTTAATTGTAATGTAGATGTTTAGAATGTGTCTACTTTTTCATGCAAATAAAAAACTTAAAATCATTACTATAGACTACATATAACACCTGCAACAGGTACCGCCAAGAGGGGGAAATCTCCGAGCAATCAAGCACCTAAAATATTTGATATTTGAGGACAAAATAAAATATTTTCTTAATGCCGATGTGGTTTTTTAGATAAAGATTAGATCAATCTTTTCAGGGTTTAATAGAAAAAGAAGACAAATATTATACATTTCTTGTAAACATATTGTTGAAGTGTATAGTTTTGCAGAACATATTCTTAGATATATTTCAACTATGCATGTTTTATTTCAGGTGAAACTTGTATGGTATTATAACAATGCGCTTGGAAGACCAGATAAGAAGAAGTTCATAGCTCGTGCTAAATCGTACGCATGACATCTCAAACAGTGCTGTTTTCTTTATATAGCTGAAAGTATGAATAATATCTTGTGTATTATTGTTTTTGTCAGGTATCACGGTTCAACATTGATAGCAGCCAGTCTTTCCGGGTATGATGAACTTAAATGGATTTCTTTTTTCCAGTAAAGTAGTGAGTATGTAGTCTACATTTTTATGTTATTGTTAGAGATCCCATATCGACTAAAAACTAGAGTATTTCATTGTATATAAGTGGGTGCAAACCTCATTCTATGAGCCGGTTTTATAGGTTTGAGTTAGGCTTATTAAAGTCCACTTTGTAATAATTATTCTTATTAAAAAATCTCTATTCAATTTATCAACACTGTATTTCAGACTTCCGGCTCTGCATCAGAAATTTGATTTGCCAGCACCTTTTGTATTGCATACTGATTGTCCACACTACTGGCGGCATCATCTTCCAGGTTACTATTTGGATGGCCAAGTTTTTAGTAATATTTTAGACATTTATTTTAGGGTATAGTAATAAATACTATGTATGCTTAAGAACATTTCAGGTGAGACTGAGGAAGAATTTTCAACCAGATTGGCCAACAATTTAGAGCAGCTGATTCTGAAAGAGGGACCAGATACAGTAATACATTCATATGCATGCAAAATGATTTCTACTACTGGAACATTGATTTTTTCACTGACCTAAATGTTTTTTTTATTATCACAGATTGCTGCATTTATTGCTGAACCTGTAATGGGGGCAGGAGGAGTAATACCTCCACCGTCAACTTATTTTGAGAAGGTATTTTTCCTTATATCTGCTTCACATGTTCTATTTCAAAAGGATGGATACCCAGTATATTTTGCATTAATATCTGCTTGATCGTTTCAATCTCTCTGTGCTGGGTGGCCATTATTGTGATTCTGGACTGCCTTTCAAATTTACTGTTTCTGCTTTCTTCTGTTCACTCCCCATTTCTAATGATGGTTTTAGTGCATTTCTAAAGCTTTCTAGGTTCATTACCTGTGTTTGCTTTGTCTCAGTTATTTTTTTTAATTTGGGTCCTCTTTTCACGTTAGTTATTACCCTAAGCGCATGACTTTCAAGTACTTTTAGTGCTTCTGAATTGTTTGGGTGGTGTTCATTCTCTATTTGTGTTAGCTTGCCGAATATGGGAACATTCTTTTTGTGTTCAAACAACAAAGGTAGACTGCTATGTTTGATGGACTGCCGAGTGAGATTTACGAGTACCCATTGATGGAATTTGACAGCATTTGCTCAGTGCATGTGCAACAGTTTTCCAGTGCTGGTCTGCCTCTATTTAGTTGTGTATGAAATTCCGGCAATGTGTTGTCTATGTGGAGATTATTCTTCTAGGTTTCTTTCTTTTGCTGTCAAAGGACCCCATCTGTGTCAAATGTATGGTACGCAACTCTTGTTTGAGATCAGTTGGAGGTTGAGGTGACCACTGATACATCATAAACTTATCTCATTTGCTTGAGATGTGTGCCAAGGAGATGCAATCATGCAAGGAGCTATTTACTAAAGATGTTTATTTAGATTTTTCATGTCATGAGAGATGCCCTTGTCATTCCAACTACTTAAATACAGGGAAGTGTTTAGAAAATAGTAGTCGTTCGTTAGTCCTATTGGTACTGAGCTTGAACTTGGATTTGTAGTATGCATGATAAGAATCTCTGAAGAACCACACCACAGGAGCTAGTTGTTGTAGGGTAGCAACTTCCTATACTCCAACAAAATCAAATCACATCCCTTTCATTCAAGAAAGGAATTTCTTGATTACCCTTTCTAGAATTAAAGGGTGTTTGAGTTGTTTTTTTAGAGTGCAAGAAATACCTGTAGGAGAGCCCAATTCCTATAAATTACACATTAGAATCTCACTTCCTATAAACTGCACTTTAGAATCTCATACAGTGTGTAGAAGCTACACACTAAAATCTCATACTTCCTATATACTAACAGCAATTAACAGCAATTAACCACTCTTTTGAGTCTTCATGTACATCTTATAATATTATGGTTGCCTAAAGTGAGAAAAGAAGAGAAAGTTACCAGAGAAAGAGTTCTTGATTGCAAAATTTATCGAATGTGAACAAATAATCCGTCCACTAATAGGATTTGTATAATAAAGTGACTAGTCATCAAACTATGTGTATATTATCAGTCCATGAAATAGATAGCTTTTTTTGTTAACGGGAGTTTTTCTATCATTAATTCCTTTCTGATTTTCCCAAAAACTCTTAATGTCTTGATGTTCTAGTTAGAGTATTAAAATATTCCACAGCATCATCTTTCATCAACACTATTATGTGTATATTTTCTTGAATGAAACTTTTAAATATCTTTTTGTTAGTTTTTAATTTGTTGGCTTTTATAAAATTTATAGTAAGTATAAACCACGCAGATCAAATGTACATTCTTGCAATTTGCAAAAATTCCATTTTGCTAACTGACACATAGTTTGCTCGATGAGTGTTTTTCTTTTTGTACATGACATTAATTAATGTTGTTTTGGCTCTTCCCCTTTGTCCAAAATCAATAGAATATAATAACATTAATTCTTATGCAGGTCCAAGCTGTTGTCAAGAAGTATGACATTCTTTTCATTGCCGATGAGGTACTTCCATAATACTTTGTATACTGTTTATATAGGGTATTCTGTTGTGCAGTTTTCCATTTTAATTGTTATGTTATGTCTTTTTTAAAGGTAATATGTGCCTTTGGAAGGGTTGGGACAATGTTTGGATGTGACAAGTACAACATTAAGCCGGACCTTGTATCCCTGGCTAAGGTAAACATGAAACAGCTCTCAATACAGATTGTCTTTCTCATCATAGAAGTTTGTACAATGTTTCTCATTTTTTCTGCTTGACTTCTAGGCATTGTCGTCTTCGTATTTGCCAATTGGAGCTGTGCTTGTAAGTCCAGAAATTGCAGAAGTTATACACACACAAAGTAACAAACTTGGTATGATGGTTCATTAATTCATCAGAATTATCACTAAATCTTCAGGCTTAATATTCTGACACGTTTGCCTATTTTAGGTGCATTTTCTCATGGGTTTACTTATTCTGGACACCCTGTAAGCTGTGCTGTTGCAATTGAAGCACTCAAGATCTATAAGTGTGTTCTTTTGTTTCGTGTTTTTATAAACTGATATGAAGGTTATCCTTTATGCTAGTATATAGCAATGCTTTGTCAATGGAGTATGATTATATTTTTTACATCTTTCTTGTAGGGAAAGAAATATTGTTGACCAGGTGAACAAGATCTCCCCAAGGTTCCAAGAGGGCTTAAAAGCTTATTCTGACAGTCCCATCATTGGAGAGGTCTATATTGTTTGCTAGGTGACTTTAAGCTTGTGGTTGATAGATTGTATTATCACAAACATTACATTATGGGATCTGCAGATACGGGGAACTGGCTTGATTCTGGGCACCGAGTTCACAGACAACAAATCACCTAATGATCCGTTTCCTCCTGAATGGGGTGGGTTCAAATCAATACTCATTCTCCGCTATCCCTATTTGAAACGTTCTTGACTCATCGTGTCTATTTATCATTTCTAGTAATCTTATTTAACTGTAATGTTCTAATAAAAGACTGTCCTTTAATACACTTGAGCAATCTGCACAAGACATTACGTGGGTTGTGTTATGTTTAAAATACGTTATTAGATCCTATGATGCATTGGATAGACTATATTTTGACGACTTTATTTTTTGGTTGTGACTACAGGAGTAGGTGCCTATTTTGGAGCACAATGTCAGAGGCTTGGGATGTTAGTTCGTGTAGCGGGAGATAACATCATGATGTCTCCACCATATATTATTTCTCCTGAAGAAGTTGACACGGTAACTTCACAAATAACCGATAATATAATGCATGTACTACTTTAATTTAAAAAATTTGTTGGAAGTTTTATTTATGCATTTCAATATTTTACCCCAGTTAATCCGTATTTATGGGGAAGCTTTGAAAGAAACGGAAAAGAGGGTACAAGAACTCAAGTCTCAGCGCAAGTAGCTTAGCAAGATGATGATGATGAAGGTATAATAAACTCTGCTGCGCCCATCTCGTGTGAAAAGGAATTACATGCTGTATTAGCTTATTAAACTTTTTTCCAACCTTTTCTTTGTTGTAAATGTCAGTAAATCGATTTCCTAGTTGCTTCCTATTTTATATTCTAGTTATATTATGCTTATAATAATACTCGTTACATCCTCCACATTCTACATGAGTATGAACCCTCCTCTCATTAATGAGTTGGCAGCATCGATAGTTTAAGAGTACAAAATTTAGTTAGCCAAAACGACAATTAGGCGATGGAAATTGTGCAAAGGTGAGAGATGTGTGCACGTTCGTATTCGGGAAAAGCAATAGCAACACATTTACAAGCTGCACCTACTGGTCAGGTGAAATGATAAAAATGTCTTTAATAAGAGAGGATGCTAGTCAAAATACATTTTTGAATTCTTTTCCTGAAACATGATTCAGATTCTAGAACATTTTTCTGGTTTCTGGAATTGTTTTTAGAATATTTTTTGGATTTTGTTTTCTAGTTTTTTTTTTCAAGAATATCTTTTATTTTCCTGAAATTGTTTTCTCAAAATGAAATTTTAATTTTTTAATTATAGTTTCATTTGTAAAATACAAAAAATTATTTTGGATTTCCTTATTCAGATGTATTTTTAAATTTTGGATTTTTATACGAATGCGAAGAATAATCTTGAAAATGAAGATTAATTTGAAGATTTTAAAGTGGATCAGGTGAGTCACAAATTATCATGGAAGAATTAACCCGTTAAATTTTAGTCTTCTTGGTTTTTTTATTCTTCCTTAATACAAAAAAGTGAATCCTGCTTAAATTTAAGTGCATGTGCGATTCTGCATTGTGAATTATTGGATATTATGATCGTTGAGAATTTTATGGAGGTTTTGAACTTTTGTTGAGCGTCTATGGTACGATTGGTGGAGGAGGAAGGACTTATGTTTGGCTTGTAAAATGTATATGACTTTCAAATTTGATATATTGATTCAAATTGAGCTAAATTTATACTTGGTTTTAGAAGTTGATTAGCATTAAGTTTAACATGTTTTTTTTAACTTAATTAATCATTAAATATTTTAAGACTATTAACTAGTATTTAACTGTAATTTCACTTCTAAAATCATATAAAGAAAAAAACAGGATAAATTATGTAAAGTATTATTTGAACTATTCACAACTTTTAATGTCAATCTTGTAAACTTTGAATTTCACACATCTACATAATTTAACCTTTAGTCAATAAATAAGTTTAAATAAATATTAATAAATTAAATTAAAATGTTTTATGAAACTGATTTTATACCAGACTCGTCTTAAACGGTGAATGTGTGTGACCATGGTTTGTGAACTTTTTTTAGAATAAAATGTAACAAAAGTCATTTTATATATTTTTAAATATCTTTAAAAAATTATGCAAATAATATTATTGTTACTATTTACTAATTTTATTTAAGTCTTTAAACATAAACTAGTATTTCTGTAGTTATTTATATCTTGTTTTTTTTTAAGTCCTTACACATGCTCTAATTCTCCATCCTAGAGAGAGAGAGAAAAAAATAATATTATTGGTGAACAGATGGCAAAAAGAAGATGTTTAAATCCAAGTTTTATAACATTTTCAATTGTGGCAATAAAGTAGCCTTTCACTGGTTGGACATCTATTAATTCAAACTTAAACTTATACATTAAATCTAATTTAATCCTAATGTTGGTCCATAAAACACGTAAAATCAAACATGCTAGCCACTTTTATTCTATACTAGTATTATTAGTAAGTGCATCTAAGACTCCTGCTAAGTTTTCGATATAAAAAATAAACAAATACTCAATTTATTACAATAAATATTTATATTTTGTGTTTAGAAAAAAAATTAAATCTTCAACATATTAGGTATATCGTTTGTTTATTAAATAAAATAACGTTAATATAAAAAAAGGGCAAAGTTTTTAAAATTATTACATATTAATGATAATTTTTCATTTGATAAACATGCCATAGCTATCAAATAGGTATTGAATTACATCAATTATTAACAAAG
>Ga0123341_1006993_pt1 | contig 10256 bp, 6 predicted proteins | sample Turbeapinknodule_FD_89959 | JGI IMG/M metagenome (GOLD analysis project Ga0123341, IMG submission 89959) | Root nodule microbial communities of legume samples collected from Mexico - Turtle bean Mexico pink nodule | ecosystem: Host-associated > Plants > Roots > Nodule | place: Mexico: Nepantla...
ACCTTGTAAAATCTTAAATTTTTTTAATATATTGGTCTAGATCTAAAATATATAGATGACTAATTCATTCACAATCTAGGTAATATTCTTTATGAAGTCTCATATTTTAATCCTATTTTTATAAATTCAAGACTGTATTTAAGATATTAGAATCAAACTCAACCTTGTTTTTTTTAATAAAGAGGGGTATAAAGTAGTATATAAATAGTGTTTCAACACAATTATTGTTTTAAAAACATAATAATATTATTTTGAAGAATAAATTAATATACTTGGACAAAAATTACAGTGAAATATTAATTACACAATACATGTGAAATATTAATTTTAAATTTTAATGAATAATTTTTTGAATTATACAAATTTCACCCTATAATACGCATATTTATAAAAGAAAGGTTGTTGTAGCATTTATTTTTCGTCCAAAAAAATATTTACTGTGTTCACTAAATATATTAATATTATTTTGATAAACAAACTAATATATTTTGATAAATTTTTGAATTTCTTGATTGAATTAACAGTGAATGTAGCAGTTATTCTTCTGTTGAAAAAAAAGTGTTGTTTTGTTTATTTGTTTCCTTCTCCATCTTTTGAACTTTTGTTTCCTTTTATCGTTTGCTTTCATAACTTTCACGAAACTCAAACTTATGATGTTTCACGTTAAACCTTTCCCAATTCAAGTGGGATCCCCATCACACACAAATAAGTTCCTAAGTTAGCAAAATTTAATAATTGGATTTGGTTTTAAAAAAGAAAAACATAAAATATGTTCTTCAATTAGTATTCTTTAAAAAATGATAATATTAAGATAATCGATTATTAACTTTATTTGTCAGTGATTTGTAATGTTCGATTGTATTGGCAATGCCATTATTATATTCAAACTATGATTGGAAATATTATTTTCATCAACTATTAGTTGAAAATGTAGTCAGAATCAATAATTAAATTTTGCAACATATTTATTTATTGATGTACGAAGGTAATTTTGCTAAGGTAAAGTAGTTTATGTACGAGTTAAATCCTTTTAAAAAATAAAGGAGAAAAAATATTTCTACTAATTTTGAAAAAAAATAATTATTTAATTTTCTATTTATAAATATTTTTCTATAAATTTATTCAAATGAACTCAAGAAAATATATATCAGTGATTTTGTAGTTCCTGCATATCACGTTTTAAGTCCAAAGAAAATAAATTATGTGTGTTTACCTAGCTGCTTAATCTATATTACATTTAGATTAAAATTATTTTCTTTTCATGTAGAATTTTTTTTAAGTGAATTGATTTATGTAAATTCTGTTAAAATTATGAGAAGTTCCCATTAACACTATATATAACTCATTAAATAATATTTAGAAATGATAAATAACTTGTTAAAATTATCTAACAACACTTTTAATTACGAGTAATGTAAAAATAAATCTCCCTTAAAATCAACTTTTTTTTAGTGTTTAAAACTATGCAGAATAAATGATATGCACAATGTGTGGATATAATAAGAAAGTAATTAAAATATTTCATAAAATAATATTATAATAGTATACAATATTTTTAAAAGCCCCGTGATAGTATAAGGTTATTATTTAATTTTTGACATCTTTAATGTATTTTTTACTTATGATTATGCATAAAAAATATCTTTATTTAATGATAGTGTTTTTAGGTTATTTTGCAGTTCACAACTAAGCTTCCAACATCCAAGATTTGATTCAAAATTCTGAGTGCCTCTTTTTCAGCTTATTAACTTGTTGAAGATGGATTCAATATATTTTTGGGAGCATTGAGAAATATAACAGTAGAGGAAACCCTTTAAAAATAATTATAACATTCCATAATGTGAAGTCTAAACCTCATTTTGTTATTGAAGAAAAAGCAGATGAAAACACGTCAAAATGAAGAACATAAAGAACTTTACAGAGCATAATTGTCGTGTAAATAGAAAGTAATTAAGATCTAAATCCCTTTATTATGGGAATTTTAAATCCTAATAACATATATTTTATGAATGTCTTGGGAAATATGGTACTTCATTTATGTTTTGCAGGTCATATGATATGAATATTTGTCGAGTACCTACCGACCAAAAGCTACTTTGATTTTCCTATATTTTGTTCTTAGCCATTTACTCCCTTTGACTGGTTACAAAATATAAAACGTGAGAAAATGTTTGGATTTTAAATTTAAAAGAAAAAGTACAAAGAATAAAATTATAAAAGTATTTACTTTAAGTTTTCTTTCTTTTTTTACTTTGTTTTCAATAAAAAAAAAATGTTCTGTCGACTATTTTAGTGGAAAAAAAGATGTTTCAATAGTGTACTTTTTTAACAGTTGATAATGTACTTATATTTGTGGATAGTTAGAAATTACATTAGACATATATTAACTTGAATTTAAATGTAAAATTGTTGTGGGCGGCAATTTTATTTATACGTTTGTCACAACCTAACAAAATTAATTAAGTATATCAGATGTTAAATATAAGGTGATTGATGGCTAGTAATTATTTGATTATTTTGAAATGAGATTTTATCTAGGTTTAAATGTTTTAAATCCCCAAAAGTATATTATTTTTTATTTCAGCACCTATTTAATTTTTTTTATGCTCTGAATAGTCCTTTAATAAGGATTCAAAAGATATGGTTTTGGTAATTTTTTAACGAATAACCAAATTAATATAAAAAAACTAAATCAAAATTACCAAATTCAAAATATATTTAATGCATTAACATATCTGATAGTAATAATATGTTTATCTATATTAACATTACATGAATTGATATATTTATAAACTAATGAAATTCAGCAGAATCTCAGTTGTATTTGTTTACTGTTTTTATGATAAGGATTTAACCTAACAATAAACTTTGTTCAGATGAATACGTATTCAAAAGAATAAATAAAAGTCAAGGCAATAAACTAAATCCATTTCAAACACAACTCATACAATTCAAATATTGGATTGAAATAATTTAGGATCCAAGCCCACAACATATGCCAACGCTTGCCTAAACACCCCTGGAACTAACAAGTCTTTCTGTTTTCTTCTTCAACTGGGGAAAGTATTTGATATCAGAAAGCTTATAACCATGCGCCATTGAAAACTTGATAATTGAGTTTGAATATGCTAATATTCAGCATTAGATACTAAAATACTACTACGAAAAGCGTTAATGTTATTTCACTGAAGAGGGATGGGGGGTAACAGCATTTATCTACTATCTTGTTATCCTATGGGGAAAAACATTGTAGCCTCTAATTAAAAGGAAAGGTACACAATAAATGGACGTTATAAAATCATAAAATCAGGACCTAAGTATTAATACATGCTTATAAGCAAAGTCCATCTAACTTGTAAACGGCAGTACAAGACAAAACGTTCAAACTTGGATTGTGCAATCTGCAATACAACTATCTAATAATAGTTGCATGGAAAGACTAGAAACAACTGTCATAACAATTTTCTCAATCAAGTAAATCGGAAATTGCATTTTTCTTAAATGCTTCAACTAGAAGCAACTGGCTAGCCACTGATTTGTTGGGAAATATGTTATCAGCTTTCATCCTCTCTCTAATGCCATAGGCTGGAACCTTGGCGTTTATATATGCTTGTATCAGAGTTTGGAACTGACTTAATCGAGACGTATAACCAGACTTTCTCATTCCCTGGAAAATCTTCTCCGAGTTATGGACGTCACCCCTCTTTGCATACTGCTCTAAAATAGCCATATAGGTGCTAAACATTGGTTGCAACCCATACCGTTGGATTGCCTTCTGCAAAATTGAGTCTGCCTTTTCGACTTCACCTGCTTGGATATACAGTTTCACTAGTGCATTCCAGGTCAATGGGCCTATTTCCAACCCCTTATCTGACATTCGCTTAATAAGATCCTTACCCTTCTCTAGCATCTTATTATTTGCGTAAATTGTCAGAAGAACTGAGCAGTTCTTGGCATTAAGTTTCCATTTCTTTGACGCCATCTCAAAAATTGCTTCAGCTTCTTCAATTTTCTTTAACTTTCCCAAAGCTTCAACTGCAGCTAAGCAGTCATCAACCCGAGGCTTTGATTCACAGACCTTCCAAATTCTCTCCACTTCGTCGGCCTTTCCCAGGTCTGCATACAGACGAATTAATGTTGCACATGCCCACTGATTTTGTTTCAAGTTTTCACCTTCAATCTCCTTCAGAATAGCTTCAGCTTTTTCATTAAGCCCAGCTGAGGTGTAATGCCTAGCCAAGATTGCCTGAAGTTGGAGATCTGGTTCAAACCCTTCTGCCTTCATTGTCTCCAATACTTGCTCCATTCCAGCAATATCATTGGAGCGGCCCTTCGTGTCTACTAAGATCCTGTAAGTAAAGAGACAAGGTTTGACATTCTCTTTTTCCATCATTAGTAACACATCAGCTATTCTCTTCTTGTCCAACTTCCTGTACAACATCAGCAACTGGTTACAAGTAAATGATGTAAGTGGTAAATCCAAGTCCTTCATTTTGTTGAATATTCTCTCTGTTGCCACCAAATTGTTCTGACTAGCGCAGTTGGCCAGTAGCGTCCGGTATAATAGCTCACCTCTAAAAGATTGTGGAACACTCTCGATGTATTTCTCCGCCTTTTGGTGGCCACGTAACTTGGCAATTAAATCAAGTTTAGAAGCATAATCACTCTCCACAAATTCAAGCTTCTTGTTCGACTCTAACCACTGAAAGAGCTACAGTTCCAACAAAAAAAAACATTACAGTATAAATTAAGCATCATATTGGAAAACTGGAAACTGAAAAAAGGTAAATATACATTAGCAATGCCAACCAGTGAATTACACAGATATTATAGTTATTACTACAACGTAGAATACATCTATGGAACAAAACACTCAATGTCAGACAATGTCTATTTTATTATCAACTGAAGAAAAAAATGTGCTACTAAAAACATTTGCAACTTACAAATATGCAGGGGAAAAAACAAAAATAGAACCATCCCCCCTACTCCCCAATCCTAATCATACTTATCAAAACCTGGAAAGAAGTGTGGAGAAGAAAACTTCAAAAGTTCTATATAAGTTCAAGAAATTCTACAAGTTATGTTATGTTACAGGTATGCTCAATTCTAAGTAGTCAGTGAATGCATGCCAATAATAATTTTCTCTGAATAGTTTCATTAATATCTAAACTATACAAGATGAAATGAGTTTTGCAAACTATCCACTAATCTGAGTTTTGATAAAAAGAATCCTCCAGCTGATAATACAGAAATATTTGGTCTTATAGACTTATATTCTTTTTCTAAGGTTATTCTGCTGGAAATGGTTTGTGTTTCAGATTTAAAAATCCATATGTAGTAGCTATTGAGGTCTGCATATGTGTTTCAGAAGTTTGAATCCTACAGTTGCCAAGTAGACTCTTTTCCCATTTTCAATCTTAACTAAACCTCTCGGTAAACACATTTTCTATTTGCAACCTGTTTTAGCACTGTCTGAGAGATGATTTTAAATTCTGATTCTTCCATTTTGGTTATTCTGTATACAACTTTGGATTAATTGAATTCTGGTTTTGGATCACTCGCTGGAAATTTTGGCTTTTCTGTATGAGTCTAGAATTTGGTTGCCTGTATCTATGAGATCAGTTTTAGAATAAATGTAGACTTTATTGCTTTAGTGTTTGCCTGATATTTATTTCTGCTGAGGGTAAAATGCCCTTAATCTGATTTTCAATTTTAAATAAGATTTCCTCAAATTATTGAAACTACTTGGAATCGTAACTTGGTTATGATTCACAAAGTACTGAGTATTACTTTTGCACATAACCCATATGAGTATTTGATTTCTCTTAAGATCTCAAACTCATTTTGAATACTAGAAGGAATCCTAGGGTTGTTTTCCCAATAACTATTGTCATAGTTTAAACATTATTGTACAGAACTTCAAAACTAAAAGGGTATTCCTGCATTCCACACTGAGTTTATCACTCAGTTTTAGCTTATAATACTTCAGAGAAAGATCACCTCCCTAGTCACCATCATGATTAAGATAGAAGTTGTCCAGATTCACAACCCAGAAAAAGATCTGTGGCGTACGTTTATGATGTTTTCCTGGTTTCAATACTGTATGCAACAGATAATACGGGTGAGTGGGAGCAAGGGGATACCAATCATAGTTAACAACGACTGACAAAAAAATGTAGTAGCAGGATGTCAGATTGTGCGGATGATTGCTATAATGATAGATCTACAACCATAATTTATAGATTATGCTGGCCAGTGCCGTAAGGGTACTTATTAGCAGGACGTGGAATATTTAACATAAATACATAGGTGTGCACATGCGTGTGTTAAAAACAATATCCTTCTCCCATTATATGAGATTGACTGCAAGATCAGATGACAGCACTGTGTTCAATTAAAATTGAATTCCCAGAAATACTTCCACCTCGAGATTCACCGACCTTTAGACATCCAAATCACCTCTACCAACTCTATCATTTTTTCATTGATGAGTGTCACAGCGATATCTACTTGTGTCTCAACTGTCCATATCCTATCCTTTCTTGCATGACAACACAACCATCTTAACATACTCATTTATACTACAACTTTTCCTCCAGCATTCACTACCATAATACACTAAAACTTCACATTGAGCTTCGTAGCTACTTTGTGTTCACAACGTGTGTAGGTGCTTAAAAGAACTATTCAAAACTAAAAATATTTATAACGTTAGTATGGAAAGATCAGAAAAGGGTTAGTAGCAGAATGCAGAGCTATGAAAAGAAAAATATCTGCAAACTGTCAAACAGGGAATTAGCAGCAAAATGGGTGGATAATGTGTGATTAAGGTTGTCAAGCAATAAACTTGAAACATCAAAGGCAACCTAAATTTATCAGAAAAATAAACGTTTAACTGGCTACATTGATAGCAGATAAAAGTTTCATTAATTTACCTGGAAAGCCCTCCCATACATTTTACGCTTCCGCAGATTGCGCACAGCCAACATGATCTCCTTCCGACTTAGTTCTTTCCCTTGTTCGACCCACTTATTGAGAGCAGAATCAATGGACAAACCAGGAGCATTTACAATTGCCTTGAATAGTTCCGATTGAGTCTGTCTACCTGGTGATTTTTTCTTGGTTGGATCAGTCTCAGCATCAGATAACTCCAGCTCATCATGTAGTTTTTCATCATTTTCATCCGCATCAGACAAGTCAGCGTCAGATTCATCATTACTCCCACCCTCCAGCTCACCGTCATCCTCTTTCGTGCTGCTAGCGCCGGCTTGTGAGGAAAGCTCGCGCCAGCCCACAGCAAAATTCCGGGAAGCACAGTCCATGCCGCAAAGCACATCAGCTGCCAGAAATCTAGCGTAGGTGATTTCACGAGACTGGTGCATAGCAGTCTCATTTTCAACCCAAGTGGTTGGCACTAAATTGACAGAAGAAGCACGGGTAGGTCCCGCATTAAGCACTTGGCTCCTGCCACAATAAACACCAAACATAAGCTAATCACAAGATTGATACAATCAGCCACTCTGCAGTAGGATTAAACATCAATGAACAGAAAATAGAATCGGTGTTGATCGGAATTTTGAGAATCTGCGTCTGAATGAAAGTTACCTGAGACGAAGAGAAGTTCGACGAAGTGTCCACATGATGAGAAGGTGCAGAAAATGCGAGAAATGGAGCGAAGGCTTAAACCCTAACTACAAACCCTTTCCTTTTATACCCTGCCTAAACCCTCTCCACTCCACACCCTTTTTTCTTTTTACATAAAAGCCCTCACAGATTTATCTAAATACTGATTTATAGTAAGATACAAAAAATTATTCATTTTTAAGATTTTCATATTATAATAAGAAATAAAAAAAATATAGGGAAGAATAAGTGCATTCCTTATATTATGTATTTTTAGGATTCCTATTTATTTGTTACAAAACATGGACCTCATATGAACATGAATGGTACGAGAATAAAATTGTTGTTTTTTGTTTTTGTTTTAATATGATTTTAGAGGACTCAATTAAAAGAACACAAAATGTTATTGAACTGAAATGGCAATTTAGGTAAATGTATGTTTATATTTTTATTCAAAATCATGTTGAGCAACAATCTTACAATTAATTTCTCTTACCAATATTTAGTGATTTGAACGGTTTTTTAATGACAAATCAACACGTCTTAAAATATCATGTTAAAGCATTTATGTGACTTTTTCATGTTTGTAATATTTTTTTTATATAGTTTTGTTCTAAATTTTTTCTAGTACGTGAATAGCTTATAAATTTATTTGTAATTTGTAATCATGAACAACACAGGGTATTAGTTTGTCCTTTTTGTAAAAATGAAGTTGAAAATAATTTTAAAATGTTAAATTTAGAAAAAGAAGAAAAGATAAAGTTATCACATATTTGTTTGAGGTATTTTACCAAGATTAGAGTGGGTACAAATGAAAAAAAAAAAAACAACGGGCAATGCTTGCAACAAAATATATTAACTTGTGGGGGAGAAAATATGATATTTTTATTTAAGTTCTCATGCTATGAAATGTGATAAAACAAAATGAATGAGTCAAATTATTTTAGATACATCGGAAAAGTTAAATACTACAAAGATAGATCAAATAGCACGTTGTGAATTGTTGTCTAATCTAATTATTATGCATAATTTTTCTAAATAATTTGTTGAGTATATATAACTTAGTACTTGGATATTGTGTCTTGATTCAATTATGGTTTTTAGAAATATAGTTAAGGCTAATATTGAGATAATGTATATGATAGAAAAGATAATCCTTAAGGAATTGTTTGTTTCCATCCCTATTAGAATTTTTGAAATTTTTTATTTGTGGACATTTTCTAATAGTGAGGGTTCCATAGCTTTGACAACCTATTTTGTTGACCTTATTTAGAAGAAAAATATCAAACTTATTAACTTTCATCACATGCCTCCACTTCATATAGGTTTAGTGTCTAAGAAAATTAATAATTTTTTAAAAGACGGGGATTGGTGAAAAAAGTTTTTTTTTTCCTACCAGTTTGGACAATGCTTATCTTGATGATGTTATCCAGAATATTTTAAGAACTCAACTTCTTTTACAACATGGTTTGATATGAGATGGTAAATTCTTTAATGTTTGTTGTTCTACACACACCTTAAGTTTCATTATTCATGAAAGATTAAAAGTAATTGGTGATGATTTAGACCAAATTATAAATAACATCAAACATATGAGGGGGTTCAAAGAGTACAATGGTGAAATTTAAACAAAGTCTTAAAAGGTTTAGTGATATTAATGCATCAAGTGGGTTGTATATTGATATCCTAACAAGATAGAACTCAACTTACTTAATACTTAAAAATCATCTTAAACATCAAGGTATTTTTGAAAACTTGTACTTAATTCATGAATCTTATTCATATTGTCCTTTGGAGGAAGAGTGAAAAACAGCTAAAAGAATTTGTAAGCTCCCATTACCTTTTTAGAATATCACTACCTTGATTTCTATCATAAGATGTCCTACATTCAACTTGTATTTTTTACAAATTTGAAAAATTCAATAGTATAAACAAATTAAGAATATGGAATAATTGATTATCCAAATTTGAGAAATATTTAAATGAATATAGTGTTATGCTTTTGATGCTATTTTACATCCAAGTATTGTTCACACACAAAGTACAATCAATTTGACATTTTAAGTTCAGTTTAATTCACATTTTAGAAAATTATAATTTTTCCAACTCAATTTGACTAGAATCTATTCAATCCATTTTAACATTTCTAGTAATGATTAATTACTATAATTTTTTAATAGCTTTGACAATATTTTTTTATTCATTCTTCGTGAAATATTTAATAAATGTTAATGTTTATTTAGCACATTTAAATTTCACTCTTAATGTAAACTTCATGGATGCAACAAAACGTGAACATTATAACAAAATTATCACTGTGGCACTTACATGTGAAAAAAAAAACATTTTTTTCTTGCAAGAGAGTTAGTTTGCAAGCCCGTGATGCATTGTTTTGGGCTTATTTGACTAATAATGTTATATATTGATAAATTGATTATGATTTATTTTAGTAAGACTTACTCGTATTAATTGCTAATGCAAGTTAGTTTTCATATTTTATTTTTTACTTTAACAATTTATCTAACATAGATAAGCCATATCTTTCTTTAAAAAAAAAAAAAATTAATTTTTTATATCTAAAATTTTAAAATTTTTTATTTTTTTTTAATTATTTAATTTTATTTTTTTAA
>Ga0123341_1006994_pt1 | contig 10255 bp, 11 predicted proteins | sample Turbeapinknodule_FD_89959 | JGI IMG/M metagenome (GOLD analysis project Ga0123341, IMG submission 89959) | Root nodule microbial communities of legume samples collected from Mexico - Turtle bean Mexico pink nodule | ecosystem: Host-associated > Plants > Roots > Nodule | place: Mexico: Nepantla...
TTATCCTGGGCGTGACCTTCCTCTTGGGTCGTATCTGTCCCGAAGGCGTCTCTGGGGCGGCAGGGGTACTTCGCGAGTCAGGCTGCCCTTCACTGGTACTATCACTATGGCCTTGAAGCCACCGTTTCCTTCTCTTTATCACTTTCCCGAGATATCGGGACCTGAGGCTTTCACACGGCGTCGCTCCCTCCATGGTCTTTCCTACCCATGGGTATCGGGGAACCACACCGTGATTGCCTCGCCTGAGGAGAGGCCTATCACAGCAGCGCCGTATCGTCCTCAGGGTGTCTGAAAACACCAAGACCGGGGCTAGTTATTCGTACTTGAGGAGGGGGCGTCCCGAAGGAGTCCCTTAACCCCTGCTCAAGGACTAAAAAACCTCTCGCGGAGTCACTCCCTCCATGGTCTTTCCTACCCATGGGTATCGGGGAGTAACATTGTTGATGAATGATGACTTCCTTGGCGACGCCCTTATCTTGGCGACGCCTTCTCTTGGTGACGCCTTCCCTTGGCGACGCCGTCTCTTGGCGACACCTGTCTTGGTGACGCCTTCTCTTGGCGACGCCCCTTCTTGGCGACGCCTGGTACAATTAACTGTTGACTTTGGCCTTGACCTTGATTTTGACTCTGGTCAACACCCGGGGACGGTACACACGGTATACGAGCCCCCCCGGTCTTGAGGCGACACTTGTCTCGGCAAAAAGATTAAGGTCTCGCTCATTACTCGTGTGGCATTCTCCGTACTGCTCAGGGGACGTTCCCCTACTCGAGTTGATCTTGACATTTTCTGAGCGTAAGGTGCGATATTCTCTTCTTCGCCAGCGCGTCGTACCCTCGGGGACTCTGCCGATATGACACTCTCTGAACGAGAAGAGTGGTGTCGGGGGTTGTCCTGCGATCCCCTGACACGTGGCTCAATCGCACAGTGCCCAGTTAGCATTCTTGGCGCTTCAATTGCTACACTTGAGTCTTTGAAATCCCGCGCCTCAACCCCTTGTTTCCACTTTGCCATATCCCTTTCATATTATTCATCTTCCTTCCAACGAACCAAACCTGTATTCTCTCCTTGTCGCCTCTTTCCTTCTGCACCACTGCTAAGACTTTCTTCCTCAGTCTTCTAGTCCCTTTGTTGACAACTCTCGCCAACATGTCTGCCAACCCCTTTTCCTCAAGAGTGAACCATCAGGATCTCTATGCGTGGGCTTCGCGCGAGCTTCTTGACGAGTGTTCAAGCCTAGTGTCCGCCAAGGCCTGGAGGGACCACGTGGGGGACCTTAGCTCCTACGATCACCCGCGCCTTTGCGAAAAGGCACGATGACGACATCACCGTGCTCCCTTGCACCCAGGGGAGCCGATGTGCGGGGACGAGCGCGCCAACAACGGGGTCCCTTTCTTTTACTTCTACCAGGTCGTCTTTAAGTGCATCGGCGTGCGCCTGCCCTTCTCTAGCTTCGAGAGGGAACTGCTTACAGAGATCAACGCCGCACCAGCCCAGCTGTATCCTAACAGCTGGGCCTTTGTCAAAGCCTTCGACATACTGTTTGGTTTCCTAGGGTGTGCACCCTCTGTTGACATCTTCCTTCACTTCTTCAAAGTGAAAAGGCAAAGAAATAACCTCTGGGTGACCCTCAGTAACGTTCCCGACAGGGTCCTCTTTACCCCCTTCCAGCACTCCTTCACAGGGTGGAAAGGCAAGTTCTTCAAGGTATGCAGCTCCGACCTTGTGCCCTCCGCCCTCGATGGCTTTCCCTTGTATTGGGTGAAGGAGGCCAGAGCCCTGAAGTCCAAGCCTCTCAAGACGTTGCCTTCTGGCGAGCAGGAGGCTTGCCGGATCCTGGCGAGTGCGGGGGGTTTCGACGCTGCTGCCTTGATAAGCCTGGAATACAATGCTGCGGCCCTGGGAAGATAAATATGTATGACTCTCCATATGACCTTCCCATTCCTCACCTTTGTTGAAGTGTCCTAGTTTGTGCTCGTCTTGACCCTGTTTGTTCCTTTCTTACGCAGGTTCGAAGATAACCGGGCAGCAAAGGTCGCTACTGGCTCAGACGATGAGGTGCAGGGGCGAGGCTTCGTCATTACCTTGCTCCAACTCCGGGGTCCACTGAAGAGTGGCCTGGTTTCGCCTTTCATATAAACGTTGAACGTGTACATGACTGCCTCGAGCCTGGAATTATTTATAACTTTACTTGTAACTGTAACTCTTGTTTCAGACTCTGATTTACGTTTAAATGCAACCGCTTTGTCTTTACATGCTTGCATCTATTTTGGCTTCCTCTGTCATGCTGCGTGCGTTACTTCCAGGACTCCCCTCCATTGTGTTTAGGAGGGCTTCTCTCATTTGTACTGAGTGTCCACGCTCGAGGAGGGACCTGCTCTGGGTGTCCTTAGCGTGTCTAAACACTCGGGACAAAGTCGCACTTCGGTGCCCACGCCCATGGAGAGGCCTGTCTAACAGCGCCGTATCGTCCATGGGGTGTCTCAAACACCGAGACAACTTTTCCCTTATCTCTTGGTGCTTGGTGCCCACGCCTAAGGAGAGGCCTATTACAACAGCGTCGTATCGTCCCAGGGTGTCTGAAAACACCAAGACCGGGGCTAGTTATTCATACTTGAGGAGGGGGCGTCTCGAAGGAATCCCTTAACCCCTGCTCAAGGACTAAAACTCCCAGATTTTACCTTATCGAACCTCTGGTACCGGGGCTAGCTATTCATACCTGAGGAGGGGGCGTCCCGAAGGAATCCCTTAACCCCTGCTCAAGGACTAAACTCCCGGATTTCACCTCGTCTTGGACATACCTGTTATCTTGGCCTCTAGGCGCATGCATGTGCTCTCCCTACTTGCTTCGAAATCTGATGTCGTCTCCCCATTTGGCAATGCCTACATTTTGGTGACGTTTGGTCTTGGCGGCGCCTCGTCTTGGCGATGCCTTATCTTGGCAACGCCGGACGCTGCTTTGAGTCTTTTTCTTTTATCTCCTTAACTTTTGATCTTACACTTCGAGCGAGAGAAGAGACAGAACTAAGGCAAAGTTTTTCTCGAACTTGTTTTTTTACTTGGGTGACCTCATTAAAAAACCCCCTAGAGGGAAAAAGAGTGTCCCCTTTACAAATCTTGTTACATTACTGTTCCATAACATAATTCAACTGACATAAAATTTCAAATTGGCCGCATTCCACCTGCGCGGAATGGGGCCTCCCTCAAAAGTCTCTAGATTGTATGAACCGTTCCCCTTGGCTTCGGTGATTCTGAAGGGTCCGGTCCATTTGGGAGATAATTTGTTCTCTAGCTCGTATGGGTCCGTTCACCTACTTGGAATTGTCGCGACTTCACCTTGGAGTTATATTGCCGCTCCACTCTTCTCTTCACTGCCTCAGCCTTTATTCTTGTCTCTTCCCTGTCTTCGTCCAATAAGTCCAGATTCACTCGCCTTTCTTCATTGGATTCTTCAGCCATAAAATTCTGGTAACGTGGCGAGCTCTCGTGAATCTCGACTGGGATCATCGCGTCTGACCCATATGCTAGACTGAAAGGCGTCGTCGTACACGATCCTGCCCGTCAGCTAGGGGCACCCTTTCTCTGGTAATCTGTGAACACCTGCAAAGAAGTGAACAAATGGGCGCCCTAGCGGCCGTTTGCACTCCGACACTCAAGTCAGCTAACGAGGAACACCAAAAACTCTACACCTCCGTATCGGAGCACCGTGAAAGGAACTCTGAAGGTGGTAAAAGGAACTGTGTATTGTGTGCTATTTCTTCTTCTGGCCAATAATCCTCCCCTAGTTCCTTGTGCGTAGTCTCAAGACTTCGTCCAAGCAACTAGACTCTATTCTCGGGAAAATTCGCTAGAAGTTCGATCCCCGTTTCCAACGTCCTAGGCTCTCTTTAAACGTCTATAGCATTTAAAGCGTCTTAAAGCGCATTTAATATGAAACGTTCAGCGCCTTTAAGACGTTTAAATCACTTACAGCATTTAAAGTACCTTAAAACGCTCGAAACGTAAACCTTAATTACTTTGAAGTAGCATTAATTACCTCATACCTGACAAACTCATTTGGAAATCATTGGTGTTTCTGCTCTCCCCGTCGCGTGTTCTCCTGACTTGACCGTTATTCTACGTGCAGGGCCTCACAGCACTAAGACCCGACTTAGGGGTATTTCATCGTGTGAGTCCTCATTCCTTGGAGTGCATCTGGCACAAAAGGGTGACTTTTTGGGTGCCAACTCATGCGCCCCAACCTCTAGTCACTCGCTCTGAGGGCGTATCTGCCTTGCGCTCGCACCCTACACCTAGTTACCCTGGGCATGACCCTCTCATGAGTCGTATCTATCCCAAGGGTCTCCCTGAGGTGGCATGGATACTTCACGAGTCAGGCTGCTCTCTACTGGCGCTAGTACTATGGCCTTGAAGCCACCTTTCTCTTCTCTTTATTACCGTTTCTGAGCTAGGCGGGCCCGAAGCCTCCGTGGTGTCACTCCCTCCATGGTCTTTCCTACCCATGGGTATCCGGGAGTAACACTGCTGATGGCTTGCTTGACGACGCCTTAACTTGGCGATGCCTTGTTTGGGCGACGTCCTTTCTTGGCGACGCCTTGTTTAGGCGACGCCCTTTCCTGACGATGCCTTGTTAGGGCGACGCCCTTTCTTGGCGACGTCTTCTCTTGGCGACGTCTTCTCTTGGCGACGCCTTGTGTAGTCACTCTGTTGACTTCCTTTCTTTGGGCCCTTCGCGTGGTCCCACCACATGTTGACCTTGGCCTCGATGTTGACTTTGACTTTGGTCAACGCCTGGGGATGGGACGGCACAGCTTTATTGACTCTTAAACCCTTTAGAAAAGAAATTTGTGACAGATAAAATTCATAAAGAGATTAAATCAATTTTATGCAATGCTGTCATAGAAGAAACAATCGGTTGTTTCGAGAAAACAATCGGTTGTTTCGAGAAAACAATCGGTTGTTTTTCTGCAGCAACAACAATGTTTAAGATTTAAGCAAAAACAAAGAAGAGTTTAAAATGCAATTGTACATATACAGATTAAGAATTTAGTATGAATTTATAATAGAAAAGCAAAGACAAAGAAGGTCTTATCCTTTTGTCATGAAGTCCCTTCAATGAGTCATTATTTATGATCAAGAATGCTTCTTTTGGCTTTCAAGACACCTTGAGCTGGTACATAACCTTAATTCAGTTCCAGACACACTTCTTTTCTTCCAAAAGCTTGATCAAATAACTCAAGACTTCATGCTTCTCTTAGTATCCCTGGAACACAATAAATTCAATCAACAAGATGTGGTCCCATTACAAATGTGGGTCCTTTTGATTTAGCTTTATCACTGGGATCTTCAGAACTTTTGGGAATCCATCTCATAATACCTTTAAGAACAGAATATTTCCTAATTTTACAAAATCTAACCGAGTGGCCTCTTTTCATGCAATAAAATCATGTAACAACCGGTTGTTTCGATCCTTCAATCGGTTGTTTTTCTGGCAATTTTGAAATCCCATTTTTCTTGTTTTAAGGATAAAACCCCAAACCAGATTTTCCAAAAACACATTTTTGGGATGCCAAGACAATTTCAAAGTTGGATTTAACCTTTGAATGTTTATCCACAGTTCTTACAAGATAGTGGATCTTACTCTCAAGATTTTTACAATTTTCACAAACTTTAGAGTTACTCAAATGAGAAGAATTTTTGCAATGCATTTCAAGATTTTCAAAATCAGTTTTTGACTTTTCCAATTCTTCTTCAAGAGTCTTGACTCTAATTTCAAGCCAGTTATTCAACCCTTTCAATTAGTTGTTTGAGAGAGCCAATCGATTAGCTTCATGAGTTTCTTTAAAAGCTTGAAGTAATTAACTATAGTTTTCAGCATTTAAGGAAGCATAAGAACTTACACTGCTTGAGCTGCTTGAATCATCATCTCCTTCTGCCATTAAACACGGATTGGCTTTTTCATCTTCACTTGATGAGGAGTTTGATGAAGAAACTTCATTTTCATTCCAGCAAAATAGGCTCTTTTTGATTTCCCTTTCTTTTCCTTATTGCTTGACTTCTTTTCCTTGCCTTCTTTATTTGGGCAATCAACTTTTATATGCCCTTGTTCTCCATAATCAAAGCAATTATAATTGTTAGAATTGAAATCACTAGTTTTCTTGTTTCCATACCTTTCTTTGTTGGATTCCTTGTTGCGGTTTCTCTTCAAGAATTTGCTGAACTTTTTGGAAAGCAAGCTAAGATTCTCTTCCTCACTTTCATCACTTGAGTCTTGCTTATTCTTGTGCTTGGCAACTTTCAAAGCAATGTTCCTTAGATGCTTGTCTTCACTTTCTTGAACATTGAGTTTATTCATCTCCAAATCATGTTCTCTAAGCTTTCCAAACAAGGAGGTTGTATTCAAAGATGTCAAGTCCTTTGATTCTGAGATAGTCGTGACTTTAGGTTGCCATGATCTATCAAGACACTTGAGAATCTTGATGTTCAACTCCTCTTTGTCAAAAGTTTTTCCAAGACTCATTAGATGGTTGATGATGTGAGTAAATCTCTTTTGAACTTCAGCAATTGATTCTCCTTTGAGCATTCTGAACATCTCATACTCTTGTATAAGACTATGTTTCCTTTCTCTCTTTACATCATTTGTTCCTTCATGGGTGACTTCTAGAGTGTCCCACATTTCCTTAGCAGATGCACATTGTGAGATCCTGAAAAATTCATTCGAGTTCAAAGTAGAGGTTATGATATTCTTGGCAATGCAATCAAACTTGTCCTTTTTATTTTCAACAACAGTCCATTGGGACTATGGTTTTTCAATAGAAGATCCATCTTTTTCAAATTTTGGAATAAATGGGCCATTTTCAATTACATCCCAAATTCCTTTATCAAGAGATTCAACAAAGATTTTCATTATAACTTTCCAAAACTGATAATTCAAACCACAAAATAAAGGTGACCTTTTAATTGAGGCACCCTCCCCAGAAGGTAGTTTTTCAACCCTAGAAAAAAGGTTTTAGGATCAAACTTTAATATTTTACAAGTACCAAGCTCTTGATGCCAATTGTTAGAATATATGGCCTTAAACGAGACGGGGGTGAATTGTTTAAAAGGGGTTTTTGAAAACTTTTTCAGGTTTATCAAAATTCTTTGTGTCAATCCAGAAAAGGAATAAAGTTTGCCAAGAATTTCAGCGACAAAACAACAAAGCAACAGAAAAACAATCGGTTGTTTCTTCGAGACAATCGGTTATTTATACCAGAAAAGCTAAAAACATAAATTAAATGAGTTCAAAGTAAGAGAGAGATACACCAACAGTTTATACTGGTTCACTCTTAAGCCAAGAGCTACATCCAGTCCCCAGAATACCACTGGGTAATCCAATAAGCAATCAAACCAGATTACAAAACACAACCACCAAAGTAGTGACCATGAACCCTTCAAGAAACACACTACCTTTTGCAAAACACACCAAGAGTATTGATCTTGACCACCTCAAGAACACACAACACTCCTTGGCAACACAATACCAGAAATACAATAGGTTTAGAAGGGATTACACTTGTTCACTGTACAAAATGAAATCAATACAACTGCAATCCTATTCCACTCTCTTTGAAAACCCAAAGCTTGTTGTGAATGTTCAAATCTTAGAATCAACTATGACACAACTGAAAAAATCAAAGTTGTTTCTCTTGCTTGTTTCAAAATATAAACAAATCATTTATATTTTCCAAAGATTGGTCAAAGCAATTAATAAAGGAGCGTATTCAGTTGAAAAACATTTAAAGCATATCCAACATTCAAACAGAATTATGTTAGGATTTTTAAAGAAACAATCAGTGGAAACCACGAAACAACCGATTATTTGGTTTGACAGTTAAGTCAACCAAATTAAAACAATTTTCAACCTTTTAAAAAAATCCTAAGAATAAAATAATGAGTTGATTCGACAAAACAACAAGTTGTTTTTCACTTAGTTGAAAAACACTTGATTTCATAAAGGTTTTAAATCACATCAGTTTTAGATTAAACAAAGGAGTGGATCACATTCTATTCTACCCAGATCCCTCCCAGAAACATCAGCAACGCCAGCCTTTCATCAAACACATGGATTTGGATTCTTCAAAGCACTTGATCACTCTTGATCAACAGTACATGAGTTTGGCTCAACTGTAGAGTTTGTTGTCCTGTTCTGGTGCATCTTGGTACCTCTAGGTTGTTGCTCTCAAGAAGCAGCCAAAGAAGTAGCAAATGTTGGTTCCTATGCTTACTGGTTGCTGGTGTGTATGGGTATGAAACAGAGGTATACATGATGTCTGATGAAAGGGGAGAAGGTAGAGACTGATGTGGAAGTGTTACAATCAGGGACTGGTCCTGAAGTTGTGCAGTCGGTTGTTGAGCTCCTTAAATAGGTACATAAGAGTTTTTTGTGATAGCATTCTTTAGTTCACGGGTTGGAACTTGCTGCCTGGCTTCGAATGAATTTCAGGGGTTTAAATGCTCTTTGCTCTAAGACTCAAGGAGAGGCTGTTGTTAAGTCAGGAAAGTAGTACATAGGCAGTTGGTTGGTGCTTCCAGCAAGGGCCATCATGGGCAGTTTAATATGCTAGGGTGATTTGTTGTGCCTCAAACATGGAGCTGCTGGTCTGGCTTTCGTTGTTCTAGTTGGCTCTAGTATGGACTACAGTGGGATGTTTTTCAGGAGCGTTCTTGTTCTACTGGTATTGTGTAAAAGCAGTTAAGGTGTTGGCCCTTCTGGAGTGCGATCCCTTGGTATGGTAAATGATGAATAGCTATACTGATGGCCAGGTGGTAAAAAGCTGTAATGCTGGAAGTTTGTGGTTTGAAAGGGTATATGGTTTTCTGGTGGTTGGGTAGCTTATGTAGTTTATGTTAGTGGGTCATGGTTTTAAGCAAGCCCAGTTGTCTCTGAGCCTTCTTTTTTAAGTGTCCGGGTGCCAAAGGAATGTCAATGTGAAGACGGTGGTTTGGCACAGTGGTTATGTGATATGTTTGTGAACCAAAGTCAAAGGTGCATGAGGAAAGCTGTTGAAGGGAACCACTTAATTAAATCTGTTACAGTAATAGAAATATAGAAATATAGTCTCTCTATACTTTTGGAGAGTTTTGGTGTTTAGGAGCTGGCCTTTTCAGAAGCTGCAGGGTGAAGTTCTTCTAGCAGATTCTTGTGGCAGGGTGCTTGTTGGTGTTGTTTTGTATGCAATTTATGCAGCAAACAATATGTATCTTTTTGTTCCTGGTTTGCTTTGGTGGGTTATGTATAAGAATTGGGATATCTCTTAATTTAAATTAATTATTTGCTGATAAAAAAAATATGACAAACATTTAAAAGTATTGGTATGTCAAATTTAAATGACTAAAAAAAAGTAACTATAAGTGATTTGAACAAGAAATAGGACACTTATGAAGTAAAATAATTCAAATTCAATGTAAAAATAGTTAAAATTGAACGTATGCCTTTCCAATTTAATAATTTTGTATGCAAAACAAATGGTGAATATAATAAAATAGAAAATGTCTAAAGGATCCAACTCATATATTTATCTTCATATACCATTAAGGGTTTACTAATATATGTCTAAACAACTTAATTTTAAAATAATTTTTATTCAAAATTGTCCTTTAACCTAAAAGTTGGAAGTTTGTGTTAGTTACCTTTCTTTTCACAAGTCTTCGGATAAGTCAATTGATTGGAATAGAATTATTGCCCTAAAAAAGTTCTCACCATTGATTTATTCCACAAATTTGACTATCAAATTTGTGTTTATTCTAACTTTAACACCTATCAAATTAAAAAAAAAAATCACTTAACTTCCACTAAGTAATAATATTTTAATAATACTAGTTTTATTTTTAATTTAAAATTATAATACTTATTATTATACTTTTAAAATGGGTTGTAAAATGAATGTATTTTTTTAAGAGTCTTAAAATAAACATTTTTCTTCTATAAAATTGAAAATTTGAAAAAAAGTTCCTATGGGATGAGGTGAATTGTATTAATTTGGATTCTTTCTATTACGATAAGAAAAATTAACCATGGTGTACCGTCCAGGTAGTCAGAAGTGATGACGTGGCAGCAAGTGATAATGTAGGCGTGTTGAACGGGACACCTGGCTGACAGAAGGGAAGGAAGTCGGGGGGCTCGTGTAGTCGCCAATCGGCAAGTTGGCGTGCCCCGATCTCTAGCATGCCTAAACCGGCGGTCACCAAGTTTGTGTCGTGGTCGCCGGATGTGAA
>Ga0123341_1006995_pt1 | contig 10254 bp, 5 predicted proteins | sample Turbeapinknodule_FD_89959 | JGI IMG/M metagenome (GOLD analysis project Ga0123341, IMG submission 89959) | Root nodule microbial communities of legume samples collected from Mexico - Turtle bean Mexico pink nodule | ecosystem: Host-associated > Plants > Roots > Nodule | place: Mexico: Nepantla...
ATTAAAACTACCATGAAAACCTTAATATTCTAAAAACAGAAAAGAAAATTCAATGTTTTATGACTAATATAAAAAAAATACTCCTATTAATCAATAAAAAGGAATAATTATATTAATTTGATCTAGATTTAAAATGGATTTTAATTAACACAAATTCATTCAAATGGACCCTCAATAGCAAAAATATGTAATTTATTTATTTAATTTTAAATAATATAATATAAATTTCATTATTATCTTAATATTTCTATTTTAAATTAATTTATATAATTAATTTTCATGAAAATAATTATATTATTTTGATTACTAATAATATTTTCAAAAGAATACAAATTATTATAAAACAAAATAAAATCAAACAACACAAAAATTCACAAATCTGAAAATAACTAACATAATCGATTATTTCTATAGTTAAAAAACTAACATAATCAATTACCCTCACTTTTACACGGAGTGCGTAATCGATTATGGTCGAAAAAAATAACAGATAGTCGATTATCCCAAGAGCATAATTGATTATTCACTGTTTTTAACAGCATAATCGATTATGTACTCTGTTCTTTTTCAGTCATAATCGATTATGTGCTATACAAAACCAAGGCAATGCTAACCTGAGACCAAACAACCATTACTAAACTCACTCCCCTACCACTTTGATGCATCACGAACCTCTCCAACCCCAGTGAACCACTACAAAACTCACTGTTCACTGTTGTGGTGTTATGCATGGCATGCAGGCTCACGTGAAAGATAGCAAAAAGCAAGGGTAACTATGTAAATGACACTATCCTATGTGGCTTTTTTCTTAATCTCCCCATGTTTCTCTTCACTCTTGAGAGTAACAAAAACACTATCTACTTTCCCTTCACTCACACTCTCAACCTCACCCTTCAATAGAAGCAAACGGGGGTGGCACCAACAATTTGTCTGAGGCTACAGTGTCACCCCAGAAGCAAATAGGCACTAAGTTCCAAGGGAAATAATATATATAATTATTATCCCCATCTGTCCCTCGATAATTATTGATGTGACCTGACAGATCTTAATAAATCTAATAACAATCACTTGTTGAATTTAATATAGTTGCATCCATATCAATTTTGTATCCCTCCATTTGCCACTAAAAACTCTCCCTCTCACCCAAAATCTAAATTATCTTTATAATTAAAACTCCCTTCCTCCAATTAAATAAAATGAACACTAACAAACAATCAATGCCTGATTCTTGTTCCTAATAATGTCAGCTAACTACTGAAAAAAAGAAATTTGCGAGACCAGAGAGCCAAAACAAAGAACTGAACCAGAGAGAGGTCTCAATAGAGGAGATTCATAGTGATTAATAACTAGAGAAAAAAGGGAAACGAGATTTTGGTTCCAAACACTACCAACTTGAGACTGCATGTGTGGATGGATTGGTGACTTGATTTACTAGAATCATACTTCTTGGGAACTTTAAGTTCAACTTGTATATAATAAGCTACAAGTATGTTTCCTAATGACGATCCACAAAATATATATTTTATCCACATTTGCCAAACTTAATATATATTATATATTCAACCCACTCACCTTAATCTTAATCACATGTTGCATTAACACATGTACACATGTAAAGCAACTGATTTTGGAGGTATCACATACCAGAATTTGAGTGATTTGTTACATTACTACCTGCAACTGTACTTTCTAATTTTGAAGCCTTAACATTGTTGTTATAAAGTAAATTTTGAAAATATTTAGATTGTATTCACGAAAGGGACAACATAAAAACAAAAATTTGAATACGGTTTTATTTCTTCAAGGATTTTTTTGTACCCGAAATTTCTGGAAGTCTCATTAAATTGGATTAAACTCTTCATATTTTATAAAAGATTGATGTGAAGATATGTTAATATATTGAAGGACTAAATTAAGGATATTTTATTTTAATATGGATCACAAGAATCCAAATACAAAAAAGTACAAACAACATCCAGCAAAAGGTTTTGGAAGAAGAACATATGCTAAAGAAATCACAAGAAGAATAATAATAATTTAATTACATTGAGGAGGGGGAGGTGGGGTTCCACAAATGAAAGAGATGGCAGTGACTACACTTGAAAGTGCTATGTTATTATTATGAGCAGAGAAAAATGAGTTCTCTGGATTCACATTAAGAAGTCAAAAGTCACAGTTAGCCTTTTATGGATGTTATCACTAGATATTTTTAATGATTACAACACACCTTTCTAAAATAGAACATTTCATATTTCCTTCTTATGCCTAATCTATTGGTTCTCATCTCATCAAGAACACCAAAATCAGAATCCAGATATAGATGAGATGAAATGAAATGCTATTCAACACATCAAATAAGAGAAAAAAGAAACCAATGAAACAAGATCAGAACAACACACCTTATCCATTAGAGGGAATAGTTTTTCAATCCTTACAATTGCAGCCAAGGAGGAAAAAAACTTTTGCTTAGATTTGTTTTCATTTCTTTATCCTGTTCTCCTATTTTAGCTTTTGGAAGAAATAAAGTAAGGATTTTGGGAGTAGACAAGGAATGTTTACATTCCTGAACTGTATTTTCATTATAAATTGATTAAACGTCTCTTTTTTTAGTCATAACTTCAAAAACAAAAAAAACAAAGATTCAGAATCTTGACTCTAAAATTTGGGGAGAAGAGAGGTTTCACAATGGCAATTGGTGAATTCCATCCTCCATTATCTAAAAAATGAATATGTTGTAAAGTGCAATAGTCATTTCTTCAAAGAACGTGTAAAGCCCCACCACTTTGACTGGTCGAGAGGTTTTAAACTAACTTCATCAGTTTCTAATAAATTTTTATATGGATCAACATCATAAGACCAATAATAGCGCATTTATCATGTTCCAAAAGTTGTAGTTATTATATAATTTATTTCTTTATCGCTAATCTGATTGGAATTTGCATTGCATGTTTAGTTATTATTCTACTTATGGACATGTTGAGAAGCTAGCTAGAGAGATAGAAAAAGAGGTTGCTTCTGTGGAGGGAATACAAGCAAAACTGTGGCAGGTTTGTAAACCTTTTTCCATTTTCATTCATCCATAAAGAGCTCACTTTTGCCACCTCTTTTAACATCTCATAATGTCATTACGTGATGATATGAAAGTAAATATAAATGCTTTGGGAGATATGGATCTGCATTACTATTCTACAGAAGAAAGAATAGTCAAATGCCCTAAAAGCTAACAATAACTTCTTAGATAGATTTATGCAAGCAATTAAAGTACCTCTGTTCGCATCCCCCCTCGCACTTCTGTTCGCCTTCGTTCGCACCCCCGCTTGCCTTCGTTCACACCTTCGTTTGCCTCTGTTCCCACCTCCGTTCGCACCGTCGCACGCACTTCCATTCACCTCTGTTCGCCTCCGTTCACACCTCTGCTCGCACCTCTGTTCGCCTTCGTTCGTGCTTGCAGCTTCCTCCTCCTCCTCTAATGCCTCTGTGTTACTTACCCACTTCAATCCCTAAAATCTAACAATAACTCTGCATGTTAAAGAAGAGAAAAGTCAGAGAATTTTTTTTAAAATTATTATTAAAATTCTTATTATTATTATTATTATTATTATTATATTATTAAAATAAAAAATTACATTTATCGACCAAAATAAATTTGGTGGCTAAAAAAACACATATTTGGTGGCTGATTCGGGGCCAAAAATAAACATTTATAGTTAGCGACCAAAAGAAAATCGGTGGCTAAAAAATAAGCAAATTGGGTGGTTGATTCGGTGACAAAAATAAACAGTTATATTTAGCAACCAAAAGAAAATTTGTGGCTAAAAAATAAACATATTCAGTGGCTAATTCGATGGTAGAAAATAAGCAATAATATTTAGCGACTGAAATAAAATCGGTGGCTAAAACATAAATATTTTCAGTCCTAATTCGGTCGCAGATATTTTTCTCAATTGATTCATAACGCCCACCACTTTAGCGACCAATGGTTTTGTCACTCTCATGTTCATTCATTGATTCGGTCACAAAACTAACTAACATCATTAACAATTTACTCGTTTGTTATTTCGGTCGCAGATTTGACACTAAGGGTATTTGGTGGCTATTTCGATCGCAAATTGCGACCACTTATTTTCGGTCGCTGAATTCGGTGACTAAATTGTTATTTTCTTGTAGTGTATTATTTTGGATCATAATCACTACTAGCTAACTCATTTAAGAGTATTCTTTGAACAACTAACTCTTCGCTAATAATTGAATATTCTTTACCAAACAACCACTCTTGGCTAAGACAAATAAATTATTTGAGTAGTCATCAACAGATCATAGGGTTGATCACTAGAGAGGAATATCGTTTATGACATATGCAAGGTTTATGCACTCTTTTCTAGTTTGCTTAGGGAACACGGACAATGTTCTCTTTGAAGTATCTTAGCGTACAAAATTGTGAACAACGTTTCAACATTATGCAATTTGATCTCTCTCTTCTTAATGAATGGAATTAAATAGGCGTTGAAGAATATGGTTGTTGCAAAATCCTTTTCTGACCATTGAGCAAATTCAGTTCACTTAAATGTCTTTCTTGCATCTAATGAGCTTGGTCGTGGATAGTGCATTAAATGCACTCCATGCAGCATTAAATGTTCTTTTCTTCTTTACTCGACATCTTGATAGTTGAATATACTTATCTCTTCTTAGATAGTGTGCTTTTACTTGAATTTGTGATATTTTTTTCCAGTATCGATAATGTCTATGCAGAGAGTTATTAAAGAATGCAACTTTAGCTCTTTATCCAAAAGATAATTGATGTGAATTGAGTTTGAGTGGATCTTTTGAACAGAAGAAGATAACAGACATTCCCTGCACCATAGAATAAGCATATGGATATTCGTGAATTAAGATGTTAGCTTAATATTATGTGCTTGTTGTTGAACGAATGTTATCATCTTACATACGAAACATGATCATGTTTACACTTAATTGTTTTTAGCACTTAATCAAAATCATGGGTTACTTTTCCCTAAGAAATAACTTCCTAATAGGGATGACAAATGAACTCGTCCCCATATGATGGAAGACCCCAAAGCAAAGGACCAACAACTAGAGTTATAGCCAAGAGAATACATGAAAAGTGGGACTAAGCTGAGCTAACAGGGTCAAACTCTTATCTTTTTAGATCATGCTTTAGTTTGTATAAATGTATAGAGTAGAATATGATTTATTTGAGTTTGTAATTTTTAAATAAATTGGGCGATTTATTCGGGCCAAGTGGAGTAGGATTTTTGGTCTTGTATTTTGGCCTAAGGTAGATTAGGGTTAGGATTCTAAACCTACCTAGGGTTTCATTTGGTCTTCCTTGGCCCAAAGAAAACCTTAGGTTGGTCATGACATTCAGCTAGTGCACCATATTGAGCTGGCCAACAAGGAATGGCGCAAGGAAGGCATGGGAGAAGCAAGGAAAGTGTGAATATCCACACGACATACTCATTTGCTCTTCTACATTTAAGATTTTTATTTTGAATTTGATTTTTCTGAATTTGGCTCCATTTTTGGTTAACCATGACGTCATAAATAAATGTGCTCAGTTCTTGTATTTTTCAGCTTGAATGAGAAGAGTTATGTTGCCCATTTTGTGCCATAAACACTTGTTCTTGAGCTCTAGGGTAGTCTCTTGTGTATCCTCCCTAGACTCCTTCCTAGTGAGTTGGTCTCACCTCTCACTCTTCCAAACTCATTCAAATTAAGAGTATTTCGCATCCATTCCCAACAACTTCCGCGACTCCATACAAAGATTCAAAACAAAACAATGCAAGGAGAAGAAGAAACCTATCATTTAGTATCTAGAGCCATGATTTTGTAAGCTAAGTGTTTCTTATTATACTACTTTCTTTCTTAATATTTGTGTTGTGCTCAATGTATTTTACTTGTCTTGAACATGTTTCCATCTCATTTCACCGATTGAATTATTGTTTTGTCCATTTTATATGGTTCAAATTAATTGTTCCATCTTGAACCATCATGTGTTGCTTTTAGGTCTTCTATTGTATTATTGTGTGTGCTTTTGATTTTTTGCATGAGTCATTTTTCATTTTATTTGCTTAATTAAATTTAATTTTGTGTTATTTTAATTTTCTAAATTTTTCCATGTTGTCAAAGTCACCTGAATCCATAAATCTAATAAAATTCTAGTGATACTTTTTGTTTCAAAAAAAATTTTCATGCTTTTATGTTCAACAACAACAAAAATTTCAGAAAATTGTTTGAAGAAATACTTAGCATATAAGCTAAGTATTTCTTCTTCTACTACTTTCTTTCTTTATTTTTTTGTTGTGCTCACTGTATTTTATTTGTCTTGAACATGTTTCCATCTCATTTCACCGATTGAATTGTTGTTGTTTTGTCCATTTTATACGGTTCAAATTAATTGTTTCTTTTTGAACCATCATGTGTTAATTTTAGGTGTTCTATTGTGTTACCGTATGAGCTTTTGGCTTTTTGCTTAGAAAGATGCATCTAAATTTTTTTTTTTTTAAATCATAGGTATGAAAAAGTCAAATGCTCAAGCTGAAAAAGCCCAACGCAAAACACTAGCGTTGAGCAAGTTAAACTTCAGTTTGTGATTTATTATTTTTAAGTCTAGTTCTGGATTGATATAAAAAAATTGTGAATATTTTCCAAGGCCAAATTACTTTTGAATTTAAAGAAATAAATCAGTCAGGCACCAAGACCTATAATTCTAGTTTTTAATTTTTGTTTTGTTTTGTTATCCATTTTGTTGTCATTCTTAAGTTTCTTTTGAGTGCTTGCTTTTCTTGACAATCTTTAATTTCTTTCTTGTCACATTTAGGGTTTAATCATTGTGTTTTGACCTATAATTCTAGTTTTTAAATTTTGTTTTGTTATCCATTTTGTTGTCATTCTTAGGTTTCTTTTGAGTGCTTGCTTTTCTTGACAATCTTTAATTTCTTTCTTGTCACATTTAGGGTTTAATCATTGTGTTTTGTCTAATATAATTTCTCTTGAGTTTTACCTTTTCAAATTGAACTTTTATTGATTTTCATTATTGGTCTCTTTAAAGTGGAATATCCTCTTTTGGGTTGTGGTTTTGTGAAAATGAATTAACTCTTAGGTAGCATTCTAGGAGAAGGAGAAGGAAACTTCAAGGTGAATCTCCTAAAGAGAGCCAACAAGCGGAGGTAATTGGAAAGGATAAACATTTTAAGGAGATAGTTGAAGACTTTAGTTTTTCTGCATTTTTCTTTTGTTGTAAACGATCATTACTACTTTAGTTGAACGCTTTGTAGATGGTGAGTATGTCTTGGAGGATCATCAGTGCCAACAAGCTTCACCATTAGGATTCACCTAGTTTTAATTTATGCAATTTCAATTCCTAGATTTTCTAAGTTTTCTTTTAGTGTCTTTTGTTTCATAGCATTCTTGTTGGTTTGTGACAAAGAACTTTTCATTAAAAGGAAATTTGTGAAGTACATTTGGATAAGTTATGGCTAGGAAAAACTTGGTACTTAAGTGATTCATAGTGGTCCAGCTCTCTTTCCTGGGAATTTACCTTTCATGTAAAGCCTATAATGCAATTTTCCTTGAGTGTTCAATGGAGATTGATGGACGGGATTTGTAGATTTGTGGAGGAAGCACCAAATGGTCATGGAAGTTCTTGGTATGGGCGAGTTTTACAAGGTGCGAGGAGCAAGGAAGAAGTTAGGCTAACTTCCTTGAGTTTCTAAGAATGCAGGAAGCATCATAGAAGAGAAACTTGGATAAGTGTGCTGAAGATTTCAGAAACACAGTTTCATATATCAATCAAGTTTAGAAATTATAAAAGATGAATCTCTTATTTATAATATAAAGAGACTCCTAAAAATGACTAATGAGTTCTCAAAATTCTCTCTATTCCTAGTATATCATATGATTATCCTATGTATAGAAAATTCTTCATTCCTAACTTGTAATATGAAAATATTTACAATAAGCTTTATGATATTTGATATTGTAAAAAATGTGGAAAAGAAACCTACTTAAAAAAATATTAAATCTTCCTTTAACACAATTTCCTTTATTCTTTTCAATATTCACATCACTAATAATATGATAAACAATATTTTTATTAGAATCAACAAAGAAATAAGTAAAATCAGGATGAATAATATTCATTTGATCAGAATCAAAATCATCGAGCAGTGTGTTTCTAAATTTCTCTATTCTTGGTAAAGTTCAACAAAATGTTTTTCTATAAAAAAAAATACAAAATCAATGGTAATTACCATCATAACGATAAAATATATTTTTATATTGTATATTATTCTTTTCACCTTTTTATTTTTATGTTAATTTTCCACTTTTAGTAAGAAAAGTTATTTTCATTACTTCATTTAAAATCATATCTACGACCATGGTTTTAATCAACCACTATCACTAAAATCAGATCGTATTTTATTTACTCCTAAGAACAGAACAAAACCAATCACGTGACCCTCAGGATTCCTATTAACAACTCATTATTTTTATAACAATGGTTTAAAATAACAGTTATAAAATAAAAAAATATACTATAGAATTTGAATGAGAAATGAACTTAAGAACCTAAACAAAATAATAAGCATAAGATGTTAAAAAGAAATTTTAGAAGAAGAAATATAACTAACCTCAAAACGTGAATTAGAAAATACAAACTATATATTTGTATTGATAACCTTATAAAATATAAACTCAAAACATGTAGAATGAATAAGAGAAAAAAAAGAGATAATGTATTAAAATTTGTCTATTTTCACCAAATAAGAATTTTTTTTATTTATATGTAAAAAAACGTAATTTAAATTATATAATTGAAGGACTCAATCAAAACAAAAGATTCCTCCTATTTACTTAAAAACTATTAAACATAGAATCCAGAAAACTAGTGGAGAAAATCATTATAAAATAAATATTATACCACAATAATAACATATAAAATTATTATTGTAAAGGTTTATGTTATCGAAAGGGATATAGAGAAAGATTGAGACTGCTCTTTTTCTTCCTTGGTTGGTCGGTTGAATCGCACTTCAATTTCCTTTCCAACAAACTTCTTCCTCTCCTCGTAATCTCGACTTGGATGGTACATGCAGAAGGCATTTCAACACTCAAATCAGATTTAGTAATTGTTCAATACTTATAATGACGTACCTGATCTGTGTTATTTATATTGTTATGGTAGACCTTTCTTATTGGACCAGATTAGAAAACTTGGGTCATGTTTAGAAATACATTACCTAACTATTGATTACAGATTAGCTTCACTAACTCTACTTAAACGTAATTGAGTTTATAGTGTCGGTCAGCCCAATGGCCAAGCTCCGAGCCATGATGTCGGTCGTACGGATCCTCGTAGTATAGTTTATAATGATATTTTGACATATTTGTATATCTTTAATATAAAAATTTGAAGACCTGGAATAATTAAATTTAGAAGAATGAGTCCTGGTACGACAGAGTATTCTTGAAACCGTGTAGCAAGTAAACCCATTTGTTTACTTTCAATTTCTTGTCAGCGCAAACCATTACTTGTAGTATTTATCAAAATCTTTTATGTAAATGGAGCTAAGTCATCAAATTAATGTTGTTCCTTTCCTTTTACTCAATTCAGAAAACAAAATGAGAAACATTTCCAAAACACCATACTCTATATTTCTCCTTTTGTTAGCAACAACAATTAGGGTTCATGGTCGCTATCTGCCAGAAGTAGTTTCAGATGGTGTTCACAAAGTTCAACACAACGAAACTTCTTACTTAGTTCTCAAAGGAATTGATGATGAATCCTGTGAGGAGCAGTGCAAACAAATGTATGGCTTCTTGCCATGCACAAACAATATTTTTGGCCATCTCTTTCTCATTTTGGTGTATGAATATTTGCTGTTCCATGGAGAATCATATTTGGCTAAAGGTGGAGAACAAATCTTCAAGATTCTTGGCCCTGGTATCTTTGGTGCTAGTGCTTTTCACATCCTAGGTGCCCTTCCAGAGTCCTTAATTCTTCTTGGTATGTTTCATCTCTTACCTTTTTGAGAGAAACAAAACTAAATTATTCTGCTTTTGTGACATATTGCTCTACTTGAAGTGAATACATGCCTCATGCAGTTGCAGATACATATAAAAACTGGAAAAATTATATGATGTATGAAGCTGTTTTCCATTTTTAACCAGTGAAAATGTCAATAGTAATCTTAATATATATATGATACCTAAAGTACATTATTGTTGTAATAC
>Ga0123341_1006998_pt1 | contig 10250 bp, 3 predicted proteins | sample Turbeapinknodule_FD_89959 | JGI IMG/M metagenome (GOLD analysis project Ga0123341, IMG submission 89959) | Root nodule microbial communities of legume samples collected from Mexico - Turtle bean Mexico pink nodule | ecosystem: Host-associated > Plants > Roots > Nodule | place: Mexico: Nepantla...
ATATATATATATAATTATATTAAAAACCGTGCATGATTAATACATGTTCTTCATATCGTAAATAAAATTGGTTACAATATTTAATAAGAAAATAATAATTTAAGTAAAAAATAAAAGTGACTCTATTAAAATTAATTATTTATATTGATGGTAATATGCTTTTATATTTATAGTTGGATGTTAAAATTGGGAGGCAACAAAGAAGTACAAATGTGGTTGACCCTTCCAATTCCAACGTCACCCGTGATTCCCAATCCAATCCAAACAGAGACAAACAGAGAAAAGATAGAGAAAACGCGCTTACGACTTGGAACCGTTTCTTCCATTCTCTACCAAAGTCATAATAGAAAACCTCGCCAAATACTAGTATAAACAATTGCTTAACTACATTTTTTAATCAACAGGAACAAATCATAATTAATTTCTTAATCTTCCTAATTTCTCTCTCCAGATGTCATTATACTAATCAAAATAAGTATTATCAATTATGGCACATTTGGTTAATATTCTGACAACTAATGTCAAAATATATTAATAATCAATTTCCTTAAAAACAGTTGTAAAAAAAAGTTTTGAAAAAAGCAGGAAATAATAAAGAAGAGGAGTGGGCGGTGACATACAAAAAGCGTGGGTTGGGTGTTGGTGTAGCTCTTACAATCCCAAATTCACTGCTATAATCACTTCCTTCTTCATTTCAGTTTCGTTTCTGATTCTCAATTCTTCTTATTCTTCTCTGATTTTGTCACACACGGGTATTGTTTCTTTTCCCTCTTTATCATTCAGTTTAGTTTCTCTTTCTTGTCAACTCTCTACTATGGCCTTCTACCTTCCTTCCGTCTCTGCATAATCCTTTATCTGTTTCTTCTTACTTCTCTTCCCTCATCTGCTCCTTCCTACCCACTTCTTTGATTTCGATTCAATCATTGTGATCTGCTTTTTTCTTCTTTTCTAAATTTTCCACTCTATCAAACGATTCAGCTTTGCTTTTTACTTCCCCATAGGGTTTCTTTGCCATATCTAGATTTCGATCATCTGCTGGATTGAGTTCCTCTGCTGTCAATTTCGATGCTGACCTCGTTGCATTCTTTCTCTCTCTGTTAACACCTGGACGGAATGATTTTGTTTTTTAATTTAGATTGCTGCTGATCAAATAACTGTTAATTTTTTTTGTAGGATGCACTCTACATTTTCGAAAGGGCTTTATTATTGATATTGTTTGGTTGGGTTTGCAGAAAGGTTAACAGTAGAGGGACTTGACTTGCTGGAGATAGATAGAGATGGCTAACAACGCTGCTGCCTGTGCTGACAGAGCAACTAGTGACATGCTCATTGGCCCGGACTGGGCTATCAACATAGAGTTGTGTGATATCATTAATATGGACCCGGGGTATTGTTTCTGATGCTTTGCTTGGAGATTCAGTGTATTTGCTGTATGAATACTTTCATACATGATTATAATTTTATTTATCTAATCAGACTTAGATGGTTTCTTAGGGTCTGATTGAACAAACTTCTGAACGACATTTCTAAGAAAAAAAAAATATGAACAACAAGATGAAATGAGTTTCTGCCTTAGCTAAAATTAGCTTATGTGCTCTTAAAAGAATTTAGAGAAGTTATATTATATGAGAGAACTTTTATGAATTAACTTGTACGTACACTAATTTTAACTTTATGGAGAAAATAATTTTAATTTTTCTTCATATTTTTTTCTCCTAAAAGTTCTTCTGAAGAAGCTCGGCCATACACACCCTTAGTTATGTTGTATTTAGGATAACTACCTGTACTCTGTTTCAGTAAGTCCATTTGTAATCTTGCATCTCAAAGAAGTTAATTTGATGTACATCTTTTACCCTCTTATATGTTGGTTAAAAGTGTTTGTGTTGGGGGTTACTTCTATCTTGCACTCTTTCTGTGCTAGAAAGAGTTCTTTGTTGTTAGATGGTTTGAACTAAAATTGTCTGGCCGATCATATTTGACAAAGTCACCTTTTATTGGGCATCTGTGTATCACTACATCATTTATTATTTTCTCAAGTTTTGAGTTGCCATGTTCCTGTTATGCACTCATACAATTGTGAATAAAAGGGCAGTGTTAAGGGCTCTTTTCTTCCTCATAAAGCAACGGCTATGTGTTCAGGGTTTTCATTGAAAAGGGAGCAATGGAATTTCTATCAATGTATCACATATATATCTGAACTGAAACAAGTATAGGTTTTGATTTTTGAAGGATTATTGAGTTGGAAACCATAGAAAGTTCTTACCACATAGAACACAATGGTAAACTGTCTTAATTGTGATATTCAGTTCATTGAGTTGTATTTTGATGCTTAATCACACCTTTGGTGCCTTTTTTAATTTCAATTTCCTTTGGTGCCTTTTTTAATTTCAAATTGCTGCCCCCTTAGTTTTCGAAATGTTGCAATTGAATCTTCATTTATCATTTTGCCATTAATGTGACACTCTTTTGCTGCATATAATATTATAAAGAAACACATTATTACAGTCAGCAAAATTGTGCACTTGAATACAGATGAAGCAAATGGACGAGGAATTCAATTGTATCAATTTGAATAATTTGCACATTATGTTTTTTCATTCAAAATCAGGGGAATAAAACCAAAAATTGATGAAAACAGGAGAACTAGAAGTGAAATTAAACCACTTTTGAATTTGATCCTGCATTTTAGTTTTGGATCTCAAGTATGTAATTGATTTCATTGATCCTTATTTTGATTTCTCATGGGTTTTTTCTTTTTTAAATTGTTCCTGATCTTCTGTGTTATAACTAATTAAATTTTACAGGCAAGCAAAGGATGCATTGAAGATACTCAAAAAACGTTTGGGCAGTAAAAATCCAAAAATACAGCTTCTGGCACTTTTTGTCAGTATTTCTGAAGTTTTACTTTTGGATAATTGTGAATATTTCATTACTTGGATATAATGTGTTAAATATGTGTTTTGAGTTATTACTAGATTTATACCCTTTTGAAAGGTACAATATGAAAAGTCGCCATGATTAAAAGTTTTTAATCTGCCGTTATAGAAAGAGATTAGGTGTAAAATACTTTAAAAAAGCAATGATTACCTGACTCAGGTGCTTTGTATTTGATATAGGTATTGGAGACCCTCAGTAAAAATTGTGGTGAAAGTGTATTTCAGCAGATAATCGAGCGGGATATCTTACATGAAATGGTTAAGATAGTGAAGAAGAAGGTATTTACTGGTTTTGACACTTTATATTTCATTTTAAATGTTCCTTGTGCAATTGTATTTTGTATTTTGGAAGTGGAATAGTTTCTTATCCATTGCTGTCTTCTTTTACAGCCAGATTTAAATGTGAGGGAAAAGATACTGATTTTAATTGATACATGGCAAGAAGCTTTTGGGGGGTCTACTGGGGTTTATCCTCAATATCATGCAGCGTATAATGAATTGAAGGTCGGCTATTCTTTATCTAGACATTACTTTCTGAAATTAATTTATTCTATGCGTTTGTACTGTGAAATTCTTTCCTACTAGAGTCATATTAGTTTTTTCTGCCTGTATGCAACATATTATTATAGTCGCTTTATTTATCCAAGGTCGACTTAGGTCATCATTGTTTCTTTTTGTATTTCTATTTAGTGGGTTAATGGGTTATATTGTTACGTGAGCTGCACCTGCATCCAACTGTGAGTTTGCGATATTCATATCCAACCTTGGAAATCCCACCCTCTCAAATGCATATGCATATATAATTAATAATATATAAGCAATTACTGTTCAATTCTAATATGTCATTACACATACTATTAATATGTCAAACTCATTATTCTAAACTAATGTATCATTAAATTGTTGCTTTTCGACTTAGAGCTAATGTAATGTTTTTGATAATTAATAGTCTGCTGGAGTTGAGTTTCCACCACGAGATGAGAATAGTGTACCATTCTTCACTCCTCCTCAAACTCAGCCAATTGTTCATTCTGCTGAAGAATATGATGATGCTACTATTCAGGCTTCTCTCCAGTCAGATGCATCTGGCCTTAGGTGCTCTTTGAACTTTATCATGTTCATAATGTTCTAATAGTTATTTTTGTTTTGTGAGTTGAGGTTAGTTAACATTGTTTTATACATATCACATTGTGCAAGGAAATTAACAGGGTATTTATCACCTTGTAAATTGTTGGTTTCTTAATTTTTGAATTTATGCATTTTTGCAAAAGCTCCCTGCTTTCTGTGACTGATGTATAGTTTACTGTAGTTCACCATTGGTAAGAAATCTTCTCAGGTAACATGTTAATGAGGTTATTTGAAAATGTTCATTGCTACCCTATACCACATATTCTCACTGTTAGCAACTATGTTTTGTGGCCAGTAGTTATGCTGTCATTGATGGCTATATATCATGGTAAAGTTTATAAATTTTATTTACCTTGTTTTCCCTCGCAGAATTTGTTCTATTGCAACATTGTTGACAATCACATTGGCCTGATGCATTTAGGATTATTAATTCCTATAGGTTAAGATATGCTGGTGGTGTTAATTTATTTAGGGATTGCTTTCATATTTACAAGGGGTATTTTGAAGCTCTTCTAACTATTGTTGTCATTGTTCTTATTTTGGTTAGGAGATTTTTGGTAGCCCTGTTTTTCCTCGTAATTAGTCATTCTTGTATGAAGCATGCAAAAGAACGTTGGTGTTTGCTTTATCCTTCTCATACTTGATTTGCTTATAAGCAGTTTGATAGAGATTCAAAATGCTGAAGGACTAGCTGATGTGTTGATGGAAATGCTTAGTGCCTTGAATCCTAAAGACCATGAGGTGATATTATTACTATTATTATTATTATTATTATTTCTTGTTCCTTTTCTGCTGGCTTCTTTCTGGAACCTTTGTTCCGTTTTTCTTGTCTATGGAAGTATGTATAGGTTTGAGCTTTGAAATTGCTGTCTTTTGGTTTCCGTGTTTTCATATCCTGCTTGTTGTTTGGTGGTACTGTGGAATTCGGGATATGGGTTTCATTCCAATTAGCAAATTGGAATAAGTAGGTTGTGACAATTATTAGTAATATTCTGATCAAGTTAAGACTTTAAGAAGGACCCCTTTCCTCCCCACTCTGGCACAACTGAACGCCTGAAATGTGTCATATTTAGGTGAGACTCCTATATGTTTTTGTGTGACTCAAGGGTTTCTTGTTGGTCCACCTTCATCCTATAACTTTGCTAGCAGATATAATTTTCCAGTCTCAATATCAAGATCATTCATGACTTAGAAAACTTAGTGGGCCCAGATCAAGTTACTTATTTTGTAGTAATTATATAAAAATAAGCATAATATACCATCCAGAAGAATGAAAAAACTGTCAGGCACATTTATAGCTTTGAACAGATCACTAATTGTTTTTTTCTAGTTTTAAAAGTCAGAATTTTGTAAGTTTTGCTTGCTCTGGTGTTCTGAATGCACATTGTATTTAGCTGAGATTATAAAGTACCTAACCATGAAATGGGGCATGATAGTCCAGTGCATGACCGGATCTATGAAAGCATGCCTTCCAAGTGCAGAACTAAGATGTTAATATGCTGAGTTAGCCATGAAATGTTTGGGGCATTATAGTCCAGAACATGTTTGGATCTATTTGCAGAATTAATTAGGATATAATTCAATCTTAATGCTTTTGTTTGTTTTGCTATTAACTTTATAGTTCAGTACAAAACTGTTGTGGCAAGTTGTCATTATTCATTTGTTTCTTATTATTCTGGACAAATGTTTCAGGGTGTGAAGGAGGAAGTGATTGTTGACCTTGTTGACCAGTGCCGTTCATACCAAAAGCGGGTCATGCTTCTTGTGAACACTACTACGTAAGTATTTTTTTCCTTCAATTACTAAGTCTCTTTTCTTTTTGCAATTATAAAGAGTGACTGTAATGGTTTCTTCACTTTCAGGGATGAGGAGCTTTTAGGTAAGGGATTGGCACTGAATGACAGTCTTCAGCGAGTGCTCTGTAGACATGATGATATGGTGAAAGGAACTTCTGATTCAGGTGCTAGAGAAGCAGAAACTACAGTTCTGCCACTTGTAAATGTAAACCATGAAGATGATGAATCAGAAGAGGATTTTGCTCAACTAGCCCATAGGTGAAACCCCAGAAGTTCTTGTGTAGTTACTTCATCTTTCTTAGTGCGCACAATTGTGTTGAGGGGAGTCATAGGATAGGCTTGACATATTTTCAAGATAATTGATATGATACCCTTTGTAGTGGATATGTCTCCCCTGTAACCATGCCAATTATCCTCTATTCCCCTTGCGTTTTTCTCTTCCTTTTCAGTTTCATAAACATTTAAATACTATGATTTCAGGTCATCACGTGATTCTCATGCACAGAATAGGAAACCAGTCTATGACAAGGCAGAACCAGGGAGGATAAACCCAGTTATTCCCCCACCGCCAGCATCAAAGAAGCCTGTCTACTCTGGCACTGGTGTGGTTGACTATCTCAGCGGTGATACATACAAGACAGAAGGATCTCCTCAAAACTCAGAACGCACTTCATTTGCAGCTCCTGTCCATTCTAGCCCTAATCCAACCTCATCAGTGTCTTCATCTCGTCCCCATGCCGTGAGTACCTCAGCACCTATTTTTAGCAGCCAGCCTGTCTATGATGAACAGCCATCTTCTGAGAGGCTGCCTCAAGCTCCCTTGGATGCCCAATCTTCTGGCATCATTCCACCCCCACCTTCAAAGTATAATCAGAGACAACAGTTTTTTGAGCAACAAGGTGCATCCCATTCAAGTAGTGGATCCAATTCCTCTTATGACAGCTTGGTGGGACAAACTCAAAATCTCTCGCTGAATTCATCCACCCCAACCAAAGAACAGAAGCCAGAAGATGCCCTTTTCAAAGATCTTGTTGATTTTGCGAAATCCAAAACCTCATCATCTTCCAAACCCAATAATAGGTCATATTGATATATTGTGTTTGCTTTGCTTGTGCTGGTACGGTTTATGAATGTTGTTTATCTTGTTTTTTTTTCCAGATCAATGAGAGCGACCTGTTTGTGGTTGTTTAGGACCCTTCGGATATGAATTGATCATGCGTGTATTTTACATATATTGCGTATATTCATGTATATTGTTCATATTGAATTTGTTGGCTTATGTTTTCAATAATATCAGATTCTTTTAAGCATCAGAGTCATTTCAAATACGCTGGTTACAAAAAGGGAGTGGGTGGTGGCTATTGCATGGGCAAATTTTAAGCTCTTGCGTAACTTCGGGGTCCAAGTGCTGAGATCCTAGTTGATGATCGACAATTAGAAGGAATGTTCAAGCCCAAAAGCACGTAGGCTGATAACATCATTACACTGTAAACAGTAGGAGTCCGTGATAGTCAGAAACCTAGATAATGCTTTTATCAGTATCTGCTCCCTTGCTTAGAGAATTAAGAAAACTTGCATTGGAATTATAGAATTTTTCCTTACCCAGTGGTCATAGCTAGAAAAGCCACTAGATCCAGCAAACAAGACCTAGGTGCAACCTCTGAATAATATTCATTATTGAGGTGGCCGACAAATTTAAATGTTCAGTATTGATAAAATATTTTATTTGTATAAACATGTGTTATGTATAATTTACATGAAAAAGGTTACGAAATAGCTGTTATGCTTTAAAGGTGGATCGGATATGATCGGAGAGTTGTACTCAGACACTCGCTAAATGAAGTTAAATGTGGGTCTCTTTACCTTTTCATGGCCCCTCGTCAATTTTATAACCATTACTTCTACATATAATACTGTTGGGAGTTGGGATAGAACTCGAGGAACCTTCGTACTTCTGCAACTAATTTGTCCGTTTTAGTGGATTTACCTTCGCATACATCCAGCCCCCACCCACATCGTTAAAGCTAACCATCTCTTCCAATTCCCTCTTCATTAATTTCCCAAATAAATGTTACTAAGTTTGTATTTGCTAATACCATAAATCTTAAGATCTAACAATTAATTCATTAGTTAATCAATTAAATTAGTTACCGATTTCTAATTTTATATTTAAAATCTGAATCGCAGTCCAAAATCAAATTTAGAGAAGAAAATTACAAACTCTTAACGATTTGCATAAACTCAATTATACTTGTTTTGATATTTATTCCAGGAATTTAAGAATTAGAACACAAAATGAGGTTAAAAAAGAAAGAGAAAAAGGCAAAATGAAAATTAAAATGAGAATAAATTAAATTTGATATTTATTCCAGGAATTTAAGAATTAGAACACAAAATGAGGTTCAAAAAGAAAGAGAAAAAGGCAAAATGAAAATTAAAATGAGAATAAATTAAAATTGAAAATTAAGCAAAATGACTTCTTGTACATGTTTAGAGCATATTTAGACAATAAACGAGTCGAATTGTGAATTCTAATTAGGTTGATAAGTTCAATTCCAAAAATTTAAGAAAAAAATAAATATGCATGAGTTTTATTACAAAATTTGTCTAAACTTATAAAAACTTACCGAACATGGCAGAAACCTCAAAATTCAATATACTATATGTTGATTTCGACGATTTGGAAATAAAATTTAGAATCGAGTGTAACTCAAGACAAAGTTAAAACAAATTCAACCCAATTTATTTATTTTATAGTAGAAGAAAATAAATTAAAAAGTGTTAGAAATTGCATATCGACTAGAGTATTTCATTGTATATAAGTGTATGCAAATTTCATCTAATGAACCAGTTTAATGGGATTGACTTAGACTTAAAGTGTACTTCGTAACATGATATAAGAGCTAAGGTGGCTATCATACTGACCATCCCTAATAAAAAGTGAAATAAACATAATTATCATATTTTCCGGCAGCAGACAAGTGAAATAATATTAAACGAGACTTCTACTCTGAGATTTGAAATGCATGAAAAAGGAGAAATAACATTTATTTATTCAAAATATTACATGTTGGATGAGAGGCAAGTGGTAGTGTCCAGTTTGTGGATACATGCATAATTTGTAGTGGATGATGATATGATACATACGTAGTATTATTCGTTTTTAAAATTCAGAAACAAGGAGAATGGTTTGCTGCTATGTTGAGGCAACCAGATAAGCAAGAATGCGTTGCTTTATCCTTGCATACATGAAGATGAATATTTTTCTCTTGATGCTGCTTCTCCTTCTAGGGAATGACTCTTTTCTTCTGCTCTTCTGTGATGCTTGCCTACTTCCATGCACCCATTCCATCTTTCTTTACCACAAAGAAGGAGATGATAACCTCTGGTTTATCTTATGAGAGACTGAGACTGAGTTTGTATGAAGTAAGTGATACTTGCATATATATATATGAACATAATATGTGCTGTATAAACTATAAAGTTAGAGTAGGAACCTTCGTGGTTCGTAATGGCTATAAACTTCCGATAATAGCAAGGTTCATGCAAGACCAACTATTTTCGTACAAGCTTTTATTTTATGCAATCACATAACAATAATGTACGGTCACCACCACTCTATGCTTCAATAGAATATCTTCATCTCTTAATACTCTTTAATTAAAATTCTGTTTTTAATGATTTTTCTATTCTTTGATATAAAGTTCCAATGAACGACATCAAAATAAATTTCGATTATTTGTGTAAAATTTTTTATAAATAAAAATAATAAAATTAAATGATGTTAAAAAACAGTTTTAATCAGCACTAGTTAGTTTATTTTTGTTTATATTTTATATTAAAAAGAGTGTAAGTTATCTATAAACTATTTTCTGATTTTATTTCAATAACTTTTTGGATAACTTGCTAAAATAACACTATTATTCCTATATTTATAAATTCCTCAAACCTTTGAAATTAACTCTTATTCGTTTCAAAAAGTAAGTAAATATATAAAAGTATCGGTGACTAAATACATAATTTATTATATATTAAAATTAAATATTCTAAGATTTTTTTTTGTATAAATTGAAAGCGTTAATTCAATAGGAAAAGTAAAGTTTCTTTTGGCTTCTAATTGAGTGTGTGTGTGAGAGAGATAAATTATTAAAGAGACCTTATGAATTTTATACAGTCGTCAAATTCACAAATCATGATATAATAGATATATGCTTATTCTTTTTTTAATTTTAAAAGTTCAATCTTTATGCATTTTTTTAATGTAAATTTATTTATAACTTATCGTTAACATACATTGTTGTCGTAAATGTTACAAAAGAAAATTTTGTGTATCTTTATAAAAACCTCATACATAGTTAATGTAACTCAATTTTTTTGCGATGTATATACC
>Ga0123341_1006999_pt1 | contig 10248 bp, 7 predicted proteins | sample Turbeapinknodule_FD_89959 | JGI IMG/M metagenome (GOLD analysis project Ga0123341, IMG submission 89959) | Root nodule microbial communities of legume samples collected from Mexico - Turtle bean Mexico pink nodule | ecosystem: Host-associated > Plants > Roots > Nodule | place: Mexico: Nepantla...
ATATATAAGTTTTTTTTTCCATATTAATAGTTTTTACGTATAATAATAATTTAGAGAGTCAATTCATAATAAATTTTACATATAATTTTTTTATGTTTAAAATTTAAAATAAATTAGAAGTGGATTTTGAATTTTTGATGTGAAATGTCAACACCCAATAAATATGATAAGATCAACAAATTCTCCTTAGAATAAATTTTACATGTATAGTTTTTATATATAATAATTTATAGAGTACATGATGAATATTACATATAATTTTTTTATGTTTAAAATTTAAGATAAATTAGAAGTAAATTTTGAATTTTTGATGTGGGATGTCAACATAAATAAATTTTACACGACTTTAAGCTTAACTCAACCTTATAACACTAACCGATTTATAAAGTAAGATTTGCACCCACTTATATATTATGATTTTTTTTAATCTTTAATCGATGTGAATATCAAATCATTACTATTACTTTAATAAAAATTAGAGAATATTTGTTTTAACGACTCATGGTTATTTTTAAACTAATATGAACTAGCTAATTTGACATAAAGTGAAAGAACAATTCCATTGAATTTACTCTTAAGACTTGTCCTCTAAACGAATATGATTAAGATAAGGAGATGAAATTTATTAATTGCAAATACCACAATATTTGAATTCAGTGAGAAGATAGTTGTTTTGAATATTTGAACTTAATCTGGTATAATTAATATAGTTGATTACTGATTAGTTAAGATCCCCTTATAAAAAAATATTCAAAATAAAAATTTTCTGTTTAAAATCATATATTTGAAACAGAATTATGTAATTTTGAAATTTGAAACAAAATATCATAGTTTAAAACATGTTTTAGTATTTTTTTTAAAACTTTAATCTGTGTGTTATAAAACTGAATTGATATTTTGTTTTGAAAAGGAAAAGTCATGTTTATTTTTTATAATTTGTTTCAAAAAGTTATGAAGCATTAAAACTAATTTTTAATTTTCGAATGATTAAACAATTATTTTACTTATCATATCTTAAATATTGAAGTGAGAGTTCACCAAATATGGAAAGTATTTATATGGTGCAACAACATATAAAATTCCATTATAAAAGAAAGGACCCTGAAGCAACCCTGCGTTTCCATATTTACCCTCACAACAACTCCAAATTACTATTCTCGCATTCATTCACGTCATCGCTTCAATTCAGCCCGATCTGATTTCTACGCCGCCGTCGATGATCGATCGCCGTTAGCTTCGTCATCCTCGCTTTGCGCAGTGTCGGTGTCGTCGTTGCGTTTATAGGAAGAAAACGACGACGACGACGGTGAAACGCTGCGTTGCGTGAAACGATAAGAGAAACCGATGAGGTCCTCTTCTTCGGACAGGATCAACATCGCTGCCAGTGCTCAGAAACTCGATGTCGATAACCGAATCGCTCTTCGATTCTACTATCGCATCGCCGATAACATCCTCCGACAGGTCCTTTTCTTCGTCTTCCTGCTATTTCAATGTCGCGTCCGGGAAATTGGGACGGAAAACCCTAGGTGTGGATAGATAGAGTCTAGTTTAGAACTTGTTTTGTCTTCTGAGAAATATTTAACGTTTTCTTTTCATAAATATATGCTTTTATTTCAATTCATAGATTTTATTGTTCGCTGCTCGGAAAGAGAGGATAATAGGTTTACTGAAAAGTGCAATTTATGTTACTGAATGTGGTGCAATATTTTGTGGGATAGAGGTGGTGGTTTTGTATTTGATAAGAAAGAGAAGCATTTTTGTTCGTTTGGGATTTTGTGTAAAATGTCGTTGTAATATTTTAGAAGTTCCTATGAAAGAGATTCAATACATCAGAGTAATAACAGGAGTTAAAAGGGGGTATTTTTAGTCGTCCCCTTACTCGTGAGAGTATCATTTATATGTAAACCATAGAACATGGGTTTTTTCTCTTTATTCGTATTGACGACAATTTGACTCTACCAATTGCACGTAAAGCTGGCAAATTGGCTATATTCTAGAGTGTACCTCTTTCGTATTGACAAGAATTGAACTTAACTAGGACTTGCACAGAAAGCTTTAGATTTTACAAAATATTTCAGATTCTTCTACGATAGTTCATTGTTTAATCATGAAATGCATTGTTAGATTTGAATGTGTAATGTGGGCATCTTAGGTTTGCTTATCAAATTTCGTTAGAATTTAGAATGTACCACGGGATAGTAAATGCGATAATGTTAGAGTGATATGAAAAATGACGTGCATGAATGTAACTGTCTTGTTTCATCTTTGCCTTTCCCTTGCACTATTGTTGCTGGTGATTAATTTTTTGTCTGTCTCAGCATATTATGTGCTTTTACTGATAGTTGTTTCTGCTAATATATTTTCTTCCGTCCTGGAATTTACGGTCATGCTTTATTTTTTATTTATTTGTGTTCATGGTGTGTTCTTGACTGTTTAGTTGCACTGCATAACCTGCAAGCTCAAACTATGGTTTTAACTTTGCAGGCTGATATCTTCCGTGCTGAGAAGAATATTATTGACCTTTATGTCATGCTTTTAAGATTTTCTAGGTAAAGCATTTGCATCAATATTTGGTATGTAGTATTTTTTCCGTTAGTTGAACTGTTTTAAAAATCTGGACTTGATTGTATTTGTTACTTTGTCATTGAATTGTGTTGAGGGGTCCTTCATTTTGTTTTGTTTGGTTTTAGTTTGGTGTCTGAGACAATACCACGTCACCGAGATTATAGATCATCTCCACAAAGGCAGAAAGAATCATTGAAAAAGGTTAATTGTTGACACTATTCTCCAAATGAAATTTGTTTCTATAAAATCCTAATTTTAATCTGATTTTCAATTTCTTGCTATAGAAATTGTTAATTTCTTTGAATGAACTGGAGAAATTGAAACCAGTGGTCCAACAGAAGATCAACGAGCTTAACAACAATCTCGCATACCAACAAAATGGGCATGGAAAATTTAATTCAAATAATTCACTGGATTTTTCTCCCATCAAAAAGCAAACATCAGCTAGTTATGGCCAAATAAAGGTAAAATTTGTTGCATGAGAATTCACTCAGACGAAGGTTGTCATTCATTAGTAATAATCTTTCCCTAAAATAAAATCTTTTATGTTTTTCTACCCCTTCTGAAAAGAAGTTTAGCATCCATATATTATTGTATATTTGACCAGGCAGCCAGACCTACTATTAATGGGGAACTTCTTTACCAAGGATCTAGGACCCAACAATTCTCTTATGTCAGGCCTGTGGAAGAGCATGTACGAAGACTGTAAGTATTGGAGTCAAAATTAATATATAATTGACTTCTTAGTGGTGGTGGTAATACTGTGACAGGTATTGCATAGACATGTCAGTTTCTTTTTTCACGGGAATAAAGTAATGTGAAGGGAAGCTTTCCTTCATCTTTTGGTTGCTTTCTAGTATCATGACAGTTATAACATTTGCTTTTCCGGGCTTATAACCAGCTGCTGGTTGAAATGCAATTTATCTTTGTTACAAACTGAAAAGAGTATTTGGGTTGTATACTATTGCAGATACATTACGAAATTTTAAGATGTTGCTGGATATGATTTCCTGTTTCTGAATTTCATTGGAAAACCTTGAAAAAATTGTTAGTAAAAAACTTTAGAAAGTTAAAAAGAGAATTTACTATATGTAAATAAATTAAATAATAGGGAAATGGAAATACATTTATATCTTCAAGAACTAGCAACCGGATACAGCACGGTTTGATGATAGTTTTGGTTTAAAAAAGTGCTTTATTATGTTTGATCTAGTAGCACTACTTGAAATAAAAGTTTTAGTCTATGTTGGCTTTTCAAATTAGTTCACAGATTACTTGTCCGGGCTCTTTTTTTTGGAAAATAAGAGGTTCCCTACATTTTTGCTGATCTTTTGTAGATCTATAACTCTTCCACCTCCAAAGGAGGAAACTCTCTCAAGACATTCTATCCTTGGTCCCAATGGGTTAAAGGGGCAGTGGAGACCACCTTCCACTGATAAATGGGTATGTGTTTTGGATCTTTATGTTTTAATTCTATTCTATTTGATGATTGTCCTGACTTTTCTGTCTGGATGTGGATGTAGATCAGGTATCCAAACAACATTGATCTGTCGCCTATTGAATTACCAAGGTTATTTCTTATTTTAAGTTTCTCTAGTGCTTTCTTTATTGTTGGTTTTCCAAGTTATTCTAAGAAAAAAGTTATTTGTATGTCAATGGTAGCCTTTTTTGAAATGATGGAACTATATTTGAAATCATCTTTTAAAAGGATTCGTTGGTTCATCAGAGTTCAATATTTTAAAAACCAAGATTGTTGTCCATGATGCTTCTGGAGCTGGTTTATCTATTTATTTTTATATTAACTATGTGATTATGTCCTTCCTACTTTTGGAACATACAGCCTACAACATTCCTTGGAACATGAATCTGTGAGTAAGAAAGATAATAGCATTGCAGAACACTATAAGTCAGATTTAGATTCACTTCTTACCCAAAGTGAGGACTGCCAGCCCCAGCCCCAGACCCAGCCCCAGCCCCAGCCTCAACTTCAGCATGATCAGGAACCTCCTTCTCTTATTTCTTTTGAAACAACAGAAACCACTCCTAAAATAGAGGTTGTTATCAGGCAGCCTTCTCCTCCACCTGTACTTGCTGAGGTACAAGATTTGGTCTCTGCAATGTCGCCTTGTGTTCATGAGGCAGGATGTAAGGCAGAGATTTCATCAACAGATAGTTGTGTTCACGCGGAGGCTCCTCTGCAACTGCACATTGTGAGTCAATGGCATTTTCTTATCTATTTTTTGTGTATTAATTTTAGGTTGATGTTTCTGGGGAGGAGGCACAGTTAAGTTCGTGTTGAGTATTTAGTTTTACAATTTCTAAATTATTTATCATTGAATGAAGTTTGACTTCATTTCCTCTTTCTAATAATTGTTTCTATTTCAGTCAACTTCTTTGATGGAGAGTTTTATGAAGCTTGCCAAGTCAAATACAAAAAAAAATTTAGAGACTTGTGGTGTCCTTGCCGGTTTGCTTGTAAGTGCTGCTCATTTTTTTTTTCATTTGTCTTAACCTAAAGCTACAAGCAGAGGTAGATCAAGAAGGGTCTTGGAATCCCTGAATTGAATTCTGGATTAAGTGACTCAGAAACAGTATTTAACTGATTGCTCTAATCCTTGCAACTATGTGTGTGTATGTATATGACTATATAGTGTATGCTTATGTTCTTGTGCAAATACAATAACACTTCCCTTTTTGACTTTTCTATTTATTATGGATCAACCTGACGTATGCATGGTATTTGTATGTACTAGTTAGTAAAATTTTCCAAAGTTTAGTTGAGCTCCAATGGCTTAGTCTCTCTAGCCTTCAATATTTTATGCTCAACTGTGAGGATATTGATTGGAATTTTGTAAAACACCTGATCTGCAGAAAAACAGGAAATTTTATATCACTGCCCTTATAATCCCAAAGCAAGAGTCAACATCAGATTCTGTAAGATTTTCTTTGACCTTAAATATTTTGGGGAATATGTATTACTATTAGTCTGTAAACATTACATTTATCGCTGTTCTTCCTGAGCAGTGTCAGACTACAAATGAAGAGGAAATATTTGAAGTGCAGGATAAACGATCTCTTTTTCCCCTTGGGTGGATCCATGTGAGTTTCTAAACTGTGTTTGGTAGAAACTAGTACAGATTGGGTTAGATTGTTTGTCATTTTGTAAGCGCATTTTCATCTGGTGTATTGAAGAAATACAATGGTTACCCGCATTTCTTATAGTTTTACTTTATTATTCTTCCATTGTTGTAACACTGAACTATATTATTCTGAATTGACAGACACATCCTACACAATCTTGTTTCATGTCGTCAATTGATCTGCACACCCACTACTCCTATCAGGTGAGTTCATCTTTTAATTAATCTCCAAAGACATTATTTGTTTTTGTCTTTGGACGTCTACATGTTGTGTTTAATGAGGAGATGGTTGAAGTGAAAACTGTAGAACTACTAATGATAGGAATATTTTATTCTCTAGTTATGTCTCTAAATTCTTGTACTGTTTTGTATTATTGTAACTGGCCATCCTAGAATCAGTTTTTTTAACTTTATTAACCGATCATATCTAAATTCTTGTTTCTTTAGATTATGCTGCCAGAATCTGTTGCAATAGTCATGGCGCCGAAAGATAGTACAAGGTAAGATCACATCTCAGACGTGTTTTGATGAATTGGATGATAGAAAACGCATCTCAGTAACAGAATTAATGCTTTTGTCAAATTCTAAAATGATCGCAAGTTTGCTATATAGAAACGTGACATTATAAATTTAGGAATCCCAAAGACATAATAGAATCTGGAACGGAGGCAAAAGCATTTTTTTTAATAATGTAACATGGAGAAATATTAAGCAGATCTCGAATTCCATGATTGTTCCTACAAATAGTTAATAATCCATGTTTCAAAAAAGAGTAAAATATTTGTCAAGAAAAGAATACTTGAAAAGAATATAGTTGCTTCCCTCTTGTTTGGCATATTCCTACATCAGCGTATTGACCACCCCTTTGCCCCCATAAAACTGGAGATAAATTATCATATTTACGCAAGGTATCGAATTTCGGGCATTGTGTCATCATTATTTGAATTTTTTGGTCTCTGAATATTAATGTGTTAGCTGTCATTGGGATGTTTTTCCTACATATTTTATAATTACTTTTTCCAATTTGAATGCACAGAAACCATGGCATTTTTCGGTTGACCAGCCCTGGTGGAATGTCTGTGATTAAACAATGTGATCAGCGTGGCTTTCATCCACACAATCCGCCTCCAGACGGTGGTCCTATTTACCAGACATGTACAGATGTATACATGAACCCAGATTTAAATTTTGATGTCATTGATCTTCGATAAGAGAGTTATTTATGCCATAATTGTTTATATATAGACCAAGCTTTTTCCTCTTATACATATAGGTTTTACTTTTACCATTAATTCAGCTGTGGCCATAAGGAATGTCCCAGTCGTGTTTGTAAAAAGAAATCTTGCTCGTTGACTGTTTAATTTTAAGTTCGTATTGCTGTGCTGCATGCACGCATGCACATTTGTATTGCTATCAAACTTGTGAAGATCCTATCACTGGTTACTGCTCACTATGCTGTTAGAATGCATATACTGATTTGAAATGTTATTTATCGCATCTTGAATTCTTCATGACTTCCTTCACTTATGAAATGTCCTCTCATGCTGATCAAAAAAATAAAAATAAATAAATAAATAAAAAATGAAATGTCCTCTCATAATCATTACAAAGTAACCTAAGAATGATGCATCTTCTGCTTCTAATTGTGTTGGCTTCCGTTTGATGCAATCCAAAACATATGACTCTGATAATGATATTCGCCCACTCCCCCCTCACTTGTCAACTTCACCAGTTTAATGATCTCAAATAAAATTTCAAGTTTAAATCTTGAAAAGCTTTATTTTCTTTTGCATGTCCTACAGTAACAAGAATAGTTTATTATTATTTATTACTAATTGTCTTGTTCTTCGTTATTTATATCTAGTTCTTATGCTTTATTCTCAGCTGTAGTCTTTAGATTTTCTAGTCCAGCATTACTCTGAACATACATAAATTCTAGGACGTTTTTGAAAATACCAAGAACTTCTTTGAGATTCAATACTATTTTTCACTTTGTTTAATTATTTAGTGTTTCACAAGACTAAAAAGTTTACAAAAGAAATAAATTTTACCTTTCTACTTTTTTTGCTACATTAATTCACACAATAAGCATGAGTACATTGATAATTTTAGTTGCCGAAATGACAAAGAAACCTAAAAGGTGGACACATGTTCAAACATGGAAGAATGCTAACAATTTTGTGGTTCCACCAAGTGCTAAAGAACTTTTCTACCTAAGTAGAATGCTAACCTTTGTGAAAGGGCATATATCTTATACAGATATTAGAACCGTGGAGAACACAATATATCCCACATTTAGAGCAACTTGCTTAGTTTTAGGATTCTTAGTAGATGACCAAAATATATATAAGCTATTAAGGAAGCCTAGGATTGGGGTTTTGCCCACTGCATAACAAAACTTTCTAATTATGTTTTTGTCTAATACTACTAATAAACTAGATGATGAACTATGAAACAATACTTCAGAGTGGTTTTCAAATGGAATCTTATATAATTAAAGGAACATAGTCAGAAGACCAAGTACAATACATTCATATTATATAATATTCAATTTGCATACCTACAAAAAATAAACTAATTTCTTTTTATGTAGAATTCCGTCTAAATATTGATCTCTTGAAGAATTTACTACTGTTGAAGATAGGAAAGTTACTACAGATTAACAAAAAGAACTTAAAATTACTACTCATCTATGCCTTATCCCAATGGATTCATTACAGGTCACTTGGAAGATAGGTTCATACATGCATAGCTAAATTATAACATGATTGATCAACATCTTTATTCCAATCAAATTCAATTCAATGACAAGTAAAGTCTTGTACTAAGAACATACACGTTTTATTTTTATTTCTAAATGCATGTATATTAAATAATGTAGTTTGATACCATTTAATATTTACAATTTACAGATGAACAAAAAATAATTTTAATTTTAATTCTAGAATTTATATACATAGTCTTTTTTGAAACCTTACTTGTTTTCTCTATTTAAATACATGTTTCAAATACATATTCATATCCAACATCCAATGTAGTTGTTCTTCATTATGCATATATTTTGACTTTATTTTCATATTTCAATTTATACATTATTATTCTTGCTTTTATTAGATTTTCAATCGTATATTTACATATTTTTATGAAATATATTAATACAAATTGTATTATAGTTCAAAACAACTCAATCAAACATCATAGATACCATTTTAACGTGAAAAAATTAATTATAAATAATATATAATCCATAACATTGTTCTTAGCAAGTGTTTATAGTAAAATTATTTATCATGTTTCTAACTATATCGATTCTCAGCTCCTACAAAAGTCCTTCAATTTAGAAATTGAAACTCAAATTCCCAAAATCAGAAAAACATCTTTAAAAAGTTTAGATCTATTCCAATTTCAATAAATCAAAGGAATAATCTCTATTTAGACAATAAATCAAACAAAATTTCATTCAACAACCAGACATCAAATATGCATATTAATTCTATTTAATAATCCCAAAACTTTTCCAACATATTATTACTACCTTAGTTTCAACTTTTTCGGATAACATATTACAAATTTGTTTGCATGCAAGAGAATGCTTTGGACAAAGCCTCTAACCACCAACAACCATAGTACATTTCAATTATAACATTAATGTTCTCAGATCTAGATTTTTTCTTCCTACGTCCAATTGCCCCTACACCTCCATAACCATATCTAATAATATTAAATGTAACAAACAATATGTTAAATATTAAAACACAACTAATCATAACAACCTTATTTGTAAGGTCTACACCATAAAATATATGCATATAAAAAATAGTTACTATTCTTGTTAATTTTTTTTATCAAATAACTAAAAAAATGTAATATATGTGACAACATATTATGGATGACACGATAGGTCCAACAAACAATCGATATGATAAGTTTTAAATGACTCCGATATCATATTACAAAGTAATCCAAGTCTAACTCAACCTCAACCTCCATAAAACCGGCTCATGGGGTGAGGTCTGCACTCACTTATATACAATGAAATATTCTCATCTATATTCGACAGCTCCTTAACCACATATTGAACCTGATCCAATAAACCATTACACAATAATAAACATAATTTTACTTATACAATCAATTTCTACTTATCTCAAAGAATAATTCATTTAAAAAAAAATCTTTTCAATTTATAATTATATTAGATTCGATAAGTTTAAATTATATTTCATATTTAAGACCATAACTTAAATTTTTGTATTTTTTGTATAGATAATGCCATTTTTGTACTTGTTTATTTCTTTTACATTACGAAATATATGATCGATTTAGTGTTAATATTGATTTTACGTGACAAACGTCAACTACTAATACTACGAATTATACAATCCATTAATATATTTAATATGCTATTTATATTTTTAAAACCATTACAATTGCACTAAAAATATCTAACTGTTAATTTTAAGTTGAATTGCAGGTTTGATGATAATAATTTACCTAATAACAAATATGATTTACCATTTTGATTTCATAACAACTTTAATAT
>Ga0123341_1007000_pt1 | contig 10247 bp, 9 predicted proteins | sample Turbeapinknodule_FD_89959 | JGI IMG/M metagenome (GOLD analysis project Ga0123341, IMG submission 89959) | Root nodule microbial communities of legume samples collected from Mexico - Turtle bean Mexico pink nodule | ecosystem: Host-associated > Plants > Roots > Nodule | place: Mexico: Nepantla...
ATGACAATATTTTGTCAAAATTAAAGTAAACTAATTCTAACAATTTTGAAAGGTTGAATTTCCATTTTCTTTTAAAATCAAATTTAGTCGATGTAAGATTAATGATAATAAATTAAAATTTTACATAAGGTGAATATTCTATATCTATATATTGTGATAATAAAAAAAATACTTATGCATAAGATTCTAATATTTTGTTTGGTTGAGGAAGGAGAAAGATGGAAAATAAACTTAACAGAAGAAAAACTGGACATAGGCTAAAACATCAAATGTTTTTTCTCCTGATCTTTTTAAAAGACAAATTTGTATAAATGAATTGGGCTCACCTTGGGGTCCAAATAGAAGAATAAGCTAGAGTAGGGTGTGCTTAGTAATTTGAGTAGGGTGTGCTTAGTAAATTGGGCTTGTGCCAAGCCCACCTTTCATGACATGTGCACCTAGGTTTAGGGTTTCTTTGACCAACCTTTTAGAAGGTTTTCCACAAATAACACCCCTACCCCTCCCACTCTTGTTCCCCAAGTCACTCTCTCTTATATAAAGGGTGTCTTACCTCATGTATTTTTACAATTGAAATTGAATAGAAAAGAAACTATGCTTGAGTGATTAGTGAGCTTTGTCTCCTAAAGTTCTTGGTCTTATCTTGAGTGTAGTGCACCTCAAGTGGTGACTCCTCACCACTCATCTTGGAACCATCCACAATTCCAAGTGGCGTGATTCTTTGCTCCATTTTCCATAAGCTTTCTTCATCTCTTCATCTTTTCCTTTCTTATTTGTGCCATTTCCCTTCCCTTTTATATCCTTGGGTTCTTCCATCTTGTTTCTTTCCATTATATGTTTTTATTTCCGCACCTCATCATCATCAACACCATATAATTGTGTTTTTCTCTTTGCCGTCTAGAAGTGAACCTTCACACTTACTTAACTACTTGGTTAAGTTCGTGTCCAGTGGGAATCTTCTTTGGGTTTCTCACCAAAATTTCCAATTCAAAAAATCCTAAACAAAGTGCAACCTATAAAATGGACAATCCTAAAATCAACTCACATAAGCTCTTGAAGCCAACTTGACCTTGACCAATCAGATCAAAGAATTTTCTGATCCATGCTCATTGTGAAGCTAAAAAAGAATCTTTAAAGGATGAAATTGCTAGTTTGACTGCTGAAAGGTTATCATTTCAAGGTGAAATCAAAAGGTTAAAGGGAGGCCTAACTGATTTATCTGCTGCCAAACATGTTGATGTCGAGAAGATAAATCAATTAGACCTTAAGATAAGTAAGTTGGAGAAAGACCTCTGAGAACTTTGTTGTTGATCAACATAAGCTATATTTTTCCAAAGCTCTTCAACAAGACAAATATTTTTACAAGATTCCTTTGGATGAAGGAAATTTTGATGTGGACAAGGATTTTCACAATGGCGAGCTCATTCCAGTTGATGACATTCCTTATGATGAAGCATAAGAAGGAGAAACCGCACATGATGATGAGAATGTTGACGTTGAAGAATGACTTAGTTTTAATATCTTTTTGTTTTTTGTAATACCTCTCGGTCATTAGTTACCGGTTTGTTACATTTTGATTTGGCCTTTGTTTGTCATTTTTGAACTTATTAGACTTTAATATAATAGTTTTAGCATCATAATTTTCTTATCAACCTTTCAACTTTCGGCCATTCAACATGATCAGCCTATAAAAAAATTTATGTGAAAATGGCTAACTATTTTGAACTTGTCTTTTAAAACGAAATAGGCTTTAAAATGAAATAGGCTTGGGGATTTTCGACCTCTAGGCGTTTTCAAGTTATAATAAAAGAAATTAGGTAAAAATGGTTAAATGTTTTTAAACCTTTCGACCTCTCGACCTTTTAACATTTTTGATGTATCAACTTGTGATAAAACAAATCATGTAAATATGGTTAAATGTTCTTAAACCTTTCGACCTTTCTACCTCTCGGAGTTTTTAAACAAATCATGAAAAAATGATTAAATGTTTTTATGAGAGCTTATATTTGGTTAAGAACATTTGGTTAAATTGTTTTCCAAAACCAATCCACTGGTATCGAAGATAAGACATTTTTTGTCGAAAGATTTGTTCTTTCTCTTAATCAGAAAAGTTTATCTTAAATAACATTTACTTATTATTGGAACGTCATTGACTTGAACAAGAATCTATTTACACATGAGAAACTATCTTTGACCAAAAGATTTTATATACAATGATCGATGCTTGATATTACACACAATTCTTAGCTAAAATAAAACCTTATGTGACTTGCATTCCATGTTCTCAGTATTGCCTTTTCATCTAGTGTTTCCAATCTATAAGCTCCATTTTGTAGATTTTCAACTATTCTGAACGGGTCTTCCTAGTTTGGTGCTAATTTTCCTTGGGTTGAATCTTTTCTTGCTTCAGATCTAATTCTCCACAATAAATCTCCTTCGTTAGAAACTCTCAGGTTGACTTTTTCATGCTCTTCTCTTCACTGTCTCTTCTCTTATTTTTGCTTTCTCTCGTAGTTCTTCAATCAAGTCCAAATATGTTCTTAAACATTCATTATTTATGTCCCAATCTTCTATTTGTCTTTGCAAAGTTGGTTCACTTACTTCAGTTGGTATTATGACATCAGTACCATATGTGAGGTTGAATCAAGTTTCTCTAGTTGTTGTTTGTGGTGTGCATCTATATGCCTATAGTATTTCAGGTAATTTCTCAACCCATAACCCCTTCAAATTTCCAAGTCTTCTTTTCAACTGGCCCATAATGACTTTGTTGGAGGACTCCGCTTGTCCATTCGTTTGCGGATGTTCAACCAAAGTTGTTAGTGACTTAACTCCTAAATCTGCATAGAACTCCATAAGTTTTTTATCAGTAAATTGTCGGCCATTGTCAGTTATAATAGTATGTGGGATATCAAATCTACAAATTATATGTTTCCACACAAATGTTTGAACTTCTATCCAATTTGTGAAGTAATCTACTGCAACAACCAAAAACTTTGTTTGTCCTCTTCCTAAAGGGAATGGGCTTAGAATGTCCATACCCCACTTTGCAAACGGCCACAATGAAATAATTCCTTGTAAATCATGAGAGGGTATGTGATTAAGATGGCCAAACTCTTGACATTTCTTACAAGATTTGACATATTCATTAAAATCTTCTCGGGCAGTTGGCCAATAATATCCAACATGCAAAACTTTTGTTGCCATCATTTGCGCACCCCAATGTAGTCCACAAAGTCCCACATGAAGCTCTCGGATAACATACCCGGCTTGCTCTTGAGAAAGACACTTTAATAATGGAGTTAAATGTCCCCTCTAGATGTTAGTTGATTTTAGGATTGTTCATTTAGGTGACACTTTAGATTTATGATTGAGATTTTTAGGCAATTAATAGTGAAAACCTAAGGAAAATCCCTACTGGACATTAAATTAACAAAGTGGTTAAGTAGATTTGAAGATTCATTTCACAAAGGCAAAAGGAAAAAGATAATTATAATGTGAAGATGATGACAATTATAGGTGCAGAATTAACAAGGAAAGCAAGAACAAAATGCAAGAACCGAATTGACAAAAGGAAACCAAATGAAGAACATATTTATGAATTGAATGGAATGAAAAAGACTCCAAGATAAGTGTTGGAAGCTGCCACTTGAGAACTCTCAAATTCTCACAAGATAAGACTAAAGACTACGAGGAACAAGCCGCATTAGCATCTCACACAAAATGTGCAAAGTAACTTTTCTCTATTTCATTCAACTTGTAAAATACACTAGGTAGCCCTTCTATTTATAGGTGAAGGAGCCTTGGAGAACAAGCTAAAAGGGTAGGATGGGAAAAGGAAAAAAATGGGTAGCGTTAGGGTTTGACTAAGTCAATCCCGCATCCTAGGCTTGTTCTTCTAGAAACTAGGTTAAAATGCCTTCCAAAAGGGCAACAAACAAGCTAAAATGCTACCCACACCCCTTATTATGCTAATGGTACCTTATTCTAGCCTATCTTTGCTATTTGGACCCCTAAAGTGAGCCCAATTATTTACAACATATTTGTATCTTATAAGAAGACCAGTAGGAAGAATAGTAGGTGCTCTGGTCTTTGTCCATTTCTCCCTCTGGTGAGGTCTTCACTTGCATGTTGAGATGACTTCTTATAATTGAATGGTCATTTGTATCCTTGGTCATCTTTTTGTGGGCTTGGTTTGTATCACCTCTTGTATAACACATCTTCTATTATGAAAAATTTGGCGGCCTTTCTTGCAATTTTGATATCATTTTGAACACCTTGATCTTGATTATTGATTACTTCTTTATAAAATTTGATTCACACATCTTTTGTTGTTGTAATTGTCAAACACTCTTCAACTCCAACTGTCGGACTATTCATGGTCTGTTATATAATTGAATTATGCTGAGTCTGCCTTCGTTGACTTGCCAGTTTAGACAATGAATCCGCTCTTGAGTTTTGTTCTCTTGGAATGTGCTCAATCTCGACATTACTAAAGTTTTGCATGATGTTTAAAAATTTATGATAATATCTTAGTAACAAAGGATCTTGTACCTAATACTCACCTTTTATGTGTCCCACTATTAGTTGAGAATCACTTTTGCAAGTAACCTTTTGGGCTCCCATGTATCTGCGAGAATTAATTCTGCAATTAAAGCTTCATATACAGATTGATTATTTGAAGTTTTGAATTCGAATTTCAAGGCCATCTCTAGTTGAAAATGTCCTGGTCCTTCTAGTACGATTCCTGCTCTTCTTCCCTTCTTGTTTGATGATCCGTCAACATATAAAATCCATGCTTCTTGCTCAAATGTTGTTGTCGACAACTGTATAATGAAATATGCAAGAGATTGCGCTCTAATAGTTCCTCGTGGTTCATATTTGATTCCAAACTCTGAAAGCTCCACTGACCATGCCACCATTCTACCTGCAAGTTATGGTTTTCTTAAATTTTTTTTCTAATGAACAGTCGGTCCTCACAATTATTTGATGATTCAGAAAATACGGTCGGAGACGTCTTGCTATATACACAAGGGTAAGGGCTATTTTTTCAACTAGTTGGTATCTAGTTTCGGGATTTTGTAGGGCTCTGCTCACGAAATATATTGATTTTTGCTTTGGGTACTCTTGGATTAAGGCTACTCCTATGGCTTCGTGTGAGGTTGCTAGATATACAATGATGGGTTGGGTTGACACAGGTTTAACTAGGATTGGAGGTTCATCTATCATTTTCTTAATTGTAGAGAAGGTTTGTTTACACTGCTCATTCCATTTGAAGGCTTTCGCTTTTCTCAACAACTTTATTATTGACTTTGATCTCTCGGCAAGTACTGGAAAAAATATTGCCAAAGCATTTAGTCTTCCTACCAACCTTTGTACTTCCTTCAAATTTGTCGGGCTTCTCTTGTTCAAAATTTCTTCGCATTTATCTAGATATGCTTCAATGCCTCTGTTAGTCAACATGAACCCTAAAAATTTTCCACCTTTCACGCTAAAATCACATTTTTCAGGATTCAGTCGTAGATCATACTTTTTTGTTTTTGCAAACACTTCTTCAAGATTTTTCACATGTTCATCCACCACACATGACTTAACAATCATGTCATCCACACACACCTCCATATTTCGCCCAATTTTCTCTTTAAACACCTTATCCATCAACCTTTGGTACGTTGCTACGACGTTTTTTAGACCAAAAGTCATAACTTTATAACACTAATTTGTCATTTGAGTGGTGAAAGTTATCTTAGGTTTAGGGTTTAGGGTATATCTGACTTGTACATTTGTATTTGATTGTAACCAGAATAAGCATCTAGAAAAATCATCATGGCCTAATCGGAAGCTCCATCTACCAATCTATCAATACAAGGCAGTGGATACGAATCTTTCAGACATGCCTTATTTAGATTCGTGTAATTAGTACATATTTTCCACTTTCCACTTGGCTTTTTACAAGCACCACATTTGCCAACCAAGTTGTGTATTGGGCTTCTTGGATCAAACCAGCGTGCAACAACTTTTCAGTTTCTTCAAAAGTTGCCCTTTGCTTTTCTTCTCCCATCTTCATTCTCTTCTGAGCTACCAGCTTCGCTTCTCGACATATGGACAACTTATGGGAAATAACATCAGGATCTATTCCCGATATATCAATTGCCTTCCATGCAAAAAAATCCTTATTTCCCCTTAACGTTGCAATCAACCCGTTTATCAACTCATGAGGCATACTTCCCCCAACATATGTGCACTGCTTCTCATCCTCCCTAGCTGGATAGACTTTGTTTCTTCTCTCGGCTGCATTATCTCCTCATCATTCATTCTTGGGTCTAAATCCACAATTGCCACCAAATTTCTACTCTCCTCCCTCCTTCTCAGCATTCTCGACTCTCAGACTATCTTCAGACTTATCATATAACATTCTCGTGCTGCTCTTTGATCGACATATATAGTTCCTATATTCCCTCTCCCAGCTAGAAATTTCATAGCCAAGTGTGGTGTGGATACTATGGCTCTTAGTTTTTTCAATGAAGCCCTTCCCAACAAAGGGTTATATGAAGTGCATGCATCCATTACCAAATACCCGATTTTAATTGTTTTTGTTGCACTTCCTCTTCCAAATGTTGTTTGAAAATTGATATACCCCTTTGTATTAACTCTTTCACCTAGGAACCTAATTATTTGTTCTTGATATGGTATCATATCTTCTTCCTTCAGGTGCAACTTGCAAAACGTTTCTCAAAACAAAATATCAACAGAATTTCCTTAATCTACAAGAGTTTTCATTACGGCATACTCTGCTATCTCCACCGTTATCAGTAAACAACATTGGTGGTAAACTTCTCTTTTAAAACCATGATTTACAGTCATGGAATTCCTTAAATATCTCTTTCTTGCAGATGAAGACACTCATCCCTTAGCAAAGCCTCTAGAAATGGTATTGATAAAACCTCTAACAGGTCTCCCTAAACTTCGCTCACGACTTTTTCTCTGTTGAGGGTCGAGATAACTTCTTTCGTCTCGTCTGTCCACACTTCATTCTCTTCTTTCATCCCTCCTTTCAACCCTCATGTCGTCCCTCCTGTCAAACCGTTCTTATCTTCTATCGATATACCCCCTACCTTTCAACTCTAGACTTTTCTATTCCTTATTCCTCAGTTTCTTACAAAACGTCTCAACTCCCAGCTTGAATCAATTCTTCAATTCAATCTTTTAAAGCTACACATTCTTCCATATGATGACCATGATCTTTATGGTATTGACAATGTTTGCTTGGGTCAACTCGTTATGGCATTCTTGCTTTCTTTAGTGGTGGAATCATCTCTGTAGCCATTGCTTCTTGTAGTATCCGTTTTCTGTTGGTACTCAACTGTGTATATTGTTGAAATTTTCGGCCACAAGGTTCTTCTCTTGCCCTTCTATATTGATGTCCTCCTTCTTTCTCATTCGGCTTCTTCTCAATTCCTCCATCCACACTTACTTGATTTTGAAACTCCTTCAACTTCTCCATTTGCATAAACTTTGTTGCACGTTGCCTTAGCTCATCAAGATTTGTTGCTGGTTTTTTACAAAGACTATCAAAAAATGGTCCCGGTTTCAAAGCTGTAATCATATGATGCATAGAAACCTTCGGACTTAGATTACGAATACTTAGCGCCACCTTTTCAAAGCGCTCCATAAATAGCCTCAATGATTCTCCCTTTTCCTTCCTTATTTTACCAAAGCAATTGATGTCAAATGATGTGGTCGGCTTGTGGTAAACTGAGCTCAAAATTTTTCAACTAAAGTATCAAAACAATCAATAGACAATGGTGGTAACCGAGTAAACCAACTCAAAGTTGCTCCCTTCAAAGTTGTTGGAAATACTCTGCACAAAATGACATCATTCCATGTATACAAACTTATTTGTGTTGTCTAAACTGCTATATGTTCATCAGGATCCATACTTCTATCATATTTATCCATGGTTAAATTTTTCCAATTTTCAGGTAGTGGGGTTTCTATGATGGCTTCAGAGAAAGGAAGTCTTCTTACAGACGTTCTGGCAAATGTGCGGTGCCTACAAGGATCCCAAAGTGGGTGCGAAAATGTTCTTACAGGGCCTAGAAACAAACTTTTTCTCCTCTAGATCTGTTGGCTTCCCGGTCTTCAATCTTGGTTTTGGGCTTTTGGCTATATTGTTCACTGTGTTGGGCTTGGGCTTGGATATAAGTTATGGACTCTTGCTCGCTATGCTGGATCAATTTGAACTCTCGGTCTCTGGTCTCAGTATAAGCTCTCAGATAGGTGTGTGTACCTACAAGGTACTTCGATGATAAAGTCATATCAGATAAATTCCACTCTACTTACCTCTTGGGTTGATCACCTATATAGTACTTTCTTATTGAGGTTTAGACCCAATTGGGCTTTTACTCTTTGTACCTAATATTTATTAAACATACTGCCCGTATTTAGGATTATTTAATGGGTTTCGCTATAGTATTTTACTATTTAATTATTTATTCATTTATGTTTAATTTTAAGTCTTATTATCGGCCTTTCAACCTTTCAGCTATTCGGCCTAGACAGTACTGAAATCACAAATCTTGGGATGAGTACCTTCCCTACACTGAGTTTGCATACAATAGAGTAGTCCATAAGACTACTAATATTTCTCCATTTGAAGTTTTATATGGTTATAATCCTCATACTCCTTTACATTTGTTACCTTTTCCTAATCCACATGAATTTGTGCATAAGGAAGGGGTAAGAAAAGATGAGTTTATTAAGAAATTGCATGAGAGGATTAAAACTCAAATACATAAGAAAACTGAGAAATATATTAGACATAACAATAAGGGGGAGAAAGAGATAGTTTTAAGGAGGGAGACTAGGTTTGGCTTCACCTAAGAAAAGATAAATTTCCTACTCATAAGAAGTCTAAACTTATTCCCCAAGGAGGTGATCCTTTTCAGATCCTCAAAAGAATAAAGAACAATGCATATCAATTAGATACGCCTGAAGAATATGGAGTACTTACTACTACTTTTAATGTTATTAAAGTAACACCTTTTTTAGGTAGCACAAATGATGAGGCAGAAGCTATTGATTTGAGGATAAATCCTCTTCAAGAGGGAGGAGATGATGGCGAGCCCCCGGCAAAGGACCAACCACTAGGGCAATGGGTACAAGAATATAAGAAAATTGGGACTTAGTTACCCTAAACAAAGACATACTCTTATACATGTTTGAAGGAGCCATAACCTAGTGGTATTAGTTAGAATAGGATTTAAATTTCTTATTCAAAACTAGTATAAAGTTTTGGCTTGTATTTTGTCTTAAAAAGACTAGAGTTAGGATAATGGTTTTTAAACCTGCCTAGGGTTTAATTGGGCTCAATTATGACACATCTTAAACCCTAGGCCATGCATATTGGACCTTGTATGCCTAAGTTAAGCACATTGATCACATTGCCTTCACACTTGCCATGTGACTTGGTTTAGGCACCTAATTTAAATTAAAACTCCCAACATTTCTTTTGTATTTTGGTTGGACCCTATAATTATAAATAGGGATGCTTGGCTCTTGAAATTTCAGATAAAATATATTAGATATGCTGCCCATATTGCAAGCAAATATCTCCTTGTCTCTTTTTTCTAAGGTAGATATCTTGTTTGATCTCTCTCTCTCTCTCTCTCTCTCTTATTTTCTTGAAGTGCTTAGACCTAACCTATCATTCTCTACACTTCTCACAACACTCCAAGTATCCAAAAGTTCTTTGCAGCTCCTACTTGACCTTCATTTTTCATTACTTCCGCCAATCCATTCTACAAGTCAAGAACCAAGCTAATCCGTGGAGGTTTGAAGCTATCATCAAGGAGGAGAAAAGTACATAGAAAATTTATACTAGATCTCCCTTTTTTCAAAATCTACTTTCAGTTGCTTAACTACACTAGTTATGCACACACTTATTAACATAAGAAAAGATTACAAAAGATCAAGAACTACTTTCTTTCACCTTACAAGAAATTCAACATAAAATTGTAAAACCCTATTACAAAAACCTTCATTGAACATGTTGAACCAAGTGGTGTTCAAGCTTTGAAGAATCCAAACCCTTTGAAGGATGTTGAAGTCTTGGCTGAGCTTGCTGTTGTTGTGCTGTTTTAGTTAGGATCTGGGGTAGATTGTGTATGTAATCCACCTTTTGATTGAATCCAAAGCATAGGCATTCTCAATCTTTTTGAAAGAAAAATGTTTTTCAAACTAAGTTAAAAACA
>Ga0123341_1007001_pt1 | contig 10247 bp, 9 predicted proteins | sample Turbeapinknodule_FD_89959 | JGI IMG/M metagenome (GOLD analysis project Ga0123341, IMG submission 89959) | Root nodule microbial communities of legume samples collected from Mexico - Turtle bean Mexico pink nodule | ecosystem: Host-associated > Plants > Roots > Nodule | place: Mexico: Nepantla...
AAAAATTACATATATATATATATATATATATATATATATATATATATATATTTAAAAATGTGCAATGCATAGGATGCTTTCTAGTTAAAAAAAAGAATGAATCACAATATTTTATGGTTCTAATAAATTTTATTCAAAGGAATATATTTAAGAGTATATATTGTTTCGAATTTTGATGTAAATTTTGGGAGTATATATATGGTTGATAAAATTTGTATTGATTTTGTGAAATGTGTAATATGCAGTTGAGGACATTATCCAGTGAACAACTGAAGCTTCTGAAGGCACCATTGAAGCCAGAATTCAAGCACAATGCAAGGCCTCTTCAGCAAATGAATGGACGTAAAATAGAGATGTACTACCACCTGCATGGAACTCATGTAACACCACCATCCAAGTATCATAAATAAATGCTTCATGCTTCATGCATCATATCCACTGCTTTTCCATTAGAGAATACGATTGTACTAGGTTTGATAAAGCTAGTAATATTTGGACAATATCTGTTGCTTTACTTCATTTTTGTTTTCTGTAATTTTTTATGGATGTAAACTTTATAAATATAAGATACAAGATCTCTATAATTTTGTCTTTTTTAATTCTTAATTGTTTCATTTTGTACTTATGTCTAGTCTTTAATTTATCTTTTCTTATTTTAGTATTTATTGATTTTTATTTTACATTATGTCTCTTTAACTAGACCTATAATGAGTGCAGTGCTTATATATTCAAATTCTTTGTTTTGATCTAAGTAAGGAAAATAATATAGAAGGAATATTCCTTCTCATATCCTTTGTCTTCCTTTTTTTTTCTCTTTTGTTTTATCTCAGCTCTTTATTTATAATATGGTAGCTCTGGTTGCTACATTTACTCATGAGTGAAGTTGTTCATTGATGAAAATAAAAAAGATGTTATTAATAGGAGGAATGGACAAGGGCCAAAACATCTAAAGTTCTTCTTATTAGTCTTTTCAAAAGATGAGGCCCAAGCCCAAGAAGCCCAAGTGCAAGTAGCCCAAGCCCAAGAAGGACAAGCCCAAGAAGGCCAAGCCCAACTATGAGGAGCAAGGCCAAGGCTTTAGGCTACAGGGAGTCGACCAGGGAACGATCCCGAGAAAGGAGTGTTAGAATTGAAGGCCTTAAACAAGAGGGGGGTCAATTGTTTTTAAACGTTTTTCACAAAGTTTGAAGGTATGAAGAAAGTCAAAGAAGAATCACAGTCAAAGGAATGAAAGAACACAAGTTATAAAACAGTTTTAGTTGAATTCCAAAAATTTAACCGGTTGTTTCTGTGATTCAATCGGTTGTTTTTATCAGCAGAATATAAAAACAACTAAAAAATATATAAAAGAGTTAAGAGAGAGAAAGAATCACACAAACAGTTTCATATTGGTTCACTCTTACACCAAGAGTTACATCCAGTTCCCAGAAACATCTGGGTATCCACTAAGTAACAAAAAACCATGTTACAAACACACAACCACCAAAGAAGTGATCTTGATCCTCTCAAGTACACTCACTTCCTTTGGCACATCACAATCACACCACAGATCAGAACACCCTCTAACTATGTGAAAACCAGTACTTACAGAATTACAAATGAAGAAAGAAATAGGATTGATCACACCTGGTACAAATCAAATCAAAGTACACAACAAGTCCTACTTCACTCTTAGAAAAATATCCAAAGCCTTAAGCAATTTTGGAGAAAACTTGATTTCACAAACTGATCTTGTAAGTGTTAATTCTAGGAGCATAAAACAAAACATTTATACTCCAATTAGCAATTGAAAAACATTTATTGTAAAAGCCAAATTAGTTTCAAATCATTTAAAGCAGATTTAACTAACTTAACCAAATTTTGTTAAGAAAATTAAAAATAAAAGTCGGTTGTTTTGTCGAAATAACCGATTGAATTGGTTTGACACCAAAGTCAACCAAATTTAAACCTGCTAAAACCAGTTTCAAAAATGCTAAGTATGAAACAATCAATTGAAACGATAAAACAACTGGTTGTTTTTCTGCTTATACATAAAACACTCTTTTCAAAAAGATTTGAATTAAACCAACTTTAGATTCTAACTAAGAGTGAATTAACAAATTCAAACTACCCCAGAACACACACAACTAAGCTACAATCAGCCTTGAAGCAATCCATGGAGATTTGGAGTCATCAAAGCTCTTCTTCTACAAGGAGAACAAAAGAACACATGGTAACTCTCGTTGATCTTGATCCTTAGCTCGACGAAGCTCGCATTGAACCGGGTGAGGACCTTCGCCCTTTACCTCTCCGAGACGATGAACATAAGATGCACATGTGAACTTCCCTCGATCCATAATAAAGCTAATAAAAATAAAACAATAAAAAAAAATTAAATCTGGAAATAAAATAAAACACAATAAAAAAAATATTCACAATATTTAGGAAATTATATCAATAAATCAAACTTATTCCCCGACAACGGGGCCAAAAACTTGTTGACTTTCTACGACAAGTGCACCGTATTGTCAGAAATAATAATTTGTCCCTGAGGACGGATATCGATCCTACAAGGAACAATGAATTATCAAGTACAATAATCACTAAATATGAAACAAAACAATTAAAAAGAGTGTTGAAGTGATTGTGTTGGAAATGATTAATAAGAAAACAAACAAAGAATTAATTGCTTCAAGTTGGAAAAAGAGGGATTAGATTTCATCTCTCTCACTCTCATGTATTTTGATTAGCATGTTAATATTAAGTTCTATGATTGAAATTGATGTCTGTATAAAAGTCATTTATATCGGTTCCTTGCATATAAAATCCTTAAGAATTTTCCTTAACTATCGATCCCTCGCATAATTATAAGAACAACTTAGAACAAAGCTCAGACTTTAATAGCAATTCACATTTCAAGTCTATTCCTAGCACTCAAATATGTTAAGTATTGTTGTTTAGGTTAGAACCCTAAAAATACTTTCCAGACAGATTTAAGATTCTCAATTGTCACGAAAATTTAGAAGTAAAACAATAATACCAATAATCAATCAAGAATTGAATATTAATATATAAGATATCACCTCAATACATAAGAGTTCGAGCAGATTACTCTCAATCCCAAAGGGTAAAGTTAGCCACGAATACTTCTAGCACCTTCCATTCTCCCAATTAGGTTACAATTCACTCAATGGTGGTTTCCTCTCAATCTGGTACACTAGGGTTGAGTCTCTGGGCCCCTATTTAACCTAATTTTCTCGGGTTAGGTTGTTTCCTGTGTCGCACTGATGGGTTAAGTGATAAAACATAAAAAAAAGGTCCAATATGTCTTATGCATTATCGCTCAAGCGAGGAATTCTTGCTTAAGTGAGAAAGGCGTCGATATCCAAAAACTATTCTGGAGCATTCTCGCTTGAGCGAGAATCTCCTGTTGCAAAATTGGCTTTTTCAGCACTTTTCTCCATTTTGGGACTTTCCAGCTTTCTCTTTTTAGCTGAAATCATTCATCTTTTATCCAAATATTCAATCTTTCCTATAAACCTGCAATTAAGACCAAATTTGAGAATAAAATGCTCTTATTCAAATAAAAATCATAAGAAATGTAAAAAGGTATAAATGTATAAGTTAGGGATTATTTTATATGTAAATTAGCAATAAATCAAACGCCACGAAACCCATCACAGTTTACCTCGTTGTCTTAGAGGATGCGATCAGCGCAACATTGGTTCAAAAGATTGAAAATGAGGAGCGACTGATGTATTTTATCAGTCGAGTACTTCACGGTGTCGAGGTTCGCTACCGAATGATTGAGAAGGTTTCCTTAGCCTTAGTGATAATAGCATGACGAATGCGCATGTACTTCCAGAATTATCGCATCATAGTCAAAACAGACTATCCCATAATGAAGATATTAGCAAAACCAGACTTCGATGAACGAATGATAAGATGGGTCGTGGAGTTCTCATAATTTCAAATTCAGTACCAGCTCAAAAGGGAAATTAAAGCAAGCTTTAGTCGATTTTGTAGCTGAGTTAAGCTCTCGTTCGACCGAGAAGGAGGACTCTCAATGGAATTTGCATGTTAATGGTTCCTCCAACAGCAAATCATGCGGTGCAGGGGTGGTGCTCGAAGGACCATGTGATGTTATTCTAGAGTAAGCATTGAAATTTGATTTCAAAACGTCAAACAATCAGGCCAAGTATGAAACTATCATAGCCGGTCTCAATCTAGCCTTCAATTTGGAGGTAAAAAGGCTCATTTGCAAAATTAACTCCCAACTTGTTGTCGGTCAACTTAAGGGAGAATTCAAAGTCAAAGAATCATTGCTACATCGATATTATCATTTCGTTCAAAATTTGATTGCTAGATTTACTGAGGTAATGATCCAGCACATCCGCCGTGAACACAATGCCCGAGCTGATATGCTCTCACATCTAGCCACGATAAAAAAAGAAAGGGCTCCATCGTCGGTCATCTACGTTACCCTGAACAACCCTAGTATTAGTTCAGATGAGTGCATGACGGCTGATGTACAACCAAATTGGATGACACCCATCAAACAAATTTTAATAGATGAGAACAACGGGGCACACTCAGAAAAATTAATGAGGCAGCAAGCCGCTCGATTTCTTCTTATCGACCAGGATCTTTACCGTCGAGGATACACTCGACCTCTCTTAAAATGTATCACCCCTAACCAAGCTGACTATGTCATGCAGGAAATACACGATAGGGTATGTGGTACGCACTCGAGAGCAATAACAATGGCTGCTAAGATATTACAGGCAAATTATTATTGGTCGACCGTACAGAGTGATTGTATAGATTTTGTGCGAAAATGTGTGAAGTGCCAGGAATATGGTAGCTTATCTCATCAAAGGCTTGAGGACCTTCATTATACTCTCTCCTCATGGCCATTTGTGAAATGGGAAATGGATATCATCGGACCCTTTACTCCAAGAAAGGGGCAATGTAAATTTCTTTTAGTGGGAATAGACTATTCTACCATGTGGATAGAGGTCAAATCCCTGACGGCCATCACAGTACGGAATGTCCAAAACTTTGTATGGAAAAGCATTATGTGCCGTTTTGGAATACCACATGTCATTATCACTGACAACGGTCAACAATTTACCGACTGAGGATTGACTGAATTTTATAAAAAACTTGATATTAAACATATCACGAGCTCAGTGGACACCAGCAAACCAACGACCAAGTCGAGGCCACCAATAAAATCATTCTTAATTAATTAAAAAAGGGACTTGAACCAGCTAAAGGTAAGTAGACTGAAGAGCTTCTCAAAGTCTTGTAGGCTTACCGGTGTACACCACAATCTACTACAAAGGAAATCCCATATAGCCTGACATATAAAACAAAAGTTATGATCCCAATTGAAGTCAAAGAGCCTTTTCTATAACGAAAATTCTGGATTTGAATCTTAACAAATAAACTTTTTCGGTTGGCCTCGACCTAATCAACGAATTCAGGGACAAAAGAAAGATAAGGGAAGAAGCATGCAAGGTTCGGGCGGCAAGAAGGTATAACTTGATGTTAAAACCAAGAAGCTTCCAAAAGAGAGATTTGGTCTGGCGGATGTCCAACGATGCCCAGAAAAATGAGGGCAAATTCTCGAGCAATTGGGAAGGATCTTTCCGCATTTCAGACATAGCGGCCGGCGGGGCCTATTATCTAGAATTTCTATCAGGCAAAATTGTATTGAGAATGTGGAATGTCACGCAACTCAAATTTTATTATAGTTGATAAAATTCAATGAAAATAGTGTACTCTTTCCTCACTCGGTTGTTTTATCCCTAAGGAGGGTTTTTGACCAAGAAGGTTTTTACAAGGCATTTAAAATATATTCTTGATTATTTATACACTGTTGACGAGGATTACTCGGTATTGGCTGCCGCTCAAATGTTAGTGATCCTTACCGGCCGACCAAACCATTATCACACTATCACCCCAAGCGATCAAAGTAAAAGGTGTTTTCACTCTAACTGAATTCATCGAGGATAACCCCTCGACCAGCTTAAATAACTATCGCCTAGAACGATCGTAGTATAATAAGAGTTTTCACTCCAACTACATTTATCGGGGATAACCCCTCGACCAGTATAACTTGTTATCGTCCCGTGTGGCCAGAATAAAATAGGAGTCTTAACTTCAACTGCATTTATCAAGAATACTTTCTCGACCGGTACCACCTATCGCTCATGCGTTCTGGGTTTGGAGTCTTAACTCCAACTGCATTTATCAAGAATACCTTCTTGACTGGTACAACCGATTGCACCCCAACTTAAGTTATCAAGAATAACTCATTGACAAATACAAACCACTATCACTGAACGTGATCAAAATAAAATAAGAAATTTCAACTAAATTCATCGAGAATACCTTCTCGACCAGTACACTCTACCACTAACACGATCAGAATAGGAGTTTTTACTCCAAATCCATCAAAAGCCAACTCCTTGGCCAGTACAAATATCTATCGCGGTTAGAATAAAATCGAAGTTCTCACTTCAAAATCGTCAAGGTTACCAAATAAATTTACCATGCAATTGGCGGTTATAAAAGTCATCCTTGACTCCAAGCACCAATCTCGTCCCAACGCACGATGGCTTATAAAAAGAACAGGCCTTATACTATGACCAACTTATTACGCCACGTTGATCGAACGAAGTTATTTGGATTGCTATAGTTTAAATTATGTTACTCCTGATGCTCGACTTAATATGCAACATCTATAACTATAAGTTGTTTAAGGAAATTTATAGGATCAATCAGCAATTGCTAATTGTGTTTTTAAAGCATTGAACGCGTTCGTTCCAAATTATTGAAGACGGATTGCAAACGGCTCGGTCAGCCAGAACATTATCACTATGGAAGCAAGCATAATCAAAGTTAAAGATGTTATCAGCGAACGCAAAATGTTACAAACAAAGTGTTCAAAGCAAAAAAAAAGTGCAAAAATTAAGACTTGTTCAGTACCCATATCTCGGGTTCAAGATATTACGAATATATTTATAAAGGTTTGATAACCTCCTCCACGGAGGCTTCGGCTTCTATATGAGCGCCGCCAAGGTTATCTCCTTGGCCTTTTCCATTCTTTGCTCCATTTTCTTCATCTTCGCCGACCGGCAACAATTTGTCATCTACGACATCCTTGTTCATGTCGTACCGGCCATTCTCCAAAGGAACCCCATGGCCACCTAATGAAGGTCCTGATAAAAACAGTTCTTACTTATTTGCAAGATGAAGGATTAGCATTTCTCCAATTTGGTGGATAATGTCTTCTCCCTCTCCGCGGTTTCGTCTTGATATTTGGTGAGGTCAATCTTCCCCGCCTCGGCCTCGACCTTCCACACGGCCACCTCCCTTTTCACCTTGTCGGCCTTCTTGGTGACTTGGCACAGTTTTTCATCCAATTTCCCCATCGTCTCATGGGTAGTCTTGAGGGAATTTGCATATCTGCCTTTAGCTTCGCCATCATGGTGGCCAAGTTCCTCTTCAGCTCTTCCCCAGCGTCTCACGAATAAACAAGGCGCGACTATGAATCTCGGTCAGCTTCGCCACTAGGGCATTTGTCGAGACGGTTGCCAAAATTCTCTCTTCTTCCAGAGTCATCGCAACATGGATACCTTGAGCCAATTGTAGGTGTTGGCCGAGCATGGTTGGCTGGCAAGAGGACAACCCCACCTCTACCCTTTGTTGTGTAAATTTTGTTACTCGACCCATCTTTTTGGGATCACTAGAGGTGTGATCACCTTCGGTGGCACCATGTCGACCGTAGGGGTTGAGTTCCCCGTCCCAAGTAAATCGAAAATGCTTAGTTTTCTTGCGGTTGCCTGCCTTCTTAATTGTTTAAGATAATTTGCCGACTCGGGATCTACGCGCGACATGATGGTGCAAAACACAAATGAATTAAACACCTCGTCAAAATAATGAATACAATCGTGCACATAAGAAGTTCATATACCAGTAAAATCCGTCCATCTCTTAGACGACTTGTACAAAGCTACCAACTTCCAAGTAGGTAACTTATTCGGGAGTTGGTCGAGTACACAAAGAATTTATTTTTCCCAAGGAATCATCGAGCACCTCGGTCAGGAGACATGTCTTGTCGGATTTTGGGTCCAATGAAAAGGAAATTTTGTTCTCCCTTTTGCATCATAAAAGTAGGGTTTGCCATCCGGCTCCACAAAAATTTTGAAATTATATTTCTTTGAAATTTTTATACAATGAGGTATAGGGTGCAAATTGAATACTCCCTGGTCGACATGTCAAAGACAGCTAACTCACTGGAGTACTCGAATGAGAGTTATAATAGAATAAAAAAGATTGAGGAGTGGGTAATAGCTTGAAAGTATCATAAAGAATCCTAAAAGCTTGAAGGGTCGCCCACGAGTTGGAATGCAACTGGGTTGGCGCCTCATTAAGGATCTGAAGGACCCCATGGTAAATTCATCAAAGGGGAGGATGACAAGTAAATCGTTAAAAAATGTGTTCTATACAAAAAAAAATCTAGAGAAGCGCTTTCCTGGTTGTGGCCACGAATGTCGACAGCCAGTGCATCTAAAGGTGAATTGGGTTTCAAGATGGACACTTTGGATAAAAACTTATCCAAAGCATTTGGACCCCTGAAGCAAGTAGGGACGTCCAAGATGCGTGGATAGACCCACTCGTAGCTCAGACAATCTGGCCTAAGGTCGACCGAGTGGTCTAATCCACTCACGTCTCTCACTCCACCAGATGCGGTGTGGGTAAGCTCATAAGACTCAATATTTAAAATACTATCAGAAAGATCGGCGGAAGAATACATTATTAACCTTGGTGCAAGAAAAGTGAAAGAAAGTTGGTAGACCCGACACTTAGAGCAAACTAAGTAAACTCTATAGCACAATAATTAAGAAATAAACCTTACTTCGTTTAAATGAGGTTTTATTTATAGGAAACCAAAGAGGAAAGAGATTATCATGTGAACTGCTCGGCACCGTTAGATCAGCATTCATCCAATAGCTCGTGCCATTCGACATATGAAACGACACTAAATCTCAACTGTTAGAACTCTCTGATTAAACAGTACTCACAAAACGACGAATTTTTTTCGAAAAAGCAAGCGTCACATCTCTGCCAAGCATTTAATGCACACAATAGTCACATCTCGTCTCGGGAACTCCAACGGTCATTCCATGACTCTTCATAAATTAATTTCTTAGAGTCTGGGGGCAAGTGTACCGGTATGTACCGGATGAGCTACTCTCGACCTCTGTGACCGACCAATCATGTCAAAGAATATCTCAAGACATGAAATAAATGACAGTAACAATAGTTACTAGGGCACTTAATAAGTCACATTCATGTCCCAAAATATGCGGGAAATACCTCTGACAAATCAGCTAGGTATCGATTAACCAATTATAGATATTCTCTAAATATATCTATACTTTCTTATAAGTCATGGATTATGCTACAAATCAGTTGTTAACTGATACTTGATTGATTTAGCCTATTACCATAAGGACGCATGACCAAAACTATAAATAAACACCTCTACAGAGGTGTAAGGTACGCTTTTATCAATTACCAATATACACTCTTTACACAAAATACTTACTTGATCATTGGAGTACCCTTTCTAGGTCACCCCCGACTAAGCATCAACATTTGTGGAAAGAGACTCAAAAGAAGAAATCAGAGGATCACCGACACGTCAGCAATTGTACGCCCAGTATCAGGTACTACCTATGCTCTCTTTGCCTATACAGTGTAAGTGCAATTTTGAATTTATTAGGGTAAAAAATGTAATTCTTTTTATATTCTTGTCATTTTAATCAATGATTTTGATTTTTTTTCTTATAGTTTTAGTTTTTTATTTTTAAGAATGATAATTTTAACCTTTTTTATTTTACATTGGTTTGTTATTTTATTTGTATATTTTAATCAATTAATTATTTATGGATAATATTAATATGTTATTTATTTTGTGAGAAATTTTGTTTAGTAACTTTTGAGGAAGTGAATTAGCCCTGCGCATAAAAGGCTTAGAGTGATAGAAGAATGGTTCTAGATAGTGTCCTATAGAAGGAAACTTATTTGTTAGGATTTTATATTTTTAAGTTAAAGTTGAAGTTAAAACGTAAGTATTAAATGTTCTTAAAAAGAACAATAAATACAATTGTTCAGTTCTGAAATGATGAAAAGGACGTGTCATGAAGCAATTTTACTTTATAAGTAGGAGTATTTTAAAGAATATTTTTATT
>Ga0123341_1007003_pt1 | contig 10246 bp, 3 predicted proteins | sample Turbeapinknodule_FD_89959 | JGI IMG/M metagenome (GOLD analysis project Ga0123341, IMG submission 89959) | Root nodule microbial communities of legume samples collected from Mexico - Turtle bean Mexico pink nodule | ecosystem: Host-associated > Plants > Roots > Nodule | place: Mexico: Nepantla...
ATATATAGGTAAATTTATAATGATAAATGAACCAACATTTATAACTTAACCTATTTAACTAAGCGACTTTTTAAACTTTAAGCCAAACTTTTTGTTTTGTTAAGTTGTCAAATTAGGTTAGGTCTAAAGTAATAGTTAGGCCTAAAGCAATGAAAATCGTATAAGCTTTTTGGAGAATATTTTTTTCTATTTCTACTGTTTCTAAATTTTGTTTGTGACGTGGGTCAAATTTTACAATTAATCACGTTTATATTATATATAAAAGATGTACCAATTAAGGGGTTTTACACGTAATTGTTTGCATGATATTGTATTGTTTTGTACATGTGATGATACAGGGGAAAAGAGGTGTAGAAATTTGTTTTGGACTGGTACGTCAGTGAGAAATCATAAGGGATATAGCATGTGGGGGTGTACCTTTAGTAAGTGTGAACAACTTTCTTCTCTTTTGTAAAGCTACAAGACATTATACTTATCTTTTTCTCATCCTCAAACAAAAATTGTCCTCCCTCCTTAAAAGTTTTATTGATCCCGAGCTAATAACAACATAATATAGTGCTAATTTTGGAATTTGAATCCTTCGAGTAAGTTTCCTTTATTTTTCTTCTCTTTTATTTTGACATGTATATTGATGATTGTAGAGATATGTATTTGGGTAACTTTCACCAACAATTGATGATCTAAAGTTTTATATGGAAAGGTTTTGGGAATTATCAGTTGAATTACTAGGTTTTTGGTAAGTTGACTTCAACATTTCTTTGTTCAGGACTCACATTATTAGATTTCAAGTTATTTGAAGCAAGAAAAGTCAGTAAATTTCTAATTCTTCATTTTAAGTTATCACTACAAGGAAATCATGAAATAGAAACTAATTTTTAGAAACCAAAATAATTAGTTGCAATACTAATTAAATTAAAGACCATTTTAGAAAAAAAAAATTGGTTTCTAAATTAGTTTCTATTATTGTTAAATAGTTTCTAAATTGGTATCTAATTAGCAACCAAGGTTTTTGCTACCAAATTTAGAAACTAATTTAGAAACCATTTAGAAAGTATTTAACAGTAATAGAACCTAATTTAGAAACCATTTTTTTTAGTTTTTAAAATGGTCTCTAATAGTTGCTATTGCAACTAATTATTTTGATCTCTAAAAATTGGTTTCTATTTCATGATTTTCTTGTAGTGTATAGTGTGATTATTGAGTAGAAAAAACTCATTAGAAACCTTGCATGTGATTATGATGTAGTAGATTTTGAGTTATTCAATTTGCATAAAAGGAAAAGTAGATTCCCTTTTAATTTTGAGTGTAAAATATTAGGAAAATGTTATGTTCTCCTAGAGATAATGAATTGTGAATTGGAACTAATTATTCTGACTATACTTCAATTTTTCTTTCTTTTTTTTCATTGATATTTTTGATGGTTTGAATCCTTTTGTTTTGATACTAGAAAATCTTTACATATGTTATAATTGGTAGGAAATTAGGTAAAGTATGAGAAATACGCAGGTTAGAAGTTGAATTATATTATATGAAATATGTTAGACATGAATGATACCATACAAACACAGAATAATGGGAGATTTTGTTCCGGTCTTGAGAGAAACAGTAAGGGATTGAGTTGTGGTGAGTGGAGGAGAATAAGTTTCTAAGGTTTATTGCCTTCCATTAGCCTCCATTTCTTGCTTCTTCTTAACTCCTTAATTAATTAAAAAGATAATACGATGCCAAAATACTATTGCATTTATTATATTACTTTAAATCATCTTTATTTAAATATTTTCCTCAACTTTTCCTCAACTTATAAGTTATTTTGTATTAAAATATAAATTCTTTAAATACTTTATGAGAGATCTTTTATATATGAAACCCGTAGGTACTTTATGATAGAGTACCATCCGAAATGACACATATTGAACCTTTAACGATCATGGTTAGAAGAATGGAAGAAGAAGGAGTTTAGAAAACTCTATTTTTATGAAGAATTAATTTTTAACATTTTCTTCCAAATTTCCTAGTCTTATAAATTTGTACAAAGTCGTATAGGCTTTTTTTTTGGGTTTGTATTTCGGTCATTATCTTAGATCATGTTTTAGTCCAATTTTTCCAATTAGAGTAGGGTGTAAATAGAAAATGAAAGAGTTTAGCTAGAGTTACAATTAGGTCTCCTTGGACCCAATCCAACTCTAGACCATTGAAGAGTTTTTTTAAGGTTAAAGCTTGCACCTTGGTTGTTCATAACACTACAAATACAAGTGTTAGCCCCCTTATAAATCAGATTTGAATTGATAATGACATGTTGCCCAAGTTGCTAGCTCATTTCTCTTCAAATTCCCACTCTCAAGTTTTCACTTCTATTAGTGTTTTGCTTGAATTTTCTTATGAGTTGGTCTAACCTCTCTTAGGCTTCATTATCATTCTCCATAAACCAATACTTCACAATTTCTTTCACTCATTTTACCCACTCAATCCCATCAAATTTCGCACCTCAAAATACAAAACTAAAGACTCATAGCAATGCAACTTAGGACTACATCATTATTTCTAAAATTATTCTATCTATAACATTCTATTAACTTATATATTAATAGTAATTTTAATATTATTACTAAATTATTATTAGTTATTTTAGGTAAGTTTTAAATTATTAGTATTTCAATATTATTTTTTATTACTATATCTCACTATTATTTTTATTATTTTTAATATATTCGTATTTTTTAATCTTATCATAAACTTAAAACTAATTTGCTACCATATAATACACATAATATCTTATCTACCCATAATTTTATAATAAATTAAGTAATGTGGATACAAATTTTTTATTTTTTTGTATTTTCTTAATATATATTAAATAATAAATACACATAAATTTATGATAAAATTAAAAAAAAATGTAAATACATATACATTTATGTTCCTACTAGAGAGATGGAACCTAGAGAACTATTGAAGTCTTCCTCTCCTTCCTTCAGTCTGGCAGGTTGCTGGGTGATGAATTGGGGTCCTTCTCGTCCTCGTGCTTCTCCTTCGGCACTCAGTCTCGGGCGAACACCGAATGAGAGGGTACATGCGAAGGCACTCTGACGCTCAAGTCAGTAAAGCAGGTGATCAGTATTCGGATAGGTGCACCGTAAAAAATTACGTACCTTTCTCCTTGGGATGTGTGCTATTTATATTATTTTAATGGGCTTACCTTATTGGGCCTGATTAGTGGAGTGGATCTCACTTAGGGTTGCATTACCTAATCCTAAATTACGGATTAGCTTCACTGACCTTGGTTTGAGCGTTAATGGTTATACGTGTCGGCCGGTGAAGCCAACCGTGGCGATTTCCCTCATCTCGGCCAAGTTTCTGTGGTCTCGGCCAAGTCTCTCAGGTTTCGGCTAGGCTTCCTTGGTCTCGGCCAAGTCTCTCAGGTCTCGGCCAGGCTTATTTGGTCTCAGTCGTCTCGGCCAAGTTTTCGTAGTCTCGGCTAAGTCTCTCAGATCTCGGTCAGGTTTCCCTAGTCTCGGTCAGGTAGACTAGGTCTCGGGCAGCTAAGTAGGTCTCGGTCCGGGAGATCGAGTGTCGGTCTCGCCCATTCCAGTACACTTGCCCCCAGGCTCAAGGGCAATTATGTCCAATGAGTCTTCAATGGTAGGTGTCGGTCAGCCGGCTTGGTCAGGTGGATTGGAATACGTCAGCGTGTGTCTCAGTTGGCCATACCAGTACACTTGCCCCCCAGGCTCGAGGTCGACTGGGCCGGCAGAGGCCGAAGAGGGCGAGTGCGTGCGAGTGCGTTGTAGTTAATCAAGAGTAGGTTAGTCTTTGGTCGGGATGTGGCCTTCTCTTGTTTTTATATCTTTCTCTCTCCTCCGAGGTCGGGGTGTGGCCTCCCCTTTAGAAATTATCAGTGTATCACCCTTCCTTTTTGTATCTAAGAAGAATTTTCACAAGTTAAAATGTTTGTGTTTAATTGTTTGGGCGGTCGGCCATTAATTGTGATTGCTTTAAATCGAACAAGTTGAATGGTCGATCGACCATTGACTGTGATTGCTTTAAATCAAACAAGTTGAATGGTCGATCGACCATTCACTATGATTGCTTTAAATCGAACAAGTTGAATGGTCGGTCGGCCATTAACTGTGATTGCTTTAAATCGAACAAGTTGAATGGTTGGTCGGCCATTAACTGTGATTGCTTTAAATTGAACATGTTGAATGGTCGGTCGACATGTAACGTGTGAGTTTGTTTGTGCCAAGTTACAATGTTAACTTGGGTGTGTGTCGATCGGTCTCGGCCTCGAGGTGTGCCGGTTGAGGCTTCGGCTAGGCCGAGTCGAGAGAGAGGTGTTGGCAGGGTATGCCTGTTGAGGCTTCATCCAGACCAAATCTAATGGGTCGGCCTCGGTAGGGTATGCCGGTTAAGGCTTCATCCAGACCAAGCCGAGAGAGGTGTTGGCAAGGTATGCCGGTTAAGGCTTCATCTAGGCCAAACCTGATGGGTTGGTCTCGGTAGGGTATGTTTGTTAAGGCTTCATCCAGACCGAGCTGAGAGAGGTGTTGGAGGGGTATGCCGGTTAAGGCTTCATCCAGACCAAACCTGATGGGTCGGTCTCGACAGGGTATGTCGGTTAAGGTTTCATCCAGATCGAGCCGAGAGAGGTGTTGGCAGGGTATGCTGGTTAAGGCTCTATCCAAACCAAACCTGGTTGATCGGTCACAGTAGGGTATGCCGGTTAAGGCTTCATCCAGACCGAGCCGAGTGAGAAGTGCTGGCAGGGTATGTCGTTTAAGGCTTCGTCCAGACCAAACCTAGTTGATTTGTCTCAGCAGGGTATGCCGGTTAAGGCTTCATCCAGACCGAGCCGAGAGAGGTGTTGGCAGGGTATGCCGGTTAAGGCTCCATCCAGATCAAACCTAGTTGATCGGCCTCGGCAGGGTATGCCGTTTAAGGCTTCATCTAGACCGAGTCGAGGGTTGCAGGAGAACAATGCTATTACTTTGATGAAAACGCCTCATCAAAACCTCCCTGGTAGGGTGAGGAAAGAGTGCGTGACTTTATTTAATTCAGCTGTAATAAAACTTGAGGTGCATGGCATTCCACGTCCTCGGTACAATTTTCTCGAAAGTCACTCTAAGTGATAAGCTCCTCCCTTTATGACTTCTCGGACTTAGAAAGGTCCCTCCCAGTTGGACGAGAACTTGCCTTCATTTTTTCTCGCATTGTTGCGCATCCTCAAGACGAGGTCGCCCTTCTAGAAGCCTTAACCGGCATACCTTGTGAAGGCACTCCGACGCTCAAGTCAGTAAAGCGGGTGATCAGTATTTGGATAGGTGCACCATAAAAAATGACGTACCTTTCTCCTTGGGATGTGTGCTATTTATATTATTTTAATGAGCTTACCTTATTGGGCCTGATTAGTGGAGTGGATCTCACTTAGGGTTGCATTACCTAATCCTTAATGATGGATTAGCTTTAGTGACCTTGGTTTGAGTGTTAATGGTTATACGTGTCGACCAACCAGGCCGACCGTGGCGATTTCCCTCGTCTCGGCCAAGTTTCCGTGGTCTCGGCCAAGTCTCTTAATTCTCGGCCAGGCTTCCCTGGTCTTGGTTGTCTCGGCCAAGTTTTCGTGGTCTCGACCAAGTCTCTCAGATCTCGGCCAGGTTTCCTTGGTCTCGGTCGTCTCGACCATGTTTCCGTGGTCTCGGCCAAGTCTCTCAGGTCTCGGCTAGGATTCCCTGGTCTCGGTCGTCTCGGCCAAGTTCCCCTGGTCTAGGCCAAGTCTCTCAGGTCTTGGCCAGGCTTCCCTGGTCTCGGTCGTCTCGGGCAAGTTTCCGTGGTCTCGGCCAAGTCTCTCAGATCTCGGTCAGGTTTCCCTGGTCTCAGTTTGGTAGACCAGGTCTCGGGCAGCTAGGTGGGTCTCGGTCAGGGAGAACGAGTGTCGATCTCGTCCATACCAGTACAATTTATAATAAATTAAAATATTACAGTATAAGTTTATAATTTATTTTAATAAATAAGAATACACATATAATAATGATAAAAGTAAAAAATGTAAAATTGATGTCCATATAAAGTTCATTTATATCAATTCCTCACATTTAATATTCTATCTTTGATTGATATTGATGTCCATAAAAAATTCATTTATATCGATTTTTTTTCGCTTATAAAATTATTTAAGATAGTCTCCTAAATATTGTTTCCTTGCATATTTATAAAACTCCTTATCGTTATAGATGTTGATAGCAATTCACATTTCAAATTTATTCCTAGCATTCAAATATGTTAAGCATTATCATTTAGGTCAGATGCTTAGAAATATTTTCCAATCAAATCTAAGGATCAAAATCATGATACCAGTCATCAATCAAGAATAAAATATTATGTTTAAATATCACCTCAATACATAAGAGTTTGAACACATTACTCTCAATCGCAAAGAGTAGAATTAGTCACTCATGTTGGTCATTACAAGCATGGAAAGCAAGAAAAGAAGATTCAAGATGTTTCTTCTTGACGGTTGCCTCCTCTAGAATTTTCCGTCTCCTGCTATTCTCCAAAATATGTCTAGGGTTATGCTTTATGCCTTCTATTTTACTTAATTGGGCTTGGGCTAGGGCTAAGTGACATCTTTATTCATAATATATTTATATGCTCCATCTCTCCTTAAATTCCTGAAAATAACACAAAATTAGGAATAAAACATTCTTATTCATCTCCTAATCCAAAAATATGTAAAAATATTTAAATTCCTAAATTATAGGTTGAGTTATAATTATTTTATCAATTAGAGTCCATAAGTTCCTATCTTTTTGTATGAAATATTACTGAATTGTGACACTTATCAACTTCCCTCAACCTAGAATCTTGTTTGTCCTCAAGCAAAGTAAATGAATATAAATAAATCATATTTGAGTTCAAATATAAAAACAAATTTATTTACTAAACAACAGATTAAATTAGAAACTTATGGTGTTTCCATCTTCAACTACAATAAGATATAAATCAATCAACCTCTAGGATAACAAGATATAGATACAATAAACCTCCAAGATAACAACTGGAACAATGAAATGAAAATTTATCTAGAAATCTCTTCTCATATTCTCACAAGTAAGTGTTTTTCTCTATTTCCACTGAATCCTAGCAAATCACAGTTGCTTTTCATTTCATCTTCATATCACAATCACATTAGAAACATGAATCTTAAGGTCTTATGTAGGATTTTAATGAGTTTGAGCTTCCAAAAATATATTGATTTTTCAGATAACAAAATGCACACTTAAAAGAAGAAGAGCATACCTACAATCCTAATCACCAATTTCTTTGAATTTAATATTTTTCCCCATTTATTCATGATTTCAACATGAACTTTTTTTCCTTTCTTTTCCTTTTTTTTCAATCAATGATAATAGAAAAATATTATTCCTATTTCCAACCAATTAATTTATTTAAACTTTAAAACAACTAAATCCAACCATCCATTTTTCTATATATAAATTGCATGTTCTCTTTTCTTAAACATGCCAATAGGTAGGAAAATATATCATCAAGGTGCAATAATAATAATAAACATTCTTGGCTCAAAAGGGGTTATCACAAAGATATAATTAATTTAAGTAAAGATTGGTTATTTGGCTCTGGTTTCAAATTTTTATGCTCTTTTATGATGTAACATAAAATAAAATAAAATAAATCAAACAACCACAATTGTATATTTATCGGTGAAACTCTCGAAGTGTTCAAGGTTCACACACACTCACTTGGATTAATTAGTTTAATTCCTTATTGTTTTTCATTCTCTATTCTAATTAATCATCTTGTTAAATTTTCATGTATCACAATTTCAACCACATTTAAATATGGATTCAATCACATTTTTCTTTTCCAAATTGTCTCTAATTCATTTCACTATTCTAATATTTCAACATAAAGTTTGATTAATACTTTTTTTCCACAACTCAAATTTAATATTGTATTTCTTGTGATATTATTAAAAGTAAAATAAAACTAGAAAAAAACTCAAGAATTAAATTAAAACTGAAAATAACTTAAAAATAAAAATTTAAGCAAATTAAACAATCGAAAGGAAATAACAAAATAAGAAAACTAAACAATTGAAAAATGTAAGAAATTTAAACAACTAAAAAGAAAAAACTAGAAAGATAAAACCATGTCTTTGGTTTTGTTTTTATGCTCAATCTTCTCTTCTTAGCAATTCATCCAACTTTGTATTAAATTCCTCATCTACAACTCTGTATTACCTCCTCTAAGGCTTTCTATCTTTTTCTATTCTCCCAATGATGTCTAGGATTATGTCTCATGCCTCATATTTAGCCTAGTTGGGCTTGGGCCAAGTGAGTTCTCGTCTAGGCGAGTTTGATGAGTAAAAGCCAAACTTCTCTGAAGTGAACTCGTCTGGGAGAGTCTTAGGTGAGTTCATCTAGCGTGATCTTGCTTGGGTGAGTTTGGACGAATTTTGAGCGAGTTTTCAAAGTTCCAACTTTCCCTTTTCATCTTGTTTATTCTCCTTTAGTCCTTTCATCTCCATTTTCCTTTAAAATTATGAAATTAACACGAATTTGGGAATAAATCGTTCTTATTCATATTATAATCACAACATATGTAAAAATGTTTAAATTCATAAATTAAGGGTTAAATTATAGTTATTTTATTAATAAATACCCATAAGTGTCTGTATTTTAATATGAAATATTATTTAAATATGACACTTATCAAGCTACCTTCTCGGCCATAACACGCATTGTCAATACCGACACATCGCTCAAGAGAAACTATATCGATCTCGACATTCACTTTGAGTGTGTGGATGCTCGTGGCATAAGACTTTATCATCGATGACCATTGTTATTTTGAAAAAAGGTAACCTTAACATCTTCCCATTCATAAACTGATCGAAGAGGGAGGTCACTCTCGGCCTGTTCATCATCTAAATTATCGGCTCTATTAGTACCCTCTACCCGACACTTCCCCACCCTAGAGGCTGAGCTCTCCCCTATAATGGCTACCAACTGACTGAAACCCTCATGGCGCACCCACTCGAAAACTCAGATGCGCTCAAGGAAGAAAACATCACTAACCTTGACTGATGGTAGAGTTACCTGTCACACACAACCACATAATAAGGAAGATGAAGACCTAGAGTCTATTTATGGACTTATTTGAAAATATGGGACTAATTGGGCTTTTATTTATCTTTGTAGGCCTAATCAAGAGGATAACTCTATAATGAAGGATATACAAAACGTATCCAAGAAGACCTCCAACTCATCAGAACATAAACTAGGGCTTTTGTGAGAATAACACAAGAAAACTGAGTTTCGGTTGGCTAGTCAACATTATTTTTGGGCCAAGCTTTAGCATTAGATAAATTGTATAAAGTTGTTTAGGATTTCATGAACCATGTATTGGGCCTAGTACCATAAAATAATTGAACCAAATATTTGGGCCAAGTAGCATAGGTTTTTGGGTTTGTATTTGAGCCAATAGTATAATAGGTCTAATTAAGGTTAAAAGTGACTAGTTAGGGTAACAATTAGATTCTTTGAGCCCAATGTAACCCTAGAACATCTAGGGTATAATATATGATGAAAATTACCTTGGCAAGGAGCACTGGACGTCCACATGGCAACCTTGGAGTGGAGAGGATTTAGCATGGAAGGTGTGAGCTACACATGGAAAACATGAGTCCACATGACACCTTCTCATTAGATGCCTTTAAATGCCTTTTGATTTCAGTAATTGAGTTATATACTTGCTAATTAGTTCAATAACATGTTTATTGAGTAAGAACTTCTATTGTGTCTTGAGTTTGTGTGCAATTTTCATTGCATTCCTTTAGGTTTCATAACTTGCAAATTTTCAAAAAATTATTCCGGCTAAAAACATTTATCATAATTTGATACGATATCAAAAAAATCTGAAACTCTAGATTTACATACCTTGATGTGTTAGAAAAAAGGCAGAAAAAAATATATCCAAATTTAAAATAGAAAAAAAATGAAAAATTCAAATACAAAAGGGAGTCAGTTGAATTTCGCCCAACATGATAAAGGTGCGTTAAGCGTGATGAACTGAGCATTGAAATTTTCATATTTCTGAAAATTAATTGGTGAACTGTTTTGATAAAATTCAAGTGTCATAACTCATATTATTGATTGAATTTTCATTAAAAAAAAATCAGAGTGACTGAATCCATATACAAAAACTAAAATAATTATAACAAGTTTATTAC
>Ga0123341_1007004_pt1 | contig 10246 bp, 3 predicted proteins | sample Turbeapinknodule_FD_89959 | JGI IMG/M metagenome (GOLD analysis project Ga0123341, IMG submission 89959) | Root nodule microbial communities of legume samples collected from Mexico - Turtle bean Mexico pink nodule | ecosystem: Host-associated > Plants > Roots > Nodule | place: Mexico: Nepantla...
ATATATTTTTATTCTTTATAAATGAAATTCTATTTAATTTTTTTTTATTCTTTTAGCTTTAATAATAGTAAACTAAAAAAATAAAATCAAATTTAGTCTTTCTATTCCACTAAAATTTAGATTATCTGTTTTATTATCACTGATTTAGTCCCCTTTCCCACCATTTTTAGTCTTTTTAGGTGTTTTTTGTTAAGACTCCAAAAAAATTTAAAATAAAAAGACGTTAATTCGCCCAGAAATGCAATAAGATTTTTTCTGTTATAAAACATAGCATTAAAACTGTTATTTGTATAGCACAATAACACAAATAATATTATTTTTATTATTAAATAATTTATTTGATGTCAATTTCGTACAATAAAAAATTAACATGATATAAAGTTTTATAAATTCAGATGAGAATTAAAATAATACAATTATGATAATTTCTCCTCGTTGTTTTCTCGAGCTATTAATAACTGCAATTTCATGCTTTTATTTAAGTTTCATAAAATATGGTCTATTCATGACTATATAAGATTAAAATTCTTACAGTGAATCTTCATATTTGGAACAAAGAAACTTTTGGTGATGTCAATAATTTTGTGACTTTTAAACTACAAAAGTTAGCTTATATTCAATCTAAGATTTCTATGTTACATCCTTCTCATTGTATTTTACACGAAGAAAAACAAGTTATTCATAATCTAAATATTGCTTTAAACTTATAGCTTCAATTCTCTGAGGAAAAGGCAAGATTGCATTGAGGATAGAAGTACCAAATATTTTCATTCTCTTGTTAAAAATAGATATATGCTTGGAATCATATCTCTAGACTTGTGGATGGTGATATTGTTATGGAAGATAAGAATCAAATTGAAAATTCCATTCTTCAATTCTACCAAGATCTTTATGTCTCTGAGCTTGTCCTACTTGGACTGAAATTAGAGCTTTGTTCGCCTAATGGTTTTGGTGGTTCTATCAATTGTGTTGGGAAATTGTTGGAGGTGATGATTGCAATGTCGTGATGCAGTTCGTTAAGAATAATTGGATTCTCTTTGGTATGAATGCTAATGTTATTTCCCGTATTTTTAAAATGCTTGGTAAAACTTTATTGTTAGTCAATTTTGGGTTCAAAGTTATTATTAAAATCTTGTCTGATAGATTGAGTCTCAATGCTAGTAGAATTATTAGTAAAAAATAAAATGGTTTTGTGAAAGGTAGGCATATGAAAGATTGTATTTGCATTGTTTAGAGGCCATTAATATATTATCTAATAAGGTTAGTGGTGGTAATGTTGTCATACAAATTGATATAAAAAAAAAATTTTGACACCATAAATTGGGACTTTCTTATTAAGGCCCCAAGTTATGTTTCATTCTACCTTTCGTAATTGGATTAATTCCATTTTTTCGTTTGACCATGCTTTCTATTTGGGTAAGTAGTGGAATGGTTCAGTATTTCTCTTGTCATAGAGGGGTAAGGCAAGGTGACTCCATTTTCTTTTTTTTTGTTTTGTCTTGCAGAAGAAGCCTCAGTCAAGATATCCAACATATGGTAGGTACAAAGCAAGAAGATTCATTCCATGATCAGCCCAAAAGGTACATGTTTTCATTCTCATATTCTTTATGCATGATATATTCAGCTTCTGCAAGGCTAAAGAGAAGGTAATGACTTAGTGTGGACAATAATTGTTTCTTTACGAATCATTGTTCTAATGCCTTTAATAGACATATTCATAGTTGATGGATGACAATTAATAAAGCAACACATTGGCCCTTTAACATGTTCATGACTAAGAGATAAAAGAAGAAGCGGTTTTAAAGAAAAAGACTATACTGCATCGGAGAGTAGAATACTAGATTTTTTCTTCTTTCTTCTTAGTCTTGTATAAATTGTATAGATGTACATTTTTCTTTGTAAATTGTAGGATTTTGTAGAAGCATAACTAGTTTGAATTTCGTTCTCCATTAGGCCTCCAATTAGATCATAATGGATGAAAAATCCATGGAGTCAACAAGCAAACCTCGACCAAACTTTTGAAGAAAAGAAGCATGGGGCATGAAGTCCCATATTAGATGCAACTTCTTCATGTTTCACACTTCGTTAGATTAAGCATCTACTCAAAATCATAAGGTTGTTTCAATTTTTCTCTAATAATATAAACTATGAGTATTTTAAAAAATTAAAATGGGGGCACGGACGAGGACAAAGACGAGTATAGAAATGAGTATAGGGACAAAGATAGGGCAAATATGTACATACTCATCCACATCCGCATATCCAATTTAAAACATGTTGGTATTACTCATTCCTATACAAAATTTAAAAAATAGGGTATTACCCATTCCCATACCCATATCTGTCAATGTGAAGATTTCTCGTCAATATCGAAATGGATTCAGACAATTCTCATGAGGACGAGCTTATTTGCCATCTCTAGGCACTATCATAGGTCTAGAATCCAAAACTATCCGAAGAAGCCTAAGATATAATTTTCTCCTTTTTATGGAAAAAATAATGTTAAAGAATATTTAAATTGAGAGATGAAGGTTGAACAACTTTTTTTTGTGCCACCAAGTTAATGAGGAGAGAAAAATTATGAGGGACAGACTAAGTTTTCAAGGGCATGTTATGCATTGGTGGACTTTCATAATGGGAGATAAAAGAAAACACATTGATCTCCAAATTAGATACTAGAATGAACTTAGAAATGCCTTAAGGGAAAGACATGTACCCTCTTACTATGATAGGCAGTTGATGGATAAGTTCCAAAGACTCCAGCTGAGAAACATGAGTATAGAGGAATATAGGCAACAAATGGAATTAGTCACGATGAGGGTGGGGATTAACCAAGAATCACCATTGCTAGGTTCCAAAGTGGCCTCAACCTTAAGATTAAAAATAAATTAGAACTTTTAACCTATAATGATCTAAATGATTTAGTCTAAGTTTGTGTGATAGTAACAATTGAAAAAAAAACGTGTATCTTACCTATACCCCTAAGGAAGATTACAAGAGGAGGGATACCCCTCCAAATCTACAAATATGTATGAAGGGCCATAGGAAAGGGATAGAGAAAAAGAAAACAAAGAGAAAAATATAAAAATAAAGAGTACTCTAAAGAAACTAGATCGAAAAAGGTTTATTGATTTAGATTTCTTGATAACGGACACTATGTTACTGAGTGTCCTAGTTAAAAGGCCATGTTTTTTGAAAGACGGAGAATTTGTAAGCCAGGAGGAAGCACACCCATTCACGTAGTGAAGAGGAAACTCTAGATTGCGAGGAGGAAGTTATCCCTTGTAAAAGAGACTTACTTATGGTGACAAGACTTATTGAAATCCAAATTATTGAACTTGATTAATCATAAAGACAAAACCTATTCCACACTAGATGTAAAGTTTTTAAAAATACTTATTCATTAATTGTGGATAGGCTTTGCTGTAATTGTAATTCTAGGTTGATAGATAATGAGTACATTTCTAATCACACTTAGAGTGTTTAACCTTGACTTTCTTAGACTATAATTGAGAATAAATCCATAGTTTTAAATAATATTTACCTAATCATGGTTAATTGGACCTTAATTTAAATTATTGGCTAAACTTGGATTTTGAGCATATTCTCTCACTTTTCTTGTTTGTAATTATATGCAAAGATTTTGTGTCTTGGTAATGACATTTCAAATTAAGAATAATAGTAATTTGAAGTCAAGAAAGTTATGCTGACAAAGGACTAGATGGTCTCACTATACAATCTCACAAGATGATCCATTAGAGGGTCTTCCTATATCATCCATAACTAAGTATACAAATCTAAAGTGGTATGGCGCAAGTTTTGTGATTCTATTACTTTCTGAAGAAATAAGGACCAAGTTCAATAAAATCTTTTGCAAAATATTAGTTAGATGTTCTACAAAGATAATCTCTACAATTCTTACTTGTTTACGAGAAAATCTCTTTCAATTTTTTTGTAATATCTCTTGTAAAAGATTTGATTGTGCTGAGCTTAATGATAATGATAAATGTCACAATTCAGTAATATTACATATTTATTCCCAAATTTGTGTTAATTTAGGGATTCTAGAGGAAAATTGAGATAAAAGGGCTAAAGTAGAATGAACAAGATGAAAAGAAAAAATTGGAACATTGGAAACTCACCCAAGGCTCGTCTAAGGGAGTTTACTCTACTGAAGTTGGGCCTTTTCTCGTTAAACTCGCTTAAGCAAGTAATAATCGCTTAGGAAAATAAAACATCGCTTAAGCGAGATGTCACTTAGTCCAAGCCTAATTAGATTTGAACTATGCATGATTTTGATCCTTAGATTTGACTGGAAAGTACTTCTAAGTATCTGGCCTAAATAATAATGCTTAACATATTTGAATGTTAGGAATAGATTTGAAATGTTAATTTCTTTATAACATTTGTTCGTAATGGTAAGAAGTTTTTATAAATATGCAAGGAATCAACATTTAGGAGACTCTCTTAATAATTTTGTATAATAGGAATCGATATAAATGATTTTTATATGTGCATATCAATCAAGATGGAATATTATATGTTTTTGAAAATACAAACAAGTGAAAAAGGTGAACCCTAATCCCAATTTTCCCAATTGACTCATACAAATTATTTACTTTGCTTTATTTAATTTCTTAACAATTTATCGTGCACACAAACTTTCAACAAACTTTTACATTATTTTATATTTTTTAGTGAATATTATACTTGAGAATTTAACTATTCCTTATGAGTTTGATATTCGTTCTTAGGAACAAATTATTACTTCTGACACGATAAATAGTCATCAATTAATTAAATAAAAATTCAATTCGTGTATCTAAAATAAGATTGGAAACAAAATATCTTAAAGAAAAGCGAGAATGCAAATTTACAACAAAATTTTGTGAGGTAATCTATGACAAAGACGAAAACAAATTATATTATGGATGATTAAAAGACTATATTTGAGATAGAATCTAAATTCAAATTCATGAGAAAAAGAAACATATAAATAAAGACTTCAGAGGAAGGAGGAAGAACAAGGGAGACTAGAGAGCATCACAACATTCTAAACTTAGATTTTTTTTCTTTGTAATTTTCTTATTTTTGTGTGTCGCATGGTTGACTAGAATTTTTTGGGTTGATTCTCTTGTAATTTTCCTATAAATTCGGAGGTTTTTATTCCATGAAATTCAGTTCTTAAATTCTTTGTAGCAAATTGTGTTAGATGGTCTGATCTTTTTGAATTTTGGTTTTTGTTAAGGAGTTATTTTTTAATGCATGTTAAGAATTCAATTTTTTTCTTTAATTGAAATTATTGGTTGTTTTGCTTAATTCCAATAAATCTCTTGTTTACTTAATTTAAGAAGTAAAAGATAAACATCTCACGAGTAAACACTTGGAGACAAGTGAGATTCTAGATATAACAATAGACACTTGTGTTTGATGATAAAATTCTATTAAATTTGATTGACGCTTGTTTGAATGAATTCAACTCTGTGTGAGAATTGAAAGAATGATAATCTTAGGATAACCAATGAAAAATTCAGTGGTGAATGAACTTGAGAGTCAACTGCTAATTTTTTATTGTCTACTATATTTTCTGTTAAATAATATCAACCCCTTTACTTTATTATTATTGTTAACTTTTATTGCTTGCATAAAAGTTTTGAATCCTGTTTGAGTATATTCATAATTGAACTCGTTGGAAGACGACTTGAGATCAACTGACCTTATTTATACTATCACCATTTTAGTGTAAGACAGTGTAACACTGTGTTAGATGAAATGTATAAATAAGTAAACTAACCTCAAAATTTAATATAAGAAGAATAATTTATATATTATCAATGTTTTTGCCGGTTGACTTGGTCGCCAATTGACTTTGAGGGGTAGCTCTGGCTCCGTCTGTCTCTACTGAAATCTGCTCTTTCCTTTGGATGTGCTGGAACGCGGCTTTGTTTGAAACAGAGGGGACCCTACCTGTTGATTGCACTCCGACAATCAAGTCAGTATATGGCTTATAGAAATAAGAAGTAAGTGAGTAGTTTCTATCTTAGAAACAACGTACCTTCACCTTAGATCTCAATTCCCTTTTTATAGACTACCTCTAGGTTACCTCTGGTAACAACCTTCTCTCACGAGAACCTTATCTCAAGTGAAAGTATATTTAATGGGAGAAGAGTCTGTTACAATGCGCACAATCTTAGCTGCAACTACACAAAATCTTATCTCCTTGGGGTGCATAAAATCTTAACAGAATAACCACCAGGGTACCAACTCATGTACCAACATCAGGGGTTCAATCTGTCCCTTGGAGGCATACAAGCCTCCACGTACCATGCATGCAACCTGCTCCCCTAAACCCTAGCGCTCTTGGGCTCGAGCCTATGGAGAATGTTTTACTTGTACTAGACCCGAATGCACTAAACGCACCCCTAGGCCCAATAACACTCTTCGTTGACCGACCAAGCTTTATACGCGAAGGAATTATATTAAGTATATGAATGAGAGTCAATACACATATACTTGGGGCTCATTCGTGTAGCTTGTCAATCTTGACTCAACGACCGAGCTAACCAGTCTAACACAGACGCTGATATCCGACCACCTAAGCTCGCGTGCTCTGGTCTAGTACAATCACGCTCTATCCATGATATGTTTTGAATACTCTTTTATATATATATATATATATATATATTATATTCTCTTTTATTTTTCTCGTAGATCTTTCTTAGAGCTTGTTTGTTTCTATATATTAAAAAACGCTCTTTTGCTGTACACGGAAAAATAAGTAGAACAAACACAAAAACGAAAATTAAATATTCACGAAAAATAAAAGAAAATATTGGTTCAGACTTTCTTTGCGTATTAGAAAAGATTTGGATGAAAAGTATTGCAACTTAGAGGAGAATTATAAAGTTACAGTTTTATTCATAATTATTTCTTTTTGGTTAATAATTAAAATAAATATATTAAAATTATAAAAATAAAATAATATACTTTTTAAAATATATTTTTATTCCTTAAATATAACTTTTTATTTAATTTAATTCTAATTTTTGGTCCCTCAAATTCAATTAGTAATCGAAAGAGTTAAGGGTGACAATAGTTGTTACACACCTGGAGGGTAATGATGATGGTTGTTTAAAACTTTGATTTGATTATAGGGATTTTCTGAAACAAGAGAGCAAACATTCTATGATGCAGAAGCTGATACAGATCAGAGAGTGAGACATAAGATTGTTGCATGATATTGTTCCATGTTCTTTGGCTTGTTGGTTGATCACTGAGGCCAGCATCAAAAGTAACATTGTTCCATGATATTCCATTCTCATGTTTTTCTCAACAAACATCTTCAGTCCAAACACAAACTCCAACTCCCCTCATTAACAACACTCACCAAAAGCACCCATTTTTCTTCATTCGGTTCCACTTTTCTTCAAAGTTTCTACCACACAAACCTTCTCCAACTCTGCACCCTTTGCCACACCCTTTCCCAAATCAAGCAAGTCCACGCCTTTGCCGTCTTCCATGGCTTCCTTCCTCGCAGTGTCTCCCTATGTGCCTCTCTCATTCTCCGATATGCCTCCTTTGAGCTCCCCACCTCCTCCCATAGTCTCTTCCAACACAGTGTTGCGTATTCCCGTAGTGCTTTCTTGTGGAACACCATTATCCGTGCCAATTCCATTGCTGGTGTCTTTGATGGATTTAACAACTATAACACCATGGTTCGTGCTGGTGTTAAGCCTGATGCGTGCACCTACCCTTTTGTCCTGAAGGTGTGTTCTGATCTTGTGGAGGTTCATAAGGGTAGGGAGATTCATGGGTTTGTGTTTAAGCTTGGGTTTGATGGGAATGTCTTTGTTGGGAATACCCTATCGGCCTTTTACGGGAATTGTAGGCTTCTTGACGATGCAACGAAGGTATTTGATGAAATGCCGGAGAGGGATAAGGTGTCGTGGAATACTATTATTGGTTTGTGTTCTCTTTATGGATTTTACACGGAGGCGCTCAGGATTTTTAAGGAGATGGTTCTAGCCGTACCGCGGATTCAACCGGATCTGGTTACCATTGTGAGTGTGTTGCCAGTGTGTGCGGAAACTGAGGATGAGGTGATGGCGAGAAACGTGCACTGTTATGCATTGAAGGTTGGCTTGTTGGGCAATGTCAAGGTTGGAAATGCGTTGGTTGACGTGTACGGGAAGTGTGGAAGTGAGAAGGCTTCCAAGAAAGTTTTTGATGAAATTGATGAGAGAAATGTGGTTTCCTGGAATGCTATCATTACTAGTTTTTCTTTTAGAGGGAAATATATGGATGCTTTCGATGCATTTAGGTTGATGATTAGTGCAGGAGTGACGCCGAACTCTGTCACCTTTTCTAGTATGCTACCTGTATTAGGAGAATTAGGACTTTTCAAGTTGGGAATGGAAGTTCATGGGTTTAGTTTAAGGATGAATATTGAGTCTGATGTTTTTATTGCTAATGCGTTGATAGATATGTACGCAAAATCAGGATCTTCAAGAATAGCATCCACTATATTCAATAAAATGGGAGGAAGAAACATTGTATCTTGGAATGTTATGATTGCCAATTTTGCTCAGAACAAGCTTGAGTTTGAAGCTGTAGAATTAGTGAGGCAAATGCAGGCTAAGGGAGAAATCCTCAACAATGTAACCTTCACAAGTGTTCTTCCAGCTTGTGCAAGACTTGGTTTCCTGAATGTTGGCAAAGAAATTCATGCCAGGATTGTTCGGCTTGGATCTTCCCTCGATTTGTTTGTGTCTAATGCTCTGACAGACATGTATTCAAAATGTGGATGCTTAAACCTTGCTCAAAAGGTCTTCAATATTTCTGTTAGGGATGAAGTTTCCTACAATATACTAATTATAGGCTATTCTCGAACAAATGACTGCTCAGAGTCTTTAAGTTTGTTTTCAGAAATGATACTCTTGGGGATGGCTCCTGATATTGTTTCTTTCATGGGTGTCATATCAGCTTGTGCAAATCTAGCTTCCGTAAGACAAGGCAAAGAGATCCATGGTCTACTGGTGAGAAAACTTTTTCACACTCATCTTTTTGCAGCGAATTCGCTCTTGGATTTGTATACCAGGTGTGGACGAATAGATCTCGCTACAAAGGTCTTTGACACTATTCAAAACAAGGATGTGGCCTCTTGGAATACTATGATTTTGGGGTATGGTATGAGGGGTGAGTTGGACACTGCAATGAACCTTTTTGAAGCCATGAAGGAAGATGGTGTGGAATATGATTCAGTTTCATTCATTGCTGTTTTGACTGTGTGTAGCCATGGAGGGCTGATTGAGAAGGGGAGACAATACTTTAAGATGATGAGTGATCTTAATATTGAACCAATGCATACACACTATGCATGTATGGTTGATCTCCTAGGTAGGGCTGGTCTAATGCAAGAAGCTGTAGACCTTATCAGAGGCCTTTCTATTGTACCAGATACTAATATATGGGGTGCACTTCTTGGAGCATGCAGGATACATGGGAACATAGAATTGGGGAACTTGGCAGCTGAACATTTGTTTAAATTAAAACCTCAGCACTGTGGATACTATATTCTCCTTTCAAATATGTATGCAGAAGCTGAAAGATGGGAGGAGGCAAACAAGGTTAGGGAGTTGATGAAGTCAAGGGGAGCTAAGAAAAATCCTGGTTGCAGTTGGGTTCAAATTGGAGATCAGGTGCATGCATTTCTTGTTGGTGAGAAAATTGACAACTTGGATGATGACTTTTGGATATCAGATTGTTAATTTTGTTTTGTAGAAGCCTGGTAATATCTTGAGGATTATATGGTGAATTTAGGAAATTGTTGAAATTTAGGTAATATCAAGCAAGAGAGTATTTTTGGAGGCATTTTCTGGCTGCATGAGCAAATCTTTATTGTTTAAGCTCATGAATAATTTTAATGAAATTTTCTGTATCCGTTTGTAGATGTGTCAAGGACAAATATCATTCTGGCGTCCACTAATATACATTAACTAAATGCTCTTCAACTATTGTACTAGTAAAGTATCCTTGCCTTCTCATGGTGATACCGATAGTTACATTCTACAATAAAAAGAGATAATTATATATATATATATATATATATATATATTGAATATGTTGAGATTAATTTAAACAATTTTTTTTATTGTTTCGTTAACTCAAAATTAGATCTATATAATAATGAAATGATAAAGAATAATATTAAATATAATATAATATATTTAAATAAAATTATTAGTAG
>Ga0123341_1007005_pt1 | contig 10246 bp, 9 predicted proteins | sample Turbeapinknodule_FD_89959 | JGI IMG/M metagenome (GOLD analysis project Ga0123341, IMG submission 89959) | Root nodule microbial communities of legume samples collected from Mexico - Turtle bean Mexico pink nodule | ecosystem: Host-associated > Plants > Roots > Nodule | place: Mexico: Nepantla...
TAATTGGTGAGATATAATTCAAATAATAAGGTTAAACAAATTTTATGAGATAACACTCATAAATTTATGAGATGTTTTTATTTATTTAGTATTATTATTATTATTATTTATCTTTTTTTTTTTAAGTTATAAAAGATCACTTGGAAGTGATCATAGTACAATATTTCTTCTATTCTTTCACTTTTTTCAAACCATAATTTTTATAGTACTCAGTAGATGTTGAGATGTCGCTTAATCATTATCATCATTTTCATTATCTCTCACATCAGAAATAAATTCTTCTTGTTACTCGATATAGAGCGTAGTAGTGTAAAAGTGCATGTCTACGAAAGTTTTGGCAAGGAAAGACTTGGTATTTAAGCGCGTCCATTGGTGACCCACCTCTCTTTCTTGGGAACTTACCCGAAGTACTAGTTCACGGTCTACAATCATTATTCCAGTAAACATTATTATTCATAGTGTATAACTAAATTTTAACTCTCACCTCTCTTTCTTGGGAACTTACATGGTGTACTAGTTCATAGTCTACAATCATTATTCCAGTAAACATTATTATTCATAGTGTATAATTCAATTTTAACTCTATGGCAAAACAAAAGGAGATACATACAACAAAGATAAAACACTTTGACAAATTTGCCATAACTCATGCGTCGAGAATGACGAATGATTATGTCGATGTCCTATCGTAGCTCACCAGTAAAAGGCAATACAACACCAAACTTTTATACTTTACATGATCATAAAAGTGTTGGGCAACGAAGCATATCGATTGGAAATTCTCGATGGAGAAGTAATCCCAAGAAGGTGGTACATTGTTAGTCTTAAGTTTTATTTTACTACTTTGGTGAACAAATTAATTGCTTTGATGAAAAATTTTATGATAACACCTTTTTCCCAGTAATAAAGAGGGTGTCCTCATTGAATAAATTGTGATTACTATTTCTTCACTACATTACGAACTATGTTTAAGATCATACCAACTTGGTCGAATCCTTTGATTGGACCAACTTCGTCGACGACGTTTCTACAAACGAACCGACTTGGCCGAACCCTACAGTCGAACTAAGTCGGTGATGCCGTCTTCAACATATCGTTTTAGAAGAACCTTAAGGATAGGGCTAATCCGGTAATGTATCTACTATACACATTGTTTAGCTGAACCCTAAAGTCGAACTAATTCGATGACGCCGTCTTCAGCATATCGTTTTAGCGGAACCTTAAGGGTAGGGTTAATCGGTAACGTATCTACTATACACTTCATTTAGTCGAACCCTAGGGTCAAACTAACTTGGTGATGTCGTCTTCAACATATCTTTTTAGCAGAACCTTAAGGGTAGGACTAATCTGGTAACGTATCTACTATACACATCGTTTAGTCGAACCCCAAGGTCGGACTAACTCGGTAATGTCGTCTTCAACATATCATTTTATAGTAACCTTAAAGGTAGGGCTAATCTGGTAACGTATCTATTATGCACATGATTTAGCCAAACCCTAAGGTCGGACTAACTCGATGACATCGTCTTCAACGTATCGTTTTAGCGGAACCTCAAGGTAGGGTTAACCCGATAACCTTATTATCTACATATCAAATTGACTAATAACGAAAGACAAGCAACACTGAAACACCAAGCAACTCGGTTGACCCTAGAGGGGTAACCCAATGACAACCTAACTTCTTACTAGGAGACATCCCCATGGTTTTGGGCATTCCATCCAAATTTAGGTCAACAATTTATAATTTTCTTAGTCGTACTATGCTTAGCACCTAAGCAAATTTACTTTTAAGTTGTTTTTGGAACATCGCATTCATTTATATGATTATACACGAGGTTGACGACACATTAAAAAGCATAACTAAAGGAAGTCATAAGCTTAAAATATACAAAAAAAAAAAGGTTAAGACTTTAAGTATTGTCTAGGTCCAAATGTCAAATATACGCATAAAAGCTAAATCAATTGTTCATAATTTTAGGAACTAGTAAAAATAACTAGGGTTCCCCAAAAAGTTTCCCATTAACTACCGATTTACATGGGCTAAACTCAGAAAAGTCCACTGAGGGGTGAAGGAGAGCAACTTGTTCCATGGCGGCCTCAAAGCCAACAATGTATGACTGGGTCGCATCATCTTTTACTGTGTTAATCGTCTTCGAGAACTTGGTTTCTTTATAAGCTATCTCCTCTTCCTGGGCTCCCATCTTCTTCTCCAAAGTATCAACCTTTTTAGCAAAATTGTTTTTCTCGTTGGACACAACAAGCCCTTCTTGACTTTTGCATGTCAACTTCAAGCGTAAACGATCAATCTCAACGATCTCGGCTCAAAGGCGCTCATTCTCTTTTTAGGGTTTGGCAAGCTGTTGGGCCTCTTGCCTTCAGTCTTCTTTCGCTCCTCGGCCTTGACGTCAGCCATATATTCTAGTGTTGTGGCTTGACAGAGAAGGCTTTTAGCGTCGCGGCGGAGTCGGTCTTCATAATAGATGTTCAGCCTCGCCATATCCTCTTCCAGAACGAAACATGATCTATCATAGGCCGAGATGTCAAAACTCGGGTCCCACAGACTCTTTTCTTTCGAGTTTCCTACCACTTCCCATTCCTGGATTGTTAGAGCATTCTGAGTAGGAGCTCGGTCATCCGAGTGTGAGTGTTCAAAAGGGATTGGTGCCTCTGATCTCTTTCTCTTGAAAACCAACCCAGAAGCATTGCGTTCGTCTTGTTCAGATTGAACATGAACGACACCAGTCAGGGCAACCTTCTTTGATTCTAAAGTGTCTTTGGCCGCTCTCATCCGCCTTGCGTGTTCGACCAACTCAGTTTTCTTATTGAAGAAAGCATGTTCTCTAGAAAACAAGCAAAAAGGCTAGTTTTAAAATTAAAAAATCTAAACATCTTTTAAAACCTGAAGCTAGAAAGAGTGTATACCAATATAAGTTTTGAGAGAACCCGATAGGTATTCTCTCGTCAAAAGCGTTGACATGTCAAAGACAACCTTGAGGTTCTCTAGGAATTCGCAAATACCCCACTCCCTTGGGGACAAGTCTTCAAGAAGCAGAGCACTCTAGAAGCGAGGGTTGGGTGACCAATATAAAGGAAAACCATCTAACAGAGATGGGTCTCCGACTGAGGCACAAACCTTGGTAAATCAACCTTTAAATTTTTTGTAAGATGATTGGAAGATGGTGAGCAAACCCCGTCCGGAAACAACATTTAAAGAGGTCCACAACTGTCGACTAGACTGTTTGAACTCGAAGAAATAAAATAATACCTCCACAGTCAACAAAATATCGAGCTAAGAGCACAAAATGACAAAACCTCGGATAAACGCCTAACTGTTCGGATGCAACTGGGTAGGAGCCACGTTAAGCTCGATCAACAACTCCTTTTCAAAAATTGAGAGAGGGAGACACAACAAGACTTTGGTAAAAAAATGACTTAAAAGAAGCAGAAGGGCCTGTTGGGGTCCAAGGACTCATCAGAACATATCAGTTCACCCTATCTACATAGTACCACTTTCTCTAAACCTTCATCTTCTTTGCTTAGACCACCCCTCGATTCTCTGAACTCTGTAATTTTAAATAAGTGGTGTAAACAGAGGTTTCCTAAGCAATTCTTTTATCGCCCAAGGGTAAGCATAGTCATAATCCATCTTTAAAGGCAACTAAGACATATACATAAATAAAAATACGAAACACGGTTCATAAATAATATATAGAGCAAGGTAATCGAAGCATAGCAAAGAACCTTGTCCAAACAAAATCAATAACACACAGTAGCAACCACCATCCAATAATGGGTATGGGGGATGAAAACATACCTGGTTTCCAGAGGTTCACAACGGAGCAAGGTGGCAATATGAAAGGGAGAAAGAGTTTATTTTTCTCTGATAATTCTACGCAAGCGTAAAATGTAGAGTAATAAAGAAGGAAGGGTTTTATTTTGAAAAGGAGAAGTTAAAATGACAAGTTTTCTCACCGTTGATGGCATAACACGTGTACGCACCATAATCAGTGCGATGGAACCATCCCATCAAACATTGCTTCGAAAATCATGTACCAACTACCCTCTAAGCCAAATATCTTTTCAAAGTAGGGCTTAGGTAAGCCTTTTCGCCTTGCCCTGCTCTGCTCGAGGTTGGGGGGCTGTCTACTGGTCGGACTACTCGAGGCTCAACCCAAGCACTTAAGCATACCATTCTGGCCCGCCTAGCTTAAAAATATAAATACTTAACTCTGCCCAAACGATAACATGCCTAATGATCTGTTATGGAGTCGGCCTAAGCGGATGGCAAAATATATTAAAAAGGGGGCAGCAACTATAAAACAACTAAATGTATAACTAAATTAGTTAGGCACAAATATTTACTCTAAATCTGACGAAAATAAACAGTCAGAGATAATGATCTGTCAACACCCCTAAAATAAAGTGGATAACATAATATCTTTATGGTTGTTAACTCCAAAAGGGAGGATCTAGGAGTACTACAAAAGGGCCTAAAGACCCTGAACAGAGGTAAGTGCAATTTCATACACTACACCCATACTCATATTTATATGTTATCACTGACTTGATCGTCAGAGTCTTGTCACCAGGTGGAGCTCCTCTCCCTATGAATTTTAAGCATCTTAAAGCAGCAACGGAAGGAAGGTCTATAATCCACCTATAGGACCCGATCCAAGTCAGTCGGCGAGAACAACAAGATATTTATGTATTTATATAAGAATGTGACTTCCGGTCAATCTAATGTAATGTGTACATGCATCTAACTAATAATGTTTAGAAATAAAAAGAAAGAATGTCAAAAGTAGAAAATAATTGTACAAAGTTATGTACTAATACAAAATTGTATATTTGGTATCAAAGTAGTATGTGAAACTGTATATTTCTCGTCCTTATTCATAGACAGGTAGGTCTTGAGCATGGTGCTAGTGGGTTTAGTGGAGTGTTTATCCGTGATGGTTGTTTTTGAAAAGGTGGTGGTATTAATTCTATTTAGGCTTGTGGCTGTGTTTGAGAGTGGGAAGACTAAGGTTGTTCATTTTGAAATGTTGGAGGTCATAATTCAAAGTATTTAAGTTTTTATAATTTTTTTAATATAAAGTAAAACTTAATCAAGGGATAAATATATATTATATTTAATTTCTAATATTTTTTATACAAATTAATTAGAAGGTTTAGGTTGAAAATGAAAAAAAAAATTGAAAACATAAGATTAACAATTCAAAACTCAACAGATTATTGAAAAAAAATTTAAAGAAATGAAAAGTCACATATTTAAGATTCATACAATTCTTCTCAATAATTTTATGAAAGTTGATATTTAAACTGATCAATTAACTAGTTCAATTAATTAATTAAATTAAATTATCATCATTGAATTAAATATTTAAATTAAATCCAAATATTATTCAATATAATTTATATTCAATTATCAAATATGGATTCAATTGATTACTAGTTGGATTTTTAAAATTAGAATACAATTTATCATAAAGTGCAAAATTCAAAATTATAGAGAAGAAGAATCAACTTGAGCATTAAACGATAGGTGCAAAATTTAATTTGGATTGTGTGATGTTGATTTTTTTAGTTTAGCTTCAAAATTAGTTCTCCATGGCTAAAAAACAATGAACACAAAAGAAAGAAAAAGATGAAGAGGCAATCTAAAATTTGAAAGAAAATGACAGGACGATAAATTTCTTAAATTCAAAAACTAAACAATTTTTTTTGTATGAGAATAGAGTACATTTAGGCTATATACAAAAGAGTAAGAAGAATGAACCCCAATCCCAATTTTCCCAATTGAACCAACAAACTCTTTACTTTGCTTTCTTTATAATTCTTGCAATCATACACAACAAACTTTATTATTTTCTTTTTTATTTACTGAATTTTATACTTGATAATTTAATGGTTCCTTATAGGTTCGATATCTGTCCTTAGGGACAAATTATTACTTTTGACATGGTACACTTGCTATAAAATAGTCATAAGAGCGGTTGCATCTTTTGACTTTTATAAGGTTAAACACCCTTTAATAGTTCACTAAATGAACACAACCATGTTCTTACAAAGCTATTTAGGGCACAAAAACATTTTGACAATGTTTTAGCACTTTTTCAAATTGAACTCTTTTGTTTTTCTTCTTAATGGATGACTTTATATATGTGCAAAAGAAAATAGTTGTTGCAAAATCGTTTTTGGCCGTTGAGAAGGTTGAAACTCACTTAAACGTCCTCCTAATGAGCTACGATGTAAAAGATGCATTAAATATATTATGTACATGCACTAAATACTCTTCTCTTCTTTAAGCAACATCTTGATAGTTGGATGTACTTATTCTCTTTGGATAAAGTTCATTTACTTAAACTTGTGTAAATCATAGATTCGTACAAAATAGATAGACATTTCTAGGTTTGACAATGTTAACGTCAGGGACTTGTTGAAGCAAAACAACTTTAACTCATTTCTTAAGAGACCTTTGATGTGATATATGCTTCGATGGATCTTCTTAGGCAGATGTAAGAAATGGACATTCCCTGTTACATAGAATAAGCATATAAATATTCATGAAGTACGATGTTAGCTTAAGACTATGTGCATATCGTTTGAGCATCAATAAATGTTTATTATATGCAAAGCAAGACAACATAATGCTATATTGTTTGACAGATGAAACAATTGCATCTTACATGAATGCTATCATATTGAAAATGAAACATGACCATGTTTTATGCTTTGTTGTTTTTAGCACTTAATTAAAATTGTGGATTTTGGAGTTTTCCCTAGCAAAAGAAATTATATACATTGAGTCCAATATTTACAACTAAAAGGAAATTATTTAAAAACTAAAAATAAAGCATATTGTAAGTGTTTTCAAAGTACAATAAAACTATATTGTGTCATGAAGCATATTTTGAAACTTATGCTTAATTACAAAGGTTGTCATATTAGCCATATTCTCTAATTGATGCACATCGTACTTAACCATGTAAAAAGTGATAACTCTAAATTTGGGCATAAATACATATTGGCATTAGAGAAAGGGCTTAGATTCCTATTGAATATGAAGAGAAACCAATGGATGGAGTCTGAAAAGGGCGTGCAAGTGAAGTAACCTATATGTATTTTTTGACTTTGACTTCTTTAACAACTTTAAAATTTGTTTTCGTGTTTGTTTAGGCCTTTCCTTCACCTTCAGTCTTAGTTTTGATTTTTGTTTATGCTTGATGTCAAGTGTCACTGTCTTTTGTTAGGAAACTTTCATTAGAAGTGCACGAGCCTTTTCAACCTTTTCTTGAAGGTTGTGGATGGGCTCACTAGAAGTTCACCCACTAGTTTGTAAAAGCCTTGGATGGGAAGCTCAGAGAGAACATAATGCTTAATGATGTTTCTAATGACACAATCTTGATCACAAGGTAACATTTAGTAACCATAATTGATCAAGCTCGGTTTGTTTTCGATGTACAAATCACATGTATCAACTTTTGAGGCCTCAAATTCAAAGTTTAAAGGCCTTGCACTAGGTAAAAATTGTCCCTTGACATCTAAGCTAGGAGTTATATCTATCTACATGGCTAATTGGTAGTGTAAGTGAGCTTTAATGTTGCCCCACGCATGGAGAATGGCTCAACAGAATGAAAATATCCAAAATGTTGAGTGCATCCCCATCTACTAAGAAAATTGAGGCCAGAACATCAGAAGATTCCAAAAACAAAACGTTGAGAGAATGATAAAGGGTTGAGCGAATAAAATACTTAACCATGAAAAAAGATCAAATTCGCTCAGGAAGGGCTCATACCTAAATGCACCAAAGTTCGCTTGGAGCCTAAGCCATGTCAATCCTATATCATGATTAAAGATTTGGCAAAGACTAAAAAGATCTAAAGCCAATCTCTGTTGAATCCATGATTCTAAAATCCTAAGAAGCCTAAATATTTGGACATTGAAGCCCAAAAAGAATGCTTTAGGATGAATCCGCTCAGCGGATTGGTTTGTGTTTAGCAAAACCAATCTCCTTGGATCCCTTTGAATCTTAAGTCTAAAATCTATAAATAGGGAGAACACATTTAAAGACATCATGAAGTATTAAGAGATACCAAAGAGTACCAATAGTCAATGAGAACCAAGGTTTAGAAGGATCAAGTGAGGTCCTTAGAGAGGCTTGCTCAATGGTGAGTAACGACCATTGATTGTCCATAGGACATGAATGAGATCGAGAGGTGATTTCATGTTTTTGAACCCTATTCAGCCAACCATAGGATTCAATGGTCGCAAAGCGCACAGTTGAGACTATGGTGAACTATTCCATCTTAATGGAGAGGTAAGTCATAACAGTGACTTATTGCTCTAAATAACCTTGCGCTAGGTATCAACTTTGTTTGGCCAAAAGAGGAACATGAATTTTGAATAAACCATTGCATTTAGAAATAACTATAAAAAATGAGACTCATAAGGTTATTCCAATTCCAACATTTATGTTACATTGTTATCTATGCTTAAGTGATTTATCTAACACTTCACCTCTCGATCTAAATATTTAAGTAATAGTATTATTATTGTTATCGTTATTTATATATTACATGAAAACCACCTTTAAAACACATATCTCTTCCTTTTAAAGGATAATCATATTGTAATATCATTAATTCCTTGGGAATACAACAATTCTCAATTGTACTACAGTTGACTCGGTCCACTTGCCGAGTAAAAGAGTGATATTTGCTTGAACTATAAATATATTTATATATCCCACGCACCAAGCAGCCTAAGCAAAATGATTCATTGAGATTTTATACCTATTATGGAAAAAATCTAAGTAAAGACCAAAAGGAAAACAACCATACCAAACAAACTCAAGACTATTAAGCAAACCTAAAGAGCCAGGCTTATCAACACAGTGATTACCCTATATGAAAATATAAAAAACTTTAAACTCAATCCTATTGCAGAAAGACAAAAATTTATTTCATTTACTATGCATAAACCAAGGAACAAGATGTGGAAAAGAGAAAGCAAGACATATGAGGGTATAATCACTTTCTAGTCACAAACACCTATAACCAACTTCTTAAGCCTTCTCAAGAGAGATGATAATTCCCATCAACTTAGCAAAGAGGGACGATTGGACCTTAAGAAAGGAAGAAAAACCTCCAACAAACCTCCCATACTCCCTCTAACAATCATCAGAGCTAGACCAGGAGAACCTCTAACATCACCATCGTTGTTAACTTTGATCCAACCAAGCAACAAAAAACTAAAAATATAAACCAAAGGGGTTGTAATACTTTTCTAGACCTCGTTTTTATACCAAAGAATTTCAAAACTGAAAAGTCAAATATATCATTATTCATGAATTTATAATAGGAGTTTCCTGCTAATCTGATGTACGTCTTTATAGAATCAATGGTTGCGACCATACTAATCGTTTGTTGAAATCTTGCATGATTTCTAACAACAACAAGTCTAATATGCTTAATCAAGGGGACCCCTTAGGGACTTCAAGAAAGAGATAAAATTAGTAAAGAAAGAAACCATCACCCTAGGGAAAATATGCTGGAGCCAAGACTAGGTTTGCAGAGCCACAGGACATTCAAAAAAATATGAGAAATAGATTCCTCATGAGTATTACATAATGAACACAGATAGCAAAGATACACCCCTTTATGTTGTACCTTACTGTTTGTAGGCAACATTTTTTGTGAAATTTTCGAAAGAACAAGATTCTTAGTTGATGGTATAATAAAGGACCATATAAAACCACCTCATTCGGTGGAGACCTCAAAAGACGAGACAAAATACTAAGCATATTTATGGTTTAAAATCTCAAAGTCCACATGCATCCAATTAGACTTTTCCCTAGAAATAACATTTTTCATATTCTAAATATCAGACATAACAAACAAAGGAGAAAGTATAGCCTAAGAAGAACCAGTCCAAGCCTGTGAAGGAATTTAATTCTTTCATGATAAGGAACACCAAAAATAAATAAAAAACATCTAGAAGAGCATTACACGTCATGCCAGAAATTAATATTTGCATCAAATTCCATAGTCCATTAAGTATGCTCAAGAATCACATCATATAAATATCTGAAAACCTAGCCAAATTGAAGAAAGGTGAAATATGAAAATTTTCTAATATTTAAATCTTAAAAACCTAGCTTTCATGAGGAGAGTGCAAGATTTTTAACTATAAACAAAGTTCTAGACAAACTTAAAAAAAATAAACTTTATTCTCAATCTGAAAA
>Ga0123341_1007006_pt1 | contig 10245 bp, 5 predicted proteins | sample Turbeapinknodule_FD_89959 | JGI IMG/M metagenome (GOLD analysis project Ga0123341, IMG submission 89959) | Root nodule microbial communities of legume samples collected from Mexico - Turtle bean Mexico pink nodule | ecosystem: Host-associated > Plants > Roots > Nodule | place: Mexico: Nepantla...
AAATAACACTAAGAGTATCAAAGTTTAATAAATAGAAACAAAATACCAAAAATATATTTAGTAATTAAAATACGTGAAAAAGTAAAAGTTCAATCAAGTTGAAGTCCATAAATAGGTGATCTGTGTAGTGTGATTTTATCTAATAATTGAGTAATTTGATTATGACTTTATCATTGAAAATACACTCCGAGAGTGGGCAGTGGGCAACTTCTTCCTGCACCTTACAAATTTCTTCTTGCACCAGCTCACTTTCAGAAAAAACTATTTTGCCCCCTTTACAAAAAGGACTTCTGGATTGTTGTTTTCAAAATATTTTCAAGAACGTCTTTTCTATAACATGTTTATGGATTCTGGATTTATAAATTCGGAAATAAAAAAAAATGTTCCAGAAAAGATGTTCTTAAATGATTTGTTGTCTTCCAGATTTTCTATTCTATAAATATCTTTTGCTTATGGAACCACTATTCCGAAAACACCTAAAACTGTAAAAGATAATTTTGATATTTTTGAAGAATGTAGGGGTGCAGAAAGAAAAGTATAGAGGTGCAGGAAGAAAAGTATAGAAGTGCAGGAAGAAACACCCCAAGAGTTATCCTGGACCTAGAAGTCAAGCCCAAACCCATATAAACTGATCCAGTAACCAAAAGCTCAAGTCAACAACGAGAAATCAAAAAATCAATAGGAGGAGAAAAAAAAGTTAATTGTTTCAAGGCACTCTAAGAACAATATATTAACATAGATAAAAATTATTAACTCAGTAATGTTATTATAAACATAATTTATAATTAATATAGTACATATAATCCTAAAATATAAAAATTAAACATATCTAATCGACATGTTTGTGAGTACTAAATGGAAGCAGAAAACCAATAACTAGAGTCTAGAAAGGATCAGAATCGAACTTGTTCTGCAGAATTCTTTTTTCTAGATTTTAGTTTCAAAATTTAATTATGTAAAGAGTAGAGTTTAGATTTTTATCCAATAACAAAAATTTATGTCCGAAAGGAGAACAGGCATATTATTATCTACTTGATATATCTCCACCTAGTAAGGGAACAACAATGTTGCCAAGTTACTGACCAGTTTGCATAGTTTCTTCTCAAACTTGCCAAGTTCGAGATACCTGGAAGATTTCGTTAAAACTCCTCAAACAGATCATGGTGGAGAACACTTGTTTGATATCGTTGTTGGAATTTTTCAAGGGAAAGAAATTGGGAAGATTCATCAAGGGTGAGCTATGAACTGCCCATATTATAATATGAGATCACCTTCAATATAATATAATAATGTATGAGTTATCCATATAATATAGCATGCCATCAACTTCAATCCAAAACCAGACATTGAACTTTAAGGTTTTGGCTTCAAAGTGGTGTCATGGTATATGTCTATCGATTGATCCTCGAGTTCTACGAATGAACCCATTGACATGGCATTACAAGAACATTTAGCATGTCATTTGGTTTTCCAGTACAAAAAGAAAAGGAGAAAACATCTCTTACCCTTCTCAAGTGAGGGATAGAGAAGCAAAACATTATTTATACACAATGTAAATCCTCTCCATGCACGCGAACCCTCTATTGTGGCCTTGTCTTCTGTATGAGTTCCCCTTGGACAAAAGCAACACTACTTTTCTGCAGATGGCTGATATTTCTTATATATTTTCTCTTTTATAAGGGTAAATAAATATTAATACATAAAAGTTATTGTACTTTTATAGAGTATCACAAGTCTTGATGAGAATCAGTGTTCTAATCTAACACAGTAACAATCTTCATCATGCTGCTTTTGTGCGGAAATGACAATTCCTTACTGGTGAGATTAACACAGAAACATGAACTTGGCAATTTCATAAACTGTTGATTGAAACTTCAAAAAGAAAATAATTTTTACCTAAACTCTGAATCCAGGAGACTCAAAAAGTTGCAAAAAACTGTCAAGGAATGTGAAAAACTGAATCAACCTCAAGAGCTTTTCAAACTGGCTCCAAAACAGCTAGTGGCTGAAAAGCATTGGCATTACAAGAATCCCAAGAAGAAAGAGAACAAAGGTACTGTGCACTTTTCATTTCCACATGAAATATATTACAAGAATCATATGAATAGAGTTTACAAATTTATCTTTCACGAGAACAAGCTAGTTTCAATCAACAGGGACTTCAACATCCATTTTTAGGTCAGATTGACCAAGAACCTGTGACAAATTAAAATAAAATATTAAATCAAACATAGCAGTCATCCAGTGTACAGAAGAAATACATAACAAAATGTACAAACCTTAATGAAGTCATCCAACGTCAAGTAGGAGTCTTTTGTGTATCCCGCTTCTTTTAGAACTTGACTGAGAACTTCCTGCAAATCAAACACAGAACTGAATTAGCCAAACTCAGTTAAATCTAATATAATACAAGCACAACTGAAAAGGTGGATAGCTTTCGTTGAATGGATATGCTATTAACTTATAGCATATAGGTAATATACAAAAGGCAGAAACAAATTGTATCTACCAAAAACTAGAGAAATCTATTGGTTACCATTTTAGCCATTAGCTTCCCCTTTAGAGAACTTGCAATAGAGATGTGATCAATATGTAACTCAACAACCCAAATTATATAGTGACGAACTTCTATTTGTAATTGTAACCAATAATGAACAGTATCCTAGGAAACTATATGATACTAAACTCAGACTTCAGCATACCAAATTTGAAATAGGGATGTCAAACCAGTAACAAGTGATGATGCCCCTTAATGAAGACCTACTTTTTTTTATTTAGCAACTACTTCATGATTAAACAATACAGGGAAGTGAACAGATTGTTGGTGATACCTCTCTCTGGTCATCGGACATGAATGAACCTGACAAATCTTTTAGCACTTCCAATATGTCTTTGAAAGACACCTTTCCATTACGATCTGAATCAAAGACTTTGAAAATAACTGCAAAAGGCTAGAAACTATAAGTACAATGACGGTAGCAAAAGATATTATTGTAATTTATTAAGAAAAAAATTAACAATTCCCCTGCCCACAAAGTATTCCCTCTTTCAATGATGAAAACCATTGAATAATTCATGACATTTGAACTCCGTATTTGCATTAGCAATTTCTCACCATTTTACTACATTGTCGCAGCTATCAGCTCTTCCAAATATATTAACAAAGACTATATACATAGGAGCTGAAGTTTTCTAACTCAGTGTTGGATCCTACTAAAAAGACTACTTATATCACATATAAGTTCTAACTAATATGACTACATGTGAAAAATAGACAATTTTATACGTTATCATTTAGAAATGAATTATTTTGCTTGCTTATCTCTACTTGTGTCTCATCCTATCTTCAAATTATGTGAGATGAAGGAAGGTGAGTCTTGAAGCAACAGTGAGGTTGTTGCCCTTGATCTAGAGGTCGGGTTTCAAATCCAGAAAACAGTCTCTCTACTTGAGGGGATAAGGCTATGATATCTACCCATCAATCCCCACCAAGCAGGAGCATTGTACACAGGACCGCCCTTTTATTTGTGAGATGCAGAGACATCTACTTCATCCAAATGCAGAACCTGAATCTCCTAAAGAATAATTCTGAATCAATAGAATGAGAACAACTTGACAAGTACGATCTACGTCTAAAAAAATAGAGAAAATTCAGCATTGTTAAGTGTTATGTTTTCATCCACTGACCACCCTAAAAGTCACTTCTCTTCTTTGTAGGATCCTATAGATACTATTGTTAGATTTCCTTAGCCAAGCCTCGGGAATCCTCATAAAGATGGGTTTACAACAGTCCCTAATATAGGATTCTTGTAGGGAAATTGATTAAAATTAATGACCACAGTTAGTTATTGGTTGGTCAGCATTAATAACTGAAAGACTGGGAGTTATATTTATATCATAGTACATGATTCGTTGGTTGGTGATACTAATTAATAGGCAAGAGGTTATATGCTTAGTTCATTATCCAAAATGAATTTAACCAACATTGCATTCAATTGGAGCAGATAAAGTTAGATAAGTCTGCCCAAAATTTCCATAACCCGTGTATGGCAGCAAGTTTTCCCTCTCAACCATTTTCAGGTGCTTATAAGTGCGCAGTCCAAACCTTTTCTAACTGAAATATGAAATTTAGAAACCTGCAATGTGTGGCAGGCAAGAGAGAATCTCATTATCCCATACAGAACTTAGAATGTGAACATAACTATGGAACTGTGAGTTTCACTCTGAGACATTAGGATTGGGATAAGCAACAGAAAATGGCATCTTCACCATTGAACATCCCAAAAATTGAATTAGGTCTTCCCTTGAGACCAAGCTCAGAACTTAGGAACCTTGGTGAACAGCGAGAATGCAAAACCAATCCCTAACTTAAAATACATCTTCTAACTCCCAAAGTCAAACTATAATTCATAAAAATAACATCGGAGTGCATTGAATAATTCTGATGTACGATGTAACTAAAACGTACGCTCTATTTTTTGTTGTGCATTAGCTTTGGCACTGAATGCAGATAAGAAGGCCACAAAGTCTTTAAAATTCAAACCGTCCACCATCTTGAGCAGCCTCTGCAAACAAGCACAAAGATCATCAACAACGATAAACTAGATCACACACCACCCTTTAGCATGTAGTGATGGGAAAACAAAGTACATAAACTCCAAAACAATTGAGAACAAACGTTAGGGTCGAAATGGCCGCAAAGCGAAAAAAGTGAGCACCTGGGAAAGTGGATTCATGGCAAATTCAGGGACGGACAAGAACTCATCAGCCGAAATAAATCCCTTGGCATTGCGGTCAAGTTGACAAAATCTTTGATATAATGACACAATTTCCTGCTGGGAAACTGAGCTTGAAACCCAATTTCAGATCTTAATTAATGTTAAAAAAATGGACAGTAATAAAGGAACAACAGGGGAGAGAGAGAGATGAACTACATAAATTATTGCAGTGTTCTTGAACTTCCTCGATGTCGTATTGAGTTAACATAGATGATGCAGTCCCCATCACTGGTTTTGGGATTCAAACCAAAATCTGCAGAAGCATCGATTATTACTAACTTAACCACTCCACTGGACTGGAGAATAGTGAACACCACATGATATTTTCAGTGCATACAGTAGAACAGTAAAAGGAGAAAAAACAGAATATTCACAAAAGGGGAAAAGAAAGAAAACCTGAAGAGCAGAGATGAAATGGTTGGGGTGGATTGAACAGACACGTACACGCTTCAGACCACCTGCGAATATATACTCGTGTCTTGCTTTGTCATCATCGACTCTACCGAAGGCACCAATGCCCTGTTGCGTTGCGATGCTACCCGCAAACTGGTGACCGTCGACCTTTTCACATGTATCTCTAATTAATTTCTTTCTAACTCAATTTAATAAAAATATTAACAAATTATTAAATATAAAATCAATTATGTTGAAAAATAGTATCATTAACATTAATCAATGATAACATAAATAAATATATATAAATTTTACAGCATAGTCTTGTATAAGTTTTTGGTACAAGATTTAACACAAAATTTATGTTATCTCACACAAAATTTAACACAAATTATTTATGGTTTTTTGTATTTTCGATTTTTTTAATTCCTTAACTTTCATACTTTATTTTTCTCGCCTTAAAACAAACAAAGCATAAGGAAATTGTTGCCTAACATGTTATTCTGTAATAAATTTAAATTTAACTTTCGGAAAGCATGAGTAAAACTTGGCATAGATCAAAATATTCTTCAATGCTCGATCTTTAACTTTCGTCGGTCCCTAACACATGATATCAGCGAGAAAACCAATAAACCAAATCCATGGACTATTCTACATTTGTCGGCAGTTATTCAGGAATGTCATAAAATTAAAAGAAGAGTGATGCACGTAACAAGGGTTAGCTTGGTGAACCTTGAGGACTTACTCTGATTGTCAAATTTGATATAAATTTCACAATCAAACTTCATTTTCAACCTTCGGAATTGGCAATTATCAAGAAAGTGAATGTTGCATTAAAAACGATAGCTCTACCCTACTACACTCCCACATGGGTAATAGGTACTAACTAACGTGATTCACTTCTTAACATCGTAATCTCAAATTTCATTCAAGATGATTAATGTACAGAGTACAGAAAAGGCATAGCATAGATACGCTTGGAAAGTAATAAACAATCCAAGATATTGATGGCGTTTATGACACTTTTTAGAGGAAGCCATCTTGGCAGTTGTTAATACAAAAATTGGTTGAGCATCTAATAATCTGACAATGTTTTCAATTAAGGCAAACTCGAACTCGTGCAAGCCACACATTATTGAAGGCAAAACGTATCACACTTCAGCAGGAATCAAGGTCACGGCATGGAGGAGGCTTGGGCTCGCCTAACAAAGTAGTATTCCCTCCTTCAGGTCCACACTTAATCCGTTGGGGATTTTGCGTGCCGTGCTGAAGAAAAAGAAACCAGATTCATAATTTAACAAGGTTTAAAGTTTCTAAAACATGGGCAGTGTTAAAATAGATTATGGTCAATGTCCTTACCGGAGGCTTCTCACCCTTTCTCAGCTTTTCTACTATCTCAACTACTTTCTCTGGGGTTACATCTTCCTGTAATAGGCATCAATATGACATGTTAAAAAGAGTGTTTCAGAAGCAAATCGCACAACAACATCCCCCCTCCCCTAGGAAAAAAATAGAGAAAAAAGAGGAAAGACGGACATAGTAATTATATGTGTATCCCTCTGATCCATTTGAATAATCGGCCACTGTAATCATAGGAGCATTCACACAGCATCCCTGCACAAGACCAATAAAGTCAATCGTTCACCATTGGTTGATCAATAAAATTACCCAAGAACATCAAGTGGTCACTCTAGACTACATATAGGAATGTATCCAGATTCAGTAAATACAGAAGACAGGTATGCACCTCTTTCGCATCCTCTTGGATTTTATTTTTCTCTGAAACAACAAAAGCTGTACACCACATTGGGTGATCCTCTTTTTCTATCAGTTAGATATTATGTCCTATTAAGTTTGTTTTAATAGTTCCTATGCTAACAATGAAAGGAACTTCTATAATAACTTAATATTACTGGAAAAAGGTCAAACACTACTTCATAAATTCATGATTGATATCACACACATATCCAAATTATGACAACACTGTTAGCCAAACAGTTCAGTTTTGTACTTAATGCAATTTTTCCCTCTAAAAACAATTGTAGTGCCAGCGCATATCAAGCAATAATATAACTCTAAAAACAACGAACTAGACACAACTAAAATAAGACTCACCATGCATTCCATTTCTCCAACAGAAAACAAACCATCTGCTGTTACTTCTGCAAATCAGAGGTAAAAGGAAACTAATTATCAGAAAATGCATATGGTTCCAGTTTGTCATGAATACGATACAATTCAATGACAACCTACAGATAATGGGAGAAATTAAGACAGGTGAACTAACCATTGCGCTTCACTCCCAAGTGTTTCAATAAGGCTTCTTCAATTCCTCGTGAACCGCGTATCATACAAGGTGTTGTTCCACAAACCAACAGATGGTACGTCCCAACCTGAAAGCAAGTTAGTCCAGCTAAGCTTTGGCCTAACGTGGATTAGGAATACTAAAAATCGTTAGAGTGTAGTATTATTTCACCTTAGCTCGATTGAACATGGAGTAAAATGTGGCAACCTCATAGACCCGTACAGGAGGAACCTCTACAATATTTGCTACCTAAATAATCCAAAACTTGTTAATAATAAAGAATAACATAACTTTTTGCATTAGAAAGAAAATTAAACTACAGATTCCAAACATTATGTAAATTTGGGATTCTCACTGAATCATCATCAGTGACAAGAAGCTACAAGTAAAACTCGACCAAATAATCATGAGTATTTACATAGAAGAACAAATAATCTGTACATCAAACCTTGTTGAATGCATAGATTTTAGGCATAGCATATTAGCATGTATGTCAACCAACAGAATGATATTTGAGCAAAAGAATGTACAGTACATACAAACTATATAAAGTCTTCACTCTGACAATCTTAACAATAATTTCAAAAGGATCATCATTGCTGCAAATTTATTGTGTACGCTGTTGCAAGAATTTCAAGACTTCATGGGAATTATTAAGGGTCTTATTCAACTTAGTACTTAATAACAGACACTATCTACTGAGCACAGTAACCTTTTCCAACCAACAGGGGGTACAGAACCGGCTGAGAGAATCAGACATAGTTCTTTGATATGTTTCTACATTTTCTAAGAAGAATACATCAAGAAGGAGGCCAACATACCGCATTCATTGCAGAAACAGTGAGCCAGCCTCCATGCTGCTGCTGGGCAAGATCCAAAAGCGGAATCACTGCAGATTGCTTATAGTTGGATGGATAGTGAGATAAAATCTCCTTAACCTGTAATTAGCACGTACTAAAACCATCAAATATTTATATTATGGGTCAGGTACCAAAAAGGATCAAACATGTAATTTTAATAGTTAACTAGAGATCCACAAATATTAGAAATATTATGATAACGAACCAATCAATAAGGCATTGAATCATATCACTCTACACTTACTCAGACTAAGAAAATGTACTCTGCCTTAACTCTGCGATAAGGAATTGAATCACATCACTCTACACCAAGGTTATAGAATTGAGATTTAAATCATGAAGTGTTGAGCTAATTTTCGAATCGCGAATTGTAATTTTGTATTGAATCGTGATATTAAGGTAGAATGAAAAATTACTTCAAATATATCATAGAAATTATATCTAATGTTCAACATAGTTATGTAAACAATTTAAACTAGAAATAGATAAAAGCAACTTAAGAAGAACTCTTACAAAAAAACTATTAGTTATATGTATATACAAGTTTCTGAAGTCTCTATTTTAGATGACAGAAACAAAATCATCAAATAGCAAAATAGAGTACATGCCTTGAATGAGCGAATGAAAAAAATAAGTGAAATAATAAAATAGTATAAGTTCACAAGTGTTCTTTCAAATTCCTTTTCATTTAAAAATTTAACCTCACAAGAATTTTTTATTTTTTTCATAATTGATGAGAAAGTAAAAACATATGGAATCATAGAATTGTGTAAATCACGTTGGCGATACGAAATTACGTAGATTTATCCAGGCTTCATAAGATAGTCATTCAAAATTCATCTTGGGATACAATGAAGTAGATAAACAAAATGTATAGAAGTGTAAGATTTGAATCGTGAATAGTAAGATTCTGATAACCATCGTCTGCACTCTATAGTGATCAAGCGTCAAATTAAACACAACAACCAAGAAAGTTTGAAAACAGGAAACACATATAGCAGAATTACCCCAACCCACGACAAAACCGATAATAAGCTATATGGTTGAACTAATAATCTTCAGCAGTGCCGGCACTACATTTTCTATATTTTGATGGCGAACTACTAAACGATAAATTATTAAAAATCAGAATATGGAAATTTAAAGTGCAATGAAATACACCTTTGCTTTGTTGGGATCGGTGAATTCCCATGGAAGGTTAGGGTTGTTGTCCGGCGAGTCAAGGTGCTATGTCAACGGAAAGTGGATATATTAACAATCAAAATTACAAAACGGAAACTGAGAGAATTGAAGCGAAGACGAAGAGCACTTACGTAGTTCAGAGCGGTTGAGAAAGCCCTCGAAGGCTGAGAAAGGAAAAAATCAAATAAAAATATGGACAGAAATCGGAAAACGGAGTGAGAAAACGAGAGAGAAAACGGAGGGAAAACCTGACGGAAAATGTGACGGATCTCGTTGAAGCGATTCGCTGCTATGCGTGCCAGCATTTTCGAGCAGCTACACGGAGCAGATCGCAGAGAGAGAGAGAGAGAGAGAACGCGAGAGAGAAACTAGAGAAGGTAAAACTGAGGGGTGTAGTGAAAGAGAGCATGGAAAGGTGGCAGCATCTTGGCCGTTGGATCTCATCAATAGATAATGTACACATCAATGAATCGGGACAAATTCTCTCCGCACCACATCAATTCCAACATGCACCTCTGCTATTCAAAATGACAAAATTACCCCTGCCAAATGACGAAAATAACCTTAAATAAAAGTAGGGTACGGTGTAGATAAAAATTATTTTCAAAATCTTTTATCCGGAAATATTCTGAAATTGAATTAACACATTTTTTAATTTTGAAATTTTTTATTCCGAATACATTTTCAATTTTGTGTTTCAGAATTTTTTTTTCCGAAATGTATTTGT
>Ga0123341_1007008_pt1 | contig 10244 bp, 5 predicted proteins | sample Turbeapinknodule_FD_89959 | JGI IMG/M metagenome (GOLD analysis project Ga0123341, IMG submission 89959) | Root nodule microbial communities of legume samples collected from Mexico - Turtle bean Mexico pink nodule | ecosystem: Host-associated > Plants > Roots > Nodule | place: Mexico: Nepantla...
AGGTGGTGGTAATGGTCGGAGACGTGTTTCCGGCGATGAGACGAAGAATGAGGTGACTTCTAACTTTTATTTCATTACTTGTAATTAATACTGTCATGTAAACCTCTGCTGCTACTTCATGGAACCCTCTTTAAGGAGAGGGTGGGCATAGAGTGTGTAGGGGAAGAGGAAGAAGAGTGAGGAGTAAGGTGGTGGAGAACTAGATCATCCCTGGAGTTTTTTTATGTTTGACAATTCAAAGTTTCTTCTGTGTACAAATAAAAAAAAATACTATTTTTTAAAAACATTTGCAATATGTTTGTTGGCTTAATTTGTAGAGTTGATATATATATTAAAATAAGTGATGAGTTGTTTTTGCAATGAAGATAGGAAAAAGTGAAAGGTGCAGACGCAACAAGTGGACAGTGAAGAAGATATTGGCATGGGTTTGGAGGTGGAAGAACAAGAAGGATCAAGTAACTCAAGCTTCAACATAACTTATAATTATAAGCTGGAGTCAAATAATATGTTGTGATTTGTTACTGCTTTTAATTTGGATTATTATGTACACTGTAATCTCAGTATTTGGGTTATGAAATTGATCAGATCTGGAAAATTACCTCATACAAGTCTTTTATGGATTGGAATAATTTTGGCATGATTGAAATATGTTTCAGTTTGAGGTAGTGTTACTTAAAATTAGTTAGTTGGGAATAATTTACGCGTTGAGGGCTGCTTCTTCCTGCACGCCATGACCCCACATTAAATGTGAAATACCTTTTTGTCTTTCATTAAAAAAAAGTAAATTAACCCTTAACATCATCCGGTATCCCTACTCTTTTCTTAATTGGTTTGTTATTCATTTCAGTCTTTTGTTTTTTCATTTTTCCGATTACATAATCCAAATAATATATGTAATTCAAAAAATATTTTTAGATCTGAGAATGATCTCCACATTTATAAAATCCAGAAACAATTTTAAAAAAAATATATTTAAAAATTATATAATTCAGAAATTAATCTTAAATTAAAAAATAACTTATAAATTATATAATTAAAAATATATCTTTTAAAAAATAATATTCTAATTACATATAAAAGTTTTTTTATTTAAGTATAGCTTATGGATTATATAATCCATATATATTATGAATTACATCCTCTAAAAGTTAATTCATATAAAAAAAACTTATGGATCGTATAATTGTTAATCACGAATCTGATAAAAGAGATTACCTAATCCAAAAGTTAGTCAAAGTATGCAAAAGGACTTACGGAATATTAACTAAGAAACTTTTTTTATAAATGGACATTTTCTTAAAACTTAGTGGCCCACGTTGAGTAGTATAGAAAATTCTTCATACAAATAAACGTAGAGAAAGCTCAATCAAAACATACGTTTGATACCAGCAAGTAGTGACTCATACCCCAAAATTGAAGATGAATAGGAAAAAAAGTGTTCGTAAGAACATTAATGTCAGTGAGCAGTTGCAATGAGTTGAACTAAACTTGTTTTCACACATTAAGGCTTATTCGTGCAATGGTGTCAAAATTTTAAAAGCTTCATTCATTTCAATTAGATTCTATAATAATGACTAATGCTCAAACAGATATTTGATAGATGGTTCACGTCACACTGTTGACCAGATAGTGGCTTCATCACTTCAGAAAGTTATCCAGTCAAGTTGAATGATCAGGAGCTCTGTAAGTCTAATGAACTGCTGAAAAATCAAGATCTCCCAACCCCAAGCCTCTGGCCTTCTTGAAAGCCTACAAAAACAGGGTTTTTTAGTACCTTATGAAACTTCCATGATAGTCATTAAATTAAACATTAAGCATAATATAGAAAATAAAAGGGTTCCATCATTTTTCTGTAAAGAAACAAATGAAGCCAATTCAGTAATTTGAGCACCACTCCTGATATTCAGTGAACTTGCAGTGATGTGAACTAAAGAAGTAGCTACAGATCCACAAAAAAAAAAAAACTTGAAAAATAGTTTTACCTCATTTGCTGCAGCTGCTATTGGCATTGACACAGCATTTTCATCTCCAAGAGCAAGAGCTAACCTCATGTCCTTCTGCTGGTGCTTCAAAGGAAAAGCTGGGGAGTAACTATTTTGGAGCATTGTAGGTCCTTTCAATTTAAACATGCCGTTACTTATGACATCAATATCCTGCACTCAAAAATTACCCAATTATTGTTTAAAATGGCACTACAAAAGGTAGCAATAAGAATCTCAGTGGTTGAAATCAATTACCAGCACTTCAAGAAGAGTTGCAGGGTTCAAACCACTTCTTTCAGCTAGTGTGTGTCCCTCAGAGAAAGCATTCATCATACTGTAACGGAGAATAACCGATTCACAGATCAAGACAGAAAATATGGACATGCAATCCATTTGGCTTGCAGCCAAAGAAGGAATACTCATAATAGTACAATGTGGATGATTATTTTCTTTCTAGCTGATTGATAAAATACTGCAATCACCCTACCCACTCCCAAATTAAAAATGATAGAGCCAGGAAAAGGGGGAAGAAAATATTACCTGCCCATTATCATGTTAACAACAAGTTTCATTTTTGCACCATTTTCAACCTCACCCAAAAAGAAAGACTCTTCCCCAGTATGTCAAATGATGGAAGTGCTTCATCATACAATGCCTGCACGTCAAAAGAATCAACAACATTTATGTATGGAAAGATGCGCAATGCATATTTATGCTCTTCTATTTCCGTCAATATGAAGCAGTTCATAACAAAGAATCTGAATGAGACACTTGCACACATACTTGAATATGAGGAAATGTGAATATTGTTTTCAGAAAATTCAGAGTATACTTTATACAGCTTTGAACAATGCTAGAATTATAGACATCACCACGACTACAAAAAGCTTGACCAATCAATCCTAATCAAAGAATAAATCTAATTAAACCTGAACAAAAACAAATGACGCACAAACTGCATATTTTACACGTTACAGCTCCCAACACACACGATATCAACAAAGCCTAGCGTCAAAACTACATACCCAACTTCAAAAGACATCTGACAACATAGTAAGTAATGCCTTTTCTCTTTCTCTTTTAGTTTTTGGCTTGGCTCAATGGGAAGTTTGATTTCTAGGTGATTCACATGTTCTACGAAGGGCTCATTCAATGAAGAAGGTATGAAACATTTAATATACAAAATTCTATCAGGACTTTCCCAGCTAGCAAATATATGGCCTAACCTTCATAATAAATTTAGAAAAGGTTAAGTACGATGGTTGCTCCTCTACTGAACTTGTATCAATACTATAGAACATACACATTTTCTCCCAATAGATGACAATTTCCAATGGCCAGCAGAACACTTAAAATACCAGTGGGAGAGAGAAAATAACCAAAAGATAAAAAGCATACCAATGTCCTACTAGCATCAAATGGTGAGACAGCTTGTTTTATTTTTTACTCTCCATCTAAATTGCTGCAATAATTGCAAGAGGTTCCAATCCATGAAAACAATATTCTTATTTTAATCGTACATATGTTACATAAGATTAGGAACATAGGGACTACCTTGTGATCTGGAACAGGAAGTCACCGTCACTGGTTCAAAACCTAGAAACAGTCTCTTTGATAGGGTAAGACTGCAATGGTCACCATTTATATCTTACATAAATTGAGGGCATTGGCCGCATCTCTCTCTCAACCTATCTTACTTCTCCATTTTTATCTCTGTTCATAATAACTTCATTTTAAGTTAAGCTACTAACCTTCATGAAAAAGGATGTTAAACCCATCTTAAAGTAAGCATGTATAAATGATAATTCAAGTGTACCAAACACTTTCCTTTGCTTATGCCATTTTATATTGACTGCAAGGACCCTGTCATGATATTTTCAAGCTTTCTGGGAGAAAGTTCTGACTGCTGTCAGTAGTTAGTCTGGATAACAATAACCAATAGATGTGTCCATAATCTGTAGATATTACCTTCAAATTTTTGCCATCTGATGGCATTTTACAACACTAAAGATTGCTTAAATAGCTCAAACGTACATAAATTTTTTTGTTTGGGGAACTCAACAGAATACTCTAGGAGACCACTGATCATTAAAATACATTAATTAAATTTAAAAGTTTTTTAGGGCATTAATGGGTTGCTGATACATCTTATACATGCTATACTCTGAAAACTTCCAGTCATGCAAACATGTCATATGATGGAGAGAAGAAGCATTTGAATATCTCAACTCCTTCGCATAGTTAAAGGCACATCAATAATTTGTTGAATAACATTTAGAAATACCTTGTCCACAGCCAGCAGCATGTATAACTAGTTGACCATCTTCTGCAGGCTTCTTGCTACCCGAAACAGGAGCTTCAAGGAAGTAACCACCTTTAGCTTTGATTGCCTGTGGAAATCAGGTCTGTAAATGCCAATTTGCCTATGGATTTCTTTCCATTCGAAAGGTTGAGTAGGTAAAATGTGAAGTAGTATGAACTAGCACAGATAGTAAACTACAGTAACCTATAAGCCCTGCATATAGCACAAGGATAAAGAGAACAAGCATAAATCCCCAGTACTGTTGACTTCCCAGCTAATTGAACTTCCTTTATACAGGAAATATTAATGGCCAAATACCAAATAATGACTACAATCACAAACTTATAATTAGATAAAAGAATTGGGATGCAAGATACTAAAAAATATGTGCCAACAAAGTAAACTGCAAACTACATTACATTATTCTTATTTCAAGCCAGGGGAAATGAGAGAAGAGGGAGGATTAGAGCAATGTTTCTCATCTATACAATATTAATAAAATGGGGGGCTCGAGGATTAATTAGAATACAGAACAAAAATCATATGAATTTTCACACAAAATACCCCGAGCAATATGAAAAATGAAGTCATGCAACATTACTAGTTGCAACCTCTCTTCAATTTACAAGTTTCTCTTTAGCAACAAGAGTCTATAGCAAAATTATGGAAAAGTAGACAGACTACATTTTACACAAATCACAAGCAAAATATATCTCAAACAGATAAAAGAAAACGTGATCAATTTCAAAATGAAGGGAAAATAAATCTTAACATCAGCTGGTATACCAACCTCAGATATCTTGGAGGATGTATCAGTATCAACGGTTGACATGTCAATGTAACATTTTCCATTAATAAGATCAAGATCACCATCTTGATCAAACACAATCTAGAAAGTCACCGCAGACAGAATTCAAATAAGAGCTAAAAAAGAAGTTACTAGTCAAAATAATATTCACAACAACTGACCGATAAAGCAGCCGATGGATCAGATAACATTGCAATTGTGTACTTGCATTTCTTGACAACAGTTGCTGACGTTTCTCCAACTGAAGCACCATATTGCACAAGTTCTTCACACTACAATTAGAAGTTGCAGCAAACATGAATTAGAAGAACTATCCGAGTTAAGGGCACTAGGCTAGTGGCAGAGTGTTCAAATTAAAAGTTGCTAAGTCAACACATCCATAGTAAATAAACACTGTAATTTGCTAACTAAAAAGTATATCTAAACTGAAACTCATGTTTGAGGGTAAAGTAAGTAATCCCAGTCATTAGCAAAAGAATTAAACATTGATATGATATGACACAAACATTCATAACAAATAATGGATGCGCTGCAATATCAACAATTGATTTTCTCATCAACAGATGAGATTACTTACTTAACCCTTATTTTAGAGAACCAAATCCATCTCATAAAGTGTTGAACAGAATTCACAATTTTCTCAAGCACTTATCTGACATCATCTATAAGAAAACAAATAAATTTGCTAAGCTGTATTCCAAAATGCCAGGAGCAATACCTCAGCACACAACTTTCTGTGTAACTTGAAGAATGGTAGTGACACCTGAGAAGAACCTATGATACGGAACCCAAATTAAAATTACACAAGAAAATGCACAGAATTATACCAACCATAATGATCAACCAGTATTATGGAAATATATCATCATAAGGACACACACAAACAAACATGATAACAAAAAAACTGAAACTGGAAAAATAGTACAATGTGAATGGAGACCTTGGAGAGGGTTCTGTTCCAAACAGTGACATGGATATCTGTTAATATTTGATTGTGTTATTTTTTATTTATTTACTGTGTATGTTTTTATTTGGTAAGGGTTTGTGGTTGAGCCAAATCCAACAGGTGAATTGTGATTGGTAGGAATGAAAAGTATCAAAGGAAGGGTTCCACGTCACTTCCACAGTTTGCTTTTGTTCTTCCTCCAATTTGGGGAAACTTGTCTATTACTAAATAAGAATATTCAGTATTCACCCAAAATGGTAACTGTTTAATTTTAAAAAAAGAAAAATAGTTGGGTAATCTTGGATTGGATTTTTCAACCAAACTATACTAAAAAATATAGGTATCTTTTTAACAAGTTTATGTACAGTTCATACTTGATAAAATTACAGCTTAGTATATTTTTTTGTCAAAATTTATGAGATAAATTCTATTTATATTTATTAATATATTATTAATTAGCTTAATTAATTTATTAGTTATAATTGTTTTAAAATATGTTAATTTATAAATAATAAAAAAATGAGAATAAAGAAATAATAATGTATTGATCTCTTGGTATTACTTATTGAATGCCAACTTGATTTTTGTCCAATGTTTTTATACGGATGACAATTATATATTAAATTTGGGACATTACACGGATTAATTACTAGTATTCAAGAGGAAGATGGGTCATCGATTTCTCCAAATTTGTACAGTTTGGTATTATTCTTGTTTGAGACATCAAATAATCGTGACATCATAAATATTCTTACAAATTGAAACGTGGAGGTTGCTTGTTTGTACCAATTGTTTGGACCATTATATTAAAAGATTTCATTCCTAAATATTGAGTTCTTTTATGCATATTTGAGTTGTTTAAGTTATTATTATTTTATATTATTATTATTATTTAAATCATAAATATTTGCAAAAGTCATGCATATAGGACAAGGATAAAGAGAACAACATAAATCCCTAGTACGGTTGACTAATCACAAGTTTTCTCACTTCAAATCTATGGAAAAGTATTTCTTATTTTGTTTCAACATCTTCCCCTTTTTCTATATGTGAAATAACACTAACAACAAAGGAAAAATAACATTTTCACAAATAGAAGAGTAACTTATCTCTTCAAGTGAGTTTCTCCTAGGGTTAAATCTTGGCACTCAACATGAATCACTGCCTCATAGTATGATGTTACAAATCCCTTTGACAAATAATTGTGAACACGAAACAATGCACGCTTCATTATTTGGTTTACTTTGGTTACGTATGACTCCAAACAAATGTTTATTTCTTCAAATAATTCCAGTACATGCACAGGTTTGAATAATTAATAGAGAATGTGAGCTCAAACTTTAATTTCTAATGAGAAATAATAAAAAACCTTCCAAACTTAAGATCACTTGTAAGGGGTGAGGAAATACAACAATCAATGGAGAATTAATGAGCTTCTTGTGAGTCTTTCAAGGGGACAAAATCATGACAATAAACATGTAAATTGAGTGACCAAGAAAAACATTGATTACCATTATGTGAATTTAAAAATATACGGGTTATGATTGCTACAATCATATCATTAGAATATCCATTGTCTCTAAGTCCTAAAAGTACACCTCAATTATCTATCCTAAAGCCTTCAGAATGCATCTAGAAAAAGCTAAAGAGTAAGAGTGTAAGTATTTCTATGCACCAATGAAAATAAAGATAAATGCTACTTGCCATCATGCACCTTGGAGTTCGTAGAAATTACTATAGAAACTACTAGACAATACCTCAAAATTGATAGAAACTCTCCCAAAATTTGTATACACCCCCCATAGTTGCTAGACAATACCCCACAATTGCTAAATAACACCCCAGAATTGATAAACACTTTCCACAATTAATAGACAATTGTTTCTTCTTGCACCTCCATAACTTCTCTTGACACCCCCATAGGTCAAGCGTAAAGATCATTTTATCCTTAAAAATGCATTTTGGATTGTAGAATCCATAAGGTATTTCCAAATCCCGAAATACCTTCTAGATTCTACAATCCATTAGTATTTTTTTTTTCTATTTATGCATCTTGGATTGTAGAATATTGAAGGTATTTCTAAGTCCAAAAATACCTTATAGATTCTATAATCCAAATTGTTTTTTTTTTCTTAAAAAATACATTTCGTATTATAGAATCTAAAAGGTAGTTCTGCGCCCGAAAATACTTTCCGGATTCTATAATCCATAATGTATTTATTTAAAAAAACACATTCTAGATTATAGAATCTATAAGGTATTTTCTAAATCGTCTATTCCAAAATAAAAAACATCAATAGAATAAAGGGTATTTTTTGTATTTTAAAAAGTATGGTAATGTCAAAAGAAGCTATGTAGGTGCGTGAAGAAATATCCTTGATAGACTCTTCCCAGAGTTGGTAGACGCTCCCCCACAATGGCTAGACAGTTCGTTGAAGTTTTTGCACGGTACCCCATAATTGCTAGACAATACTCAAGAATTGGTATACAATTTCCAAAATTGATAAACATTTCCAAAAGTTGCTAGACAATACTCCATTATTGATAGATGCTTCCTAGAATTGATATACAGTCTCCAAAACTACAAGGAAAGAACCCACCACGAACAGAACATCATTTAGCAACAAAAACAAATGAAAGAGAATGTTGGGGGGACCTAATATAGCATTATCATTTTGATTATTTTATAACGAGATTTTGCTTGGATAGAGAACAAACTAGTTCACTTGGCGTTATGAGTTAGCTTAATTTGTAGTACCTCGTTTTAATCCAGGTTTGTTTTAGAAAAATAATAGCTTAATGTATGCACTTTCTGAAAGGGACTTCTAAGAAAATCATAGTAACCACTTTCTTTTCATAAATATTATATTTCATTCCAAATCAAACATGCACACCACAAAATCAAAAAAGGCATTTAATGATTTGCACAGTGTTTTTTTAAAAAAATTAAAATAACTTCTACTGCTTGGATTGTCTTAGTGTGTGTCTGGAACAACATCCAAAAGAGGGAGAAAAAGATATTGAACCACACATTGTAGATTCTGCATTAAAGTGATTTCTAACAATTCCAAACATATATTTAGAAGTTTTTTTTTAATAGGTTAATTAACTATGCACAGATTACAACTGAAAAGAAAAATAACTTTTTACTAAAAGTAATTTTAAAATTGTAAAATGATGTCTTTCAATTAATAATTGTTAAAATTAACATTTTAAAAAAAAATTCTCTCTTTTAGAGCTAACTAGGTCATCATAAATTTTAGTCTATAACATGGATATTTTATTGGATGAATTTGTTGTTGCCATTAACTCGCAAGAGCCCTTTATCCTTCATTAGTCAAATTTGACGGAAAGGTTGTTGCGTGGTTTTAGTTTCATTCACATACTTTAGAAACATACATGAATGCTCATATTGTTAATGCAATGCAGGAAGGATGCAAATTACAGCAAAACTGTCATTGCCTGCACTATATGATAAAATGGTATAAATAAATTATAATTGATCCTACTATAAATAATATCAGTGAAAAAAAGAAAAAAATAGTCATAATAATGTATAATTAAAGACCAATTTTACATTCATTACTATTTTTCATTAACCTATATTTTTCTAGTGAGTAACAAGGAAGAACATATCCAATTTTATTTCAATACTAATAAAAGATAATTTTATTACTATTTATTAGAAGGTAGAATTTTAAATAATCATTTAAATAAAATTTTGGACTTTTAATACATTCATAACCTTGTTTCGTATAAGATATATTACAAGAAAAAATAATTTTAAAAACTATTTTATTATTTTATAAAATAATAAACTAATCATTAATTTAATTAAAGATTTAAAATAATCCAGACCTATTTTAGAAGAATAATAACTTAATGTACCCGATTTCTGAAAAACTTCTAAAAAAATCATAGCACCCACTTCTCGGAAATATAATATTTCATTTCCAAATTACAGAGAAAAAAAAGTCAGCTTAATTCATCGTATATTACTATTTTAAATTTTTATTTTCCATCTATCATCCTTTTATTTTTATTTTTCTATCTAACACTATTTTAAAAGTAAAATAATAAATAAATTATTAAATTAAAAAAATATAATTTTAATTTTGAATGTATTAAAAAAATAAATATTTATAATGTTTAAAATAGTTAAAAATATAATTAATGAATAAAGAAATGTGTTTTTACAAAATAAAA
>Ga0123341_1007009_pt1 | contig 10243 bp, 4 predicted proteins | sample Turbeapinknodule_FD_89959 | JGI IMG/M metagenome (GOLD analysis project Ga0123341, IMG submission 89959) | Root nodule microbial communities of legume samples collected from Mexico - Turtle bean Mexico pink nodule | ecosystem: Host-associated > Plants > Roots > Nodule | place: Mexico: Nepantla...
GATCTCTAATTTAGTCACTATTGCAACTAATTATTTTTTGTCTCTAAAATTAGTTTCTATTTTTAATGATTTTCTTGTAGTGATAAATCAAGATTTTACCATATTCTCTAAGATAAGATACAATTCAATTAAATCCATAACTTTGCTTGTTCCTCTCTTTTCTTCTTTGCACATTCTTTCTTTCATCATGAATGCTAAATTGTTATCTTGTAGAAGTAAACTAAGAAATAAGAGTTTTATTACATATTTTTTATTTGTGTTTTTAGTGTTTCTTTTCTGCTTCTTGACCATTCTTGTTCCTTTTTTCTTCATCATGTATGAAGATTCAATACAAATCTCTTATGTACATAGTTTCTTATATTTTCACTCATTTGAAAATTCTGCCACATTCCTAGTTTTTCATTTGAATAACTTTCACTCATGTAGTAGGTCTATAATTACTGCGTTGAATGCCAAGAACAAGGTTGAATTTTTGGATGAGACTGTTGATGAATCTATGAAAGAAGATGTCTTTGATCAAGCCTAGAAACACTATAATGATATGGTGATTTCTTAGCTTGTGCATTTAGTTTCTCCCTCCATAAGCCAAAGCATTTTGTAGATGAGATATATAATGATTTGAAATCAAGATTTTTTTTCAAGGAAATCTCATAAGAATTTCATATTTGCAAATGAAAGTCTCATCCTTAAAACTGAGAGATCTCACTATTAAAGAATTCTTTACAAAATTGAAAGTTATATGGGATGAGCTTGGGAATTTTATACATGACCCTATATGCTCTTATGACACAAAATGACCATGTGGAGTGATTACTTTTGATTGCACAGATAAAAGTATTCCACCAATTGCTAAAATTTTCTCTGATGTAGCTCAATAGGAACGACAAATAGTTGACAACAATTTCATTATAGAATTGGAAACCAATATTAATACATTAACCTCTATTGTTCCCTACATATAGGACGTTGTTATAGGAAACATGGTTTTCGTCAAGCCATGAAACAAGAACTTTAAGAATTCTTCAAATAGAAATATGTGTATACATTTGAAAAAAATGGCGAAGTATGCTACAAGAAGCATGATTTTTCTCCATACATAAATATTATAATGGAAAGAACAATGTTGTCAACCATTTTGATACTAAAGAAGATACAAAGACTAGAGTTGTTCAACATACTGCATTTGGAAACCAAAGTATACATGTATCATAATAACAAATACAAAGCCTTGATGTCTCTAATTCAACAGTCCAACCATGAAAATACTACTAGAATCATTTCCTCCAAAGCACAAAATATAAAACTATTGATTTTGGTGTTACATATAATGTTTCCTCTAATCTTGCAAATTTTCTTTCTTAGAAACAAATTTATCTTATAATTGTTAGATTTCCTAATGTAACTAAGGTTATTGTTACTCATATCGACATAGTTAAATTCAATGATGTTTTTTTTGCTAAAAGATGTTTATTCATTCTTTCTTTCACATATAATTTGATTTTCTTTTCTAAGTTGGTATCTTCCCTCAATTTTAAAGTTCTTTTCACATCCAATTCTTGTGTGACTAAAGATTTTAAAACCAAAGAGAAAATTGGTCTAGTTGATGAATAATATTATACAAAATATTCTCTAATATACTCGACTAGGTCACTTGTGAAAGATTAGTCATTTTGAAACATAAACATCCTTATATACAAAGTATAAAAAAAAATGGTTGCAATACTTGTTATCTTGTCAAACAATTTTTTTAAATATTTTTTCTAGTTTTTCTCGTGCTTTTAAACCTTTTGATGTGATACATGTTGATATTTAGAGATCTTGTTCCAATATTTCTTTACATGGTCATGTATATTTTCTTACTACTTTAGATAATTGTTCTTGTTTTACATGAATTTATCTTATGAATCACGAGTTTGAAACTCATACTCATCTTACAATTTTCATTATCCTTCTTAAAAACTAGTTTAAGAAACATATCAAAATTATAAGATTTGATTATGATCCCGAATTTTTCATGAAAGGTTTTTTAATTCTTGAGGGATTATTCATGAAACAATTTGTTTAAAAATCCTCGAACAAAATGAAATGTAAGAATAAATGTCACCCTATATTGAATGTTACTCGTTGTTTTAATCAAATATTTCCATATAATTATCATGTTATACTCTTAAATATATATTCATTTAATAAATCACACACCTACATTTCTCAAGTACTCTTCAGCTTCTTAAAACTTATATAATCTTAATAATATTCGTGTATTTGGATGTTTATTGTTAATAAAAATAAACTTTATACTTGTTCAACTCCTTTAGTTTTGTTTTTCTTGGTTTAAACGTAACACCAAATGATTATAAGGCATTCATGTTTAGTCCATGACAAGTTAATAGAGATTTGACATTTTCCAGAAGTCTACAAATAACATGATTCCTTTTTGTTTATCTTAGGTTAAATTTACTTACGAGGATAACTTTTCGTTTTAACTATCAAAATAAATAAGAGTAAATTATATTAATTGTTCCTTTCTAATTGTAAAAACTACAATAATTAGACTCATTAGTATGTCTTGCAACTAATTTTTTTTTAATGTGAACCAACCTATTAAGGTTAATTATTCTGTTTTTGTTACTCTTGAGTATTGACACTATTACTAACTAGTTTTGAACTCTGGCAGTTGACTTTTGCAGTTTGAAACATAAAATAAAGAATTTAAATGAAATTAAAGAGTCTGCATTATTTAAGAAAACATAAATAAATATACACATTTTAAATTTAAAAAACCAAAACTGTAATTAAATATGATATTTTCTTTTCTTAATTTAAATTAAATTCAAACTTTCTGCCTCTTATGATGGAGTTTGGGTTCAGATAGAAAACTCCAACAAGGTCCATGACCAGGCAAAGCATAATTAAGAATGGAGTATTTCTTTCTGCACCTCTACAGTTTTCTTCCAGCACCCTTACATTCTTCAAAATATTCAAATTACTCTTGATATTTTTTTATGATTCTAAAATAGGAGATGTTGCATAAGTAAAAAGTGTTTTCAAAATAGGAAATCTAAAAAACAAAAGAATTGTTCTATATTTTAAAACACATTTTTTTGACTTCTAAAACAATAAATTCAAAATTCATAAAATATATTTCAAAAAAACATTTCAAAAAGAGTAATTTGAAAGTCATTTCTTAAAAGGAATAAAACATTCTTTAAAAAAATATAGAGTACAAGAAAAAACATCCTTAAAAATGAGATTTGTTGGCAAATAAAGAGAAAAACATAGATACAATTTTAGAAAGAAAAATGATGTTTTTTCGTGTTTATTTTTCCATTTAACTCACTAGTCTAAACCAAATAGTATGAGGCACTTGCAGCAATGTTTGGAAAAGAGATTTTAACAAATCTCTCCATTACCTAGTGTCACATGAGTAACCAAAAACAACAAAAATACGTGAAATAGAAAATAAAGTTGATGACAAAAATGAAAAACAAACAAGTAATTATTAAAATGAAACCATTTTTTAGAGTACTTATTGTTGTAACAATACCCTCCTTTTCAAGTGCAGTCTTGTCTTCAAGGGTGTAAACTATTAGGAAACTGTTTGATCATACCACAATAGAAATCTCAAGTGGTATGCTCTATAGGTAAATTTCTTCCACTCAAACAATATCTTAGTAGCAGGAATACCCCTTTTAACCATTTTCCTATTCTTATCCAGAATAGCCTCTGGTTCACCTTTAGAAGGAACAAGTGAATATAGTTGTGGTGAAAGATTTTTAAGTACAAGATTGAGGATCTCTTCACATTTTCAACTTACACATTGTGTATGCCTGAATTAGGGGGAAGTTTCAATTGATTAGTTGTTGCTTCTATACAATCTATTGCACGAAAATCAGCTGAAAGTTTTGTTGTTGATCCATTTGATGTTTAAGGCTTGGCTCACCTCAAAGCAAATCTTTTTTTCATCTATAGAAAAATTCATGTTATATAAGGAGCCTCCAACCTTGTACCACCTCCTGCTGTCACAATCATTGGAGTGATGGAGTCTCATTTACTCCCAAACTTCTTAACTAATTCCAAATCTAAGAAATTATGACTGCTAGTGCTTCCAACATTTTCTAGATATATGACCCGCACTGTTTCATAATTATGCACCCTGTTAAAGCATTCATAGATAATTGAGGATCACTGAATTGAGTACAAACAGTATTAACTGACCCATTTTCTTCTGTAATCTCTGCTTCGCCATCCACAAACTCTTCATCCCAAAATATTCAAAAACTTTTTAGCTCTTCTATCTGTCAATTAATGGATCAACAGTTTCTTTAATTTTTTGTCCAAACTAGGTCAATTCTTCCTTTACTATATCTAATGATTAAATAAAAAAGGATGTTTCTTTCTATATCCAGTAAATTTCTAGAGACATCTGATATTTTTAGCATAGAGTTTCCAGAATGTATTTTCTATATATTTCAAGACAAATTGCAGAAAACACTCAAAGGAATCATTATGCTGCAGAAAACACTCCCGAAGAAGAGTTAAAGCCAATTATAAAATACAGTAGTTCATTCTGGAATGATAAAATTGCACCAATGTATATGTCACTGTGTTTTTATATAAAAATGTTCTTTTTTATCTTTTGGATTCGGAATGTAATTTTACATTTTGCCTAATCCTATGTGAAGCAGGGAAAGAGATATTTTGTTTACAGATAGGATGCTGCATATTTTTCATTTATATTTAACAAAAATAATATATTTTGATTCTTATATAATTTCAAAAGCTATATACTCAATAACTTGATCGTTCATGAACAAGGGCCAATTACATTTCTTGGCCGGTCATTTAATGGTACTTGATTCCTTTGCTTTGAGAAAGGTGGTTAAATTTCAAAGCTCAAGATTTCTCATTGATCCCTTGTTGCACTTTCTGCTTCAAATCACTGTATCACAAATGACCAGATCTCATATTCCCAATGAAGATATCATTTGAAGAAACAAAAAAAGTTCTCCACTAAGCCATTACTTCAATAAAACTATGATGTTTTTTAATTTCTTATATTTCTATAAATTCGGTCACAAGGCCCACAGAATTATATGTTTTTGATATTGTCAATTATTCCAGAATAATACCCGTCAAAAGAAGAAAAAAGAAAAAAAAAAGAGAATAATACACCACAACCAAAACTCCACTTTGTCCAATTAAATCTTAATTTTTTTATCATTTATTTTGTTCATCTGATAAAGAAGAACATAGAATGCAGTAGCTGAACGTTACAAACCTAAGCAATCTTCTTCCCACATATTAATAATTGCCAACTCCTAACTCTGTCAGAGTAATGATTGAAGTTCAGGCTCCATAGTATAATGATATTATATATGAAAATAAAAGTCAAACCAATTGGGCATGTTCCTCAACATAAACAGCTTGATTAACCCACAACAGAAGGGAACATGTGCACTTAACTTTTGAGAGACATTTATGCCAGCTTCTCGTTTTTGAGATTATTTCACTCTTGCATCAACTTTCCCGTATCCTCTCATGACCCAATGAGTTGACCAAACAAATGGTAATGATACTCCTAAACTTCAACATTTAGTATTGAGAAGTTGTGACACAGGGAGAGAGAGAGATACAAGTGAGAATGGAGGAGCTCAGCTAAAAATTCCATCATTTCTTGCACTAGAAGATTCTTAAAATGAATTGGCAGTTGTTTCTGATAACAGTGACACACTTGATTCAACAAAGCTTGATGATACTCTTCTTCTATTGCCATTATGTAAACTCTAGCAAGAACCAAAATTTGTACATCCAATTTGGCTTTGTAACAGAAAACACTTGAAAAAACAAAACAGTATTCTATAAGCTAAATCTAGGAACAAATTATCCAGACACTATAATCTCATTCTGTACACAAAATCCTGGAGCTGGAGCTTCTTTCTTCCCTAGAATTAGTGAACTGGCTATCACTTTCTATAGTATATGCTTGATAACCCGTTGGACTAGAGAGCTGACCAGAGCCACTACTGCTCACAGATCTCTCAATATCAAGCCTCCCAGCAACAAGAGGGATTGGTCGTTCAGGTATTGAGGGCACTGATTCATCAGACTCCATCATTTTAACAACCTGATCCATTGTTGGCCTAGCATACAACTGCGGGTGAGAGCAAAGTACAGCAATTAACACATACTTCTCAAGAACTTGTGTTGAACCAGGTTGTGGCATGCCATCTTCAATTACATCCAAAGCCTTTCCTGTTCTGACTAATGACCAAGCCCAATCAGTCAAAGCAGAAGGTTGACCATCATTGTTCATCTGAAGCGCCTTCCTCCCACTCAAAAGCTCAAGAAGCACAACCCCATAACTGAACACATCACTTCTCTCTGTCAACTGTCCATACAAAGCATATTCCGGAGCAACATACCCCATGGTTCCAGCCACCCTAGTGCTCATATGCGTCATCCCCTCGGGGTTAAACTTCGCCAGTCCAAAATCTGCAACCTTGGCTTCAAACTTATCATCCAAAAGTATATTACTTGCTTTAATATCCCTATGAATGATTGCAGGCTGAGCCCCGTAATGCAAATAAGCCAGCCCTCTAGCGGTGCCTAGAGCAATCTGCTGACGAATTGGCCAACTCAGTTTCACCCCATTGGAACCAAACAAATGGTCGTGGAGACTCCCGTTTTTCACCATATCACAAACAATAATCCTCTGGTAACCTTCTAAACGAGTAGTGACAGAACAATAACCTCTCAGGGCAACAAGGTTAACATGCCTCACGCTAGCAATAACCTCAACCTCATGAGAAAAGCTGGCATCACCAGCAGCCGAACAATTCTTGAACCTCTTAAACGCAACCTCACTCCCATCAGGAAGCAACCCTTTGTACACATTCCCGTAACCCCCTCTTCCAACTATGTTATCCCGGGAGAAATTCTTAGTTGCCTTCTTGATATCATCGAAAGTGAACCTGATCAAAGTGGTGCTCTGGTCCATGGAGTCCAACCCAGAAGCCAAACCGGTTTCCGCAATACGAATATCCCTATCCCGAGCCACGTTCTTATCAAACTTGCGATACGCCCAAAAGCAGAGAGCCAGCAAGGAGAAGACCAAGACACAGACAACAGAAACAAGCGCAAAAAGAAGCTTTCTTTTTTTGGCGGCGGAGGAACGGGAGGAGGGAAATTCGAGGGAGAACAGGCACTTGGCGGTGCCGGGGTCGGAGGGGCCGAGGTAGTTGGCGAAGGCGGCGGCGTAGATAGAAGAGTAGTCAGTGCAGCTGGTGAGGTTGCCGACGGACTGTCCCAAGTGCGGGATAGCGGAGAGGGAGGAGGTGCAGAGGGCGCAGGGGGAGTTATTCTCGAGCGATTGGTTGCAGTTCTTCCCCACGGTCTGAAGCGTGGACTGGGGAACGAGGGCTTCGAAGTCTTGTTTGGTGGTGACGTTGACGCAGCCTTGGGAGATCCAGGAGGTTCGGTAGCCGCAGGAGGAGCGAATGTCGTAGGTGGGGTCGAAGCGGTTAACATAGGACTGGAAGCTGTCCCAGCAGGAGTCGGAGGCGTTGGAGGGAGCGAGGAAGAAGCCACTGCGGCGGAGGTAGTCGGACTGGACGAGGCGGAGGGCCTCGGTGACGACCTGGCAGCGGGAGGAGTCGAAGGAGGAGGGCTTGGTGGTGCCGAGGACGGTGAAGTTGAGGGGACACGTGGCGGATAAGGAAGAGGATGGGAGAGAAAGGAAGCAGAAGAAGAAGAGGAGGATGAAGGGTTTGACAGGAGTCATGGAAATGGAGGGGTTGGTACGTTAGCGAGGTGGGAGTTGGAATGGGAAGAAAGGTAAGAGTAAGAGGAGTTGGTGTTTTATGTTTTTTGACCATGTTCCTCCTCATTCTTTACCCAACAATACTCAATACTCAATACTAATAGCAGACACTGACACAGGGTGGATGCTTCCGCGAACTCAACTCAAACTACTATTACTACTACTTCTTCTTCTTCTTCTACTTCTTCTACTGCTTCTACCACCCACAATCATTGATCCTTCATCATGGATCGTCGATCCTTTCTCTTCACTGTTCATCGCTGTCCATTCCTAGCCTACTTTTTTTGTTCCTCTTCTTCCCTTTCAACTCTTTTTTCAACATCTAGAAGCCACTAACCAAAATTTTAATTGCCCACTGCCCCTGCATCAAATCTACACGTCACTACCACACCACACCAACATATTTTGCACAATCACCGCTTTCATCTTCTTTTATGTGCTTCTAATTAACAAATCATGAGGTCAATTTTAATATAACCTGTTCCCACAATTTCGACCTACCACAAGTTAAAGTGCCTTTACCAATATACCTGCTTAATTTTGTATCTCATCCACTCCTACTTGTCTCATTTTTCTTAAGAAACCACACATTTTTCATCCATCACTTAACTCAAACAAAAGCAAAATCTTTTCTAGTTTCCCTTTTTTGCTAACACCACACATAATGGACAAACTTACATTACCAAACGCGGTCTTAATTCCTGGTGATGCTGACACTTCGGTTGCTGTTTTCACGTACAATGTTTTATTTACCTCTTGTGTATCCTTTCAAATTTATCTTACATATGATTAAGTGCTAGTAAGATTCTCCTTCACATCCTTGTTCAATATTTAAAGATTCATAATCAATGCTTTTTTCAAGCAAAGAAGTTTCATAATGCTGAAAAATTCAGTTCACGGGATTGTGAAAAATCTAAAAATGTGCCCACCCGCCACATCAATGTAGGTTAACTTTTATACTTAGGTTAAGTCAGTCTCCCACAACATGGAAGGGATATTCAGGTAGACCAAGTTGTTTGTGAAAAAAAATGTTATTATATATAAAATAATTTTATATAATAATATTTGTGTTAGATTAAATTACTATTTATAATTACTTAAGTAAATCAATCTATTAGATTTATAAAACTTTATAAGTGACGTAAATTTTTGTTTTTATTAATTGATTAATTAATTAAAAAAGTGATTTATTTAATATATAAACATCAGTCACCTAATCTAAATCTGACGTAAAACACACCACAATAAGCCTTCGATAGTTCGTCTTATGTATATGTCCACTCGTTCACATTTCCAATTATACACGCAGCTTTTGCTTGGGATACGAAATTACCTTTTCTTCAATTAAATGAAAAGTAATACACAGGGAAAAAGAATAAAAAGAAGAAGATGATTTATATAAGAGTTTTTTTTTATAGTCATTTAAATTTTCTCTTGTTGACTTTCTCTTAGAATTGAGAAGAAAAGGTATTTGAGTGATCCCCGTTCTTTGCAAGGAATTATCAATAAATATGCATATTTTTATAAATATATGTTATTCCCACTCTTTTCTATTTTTTTTACAACAATTCTATTTCATTTTATGCTTTTTTTTATTTGTAGTCACCTTTAATACCATATTCTTCTAGTAAAAATAAAATGCTTATAACGTTTTAAGTTTATGTGGTAACATGAATTAATGTATAATACATCAATTAACACACGATTTTGTTAGTATAAAAAAGCAATATCTATTGACATTAATTTCTAATATAAATGCATTATAATATTAGCTTGGACTAATAATATTTATCCAAATAGTTCGATTTCCATTAGATAATTATACTAATATGAATGTGGACCTGAGTGAATGTTGTAATTACAGATGAACTTTAATAATCAAGAATAATAATGTCTTTTAAGTTACAAAATTATACATAAAATTAAAATAGTTTTTTTTAAACTATCATATCTTAAAACTCGTCCTCTAATTTTCATTAGTATTTTTTTAAAATATTTTATTTTATTTTTTCTGAAGTCACGAACTCAAGTCGAAGGTAAGTTTTTATTATCAGTGGATTAAGAACTCTCTTTTCTCCTTTTTCTACATGTCGTATAGAAACTCAGTGCATGTATGACGAAATGAGAAAAATAAATCTGTATGTTTAAATTTGTAGTGATGTGACTGTGCGTTAAGTTTTGATAGTTGATATCAACTTTGGTTGTTGTTCCAGTTTCATGTTTTCATACAAGTGAACACAAACATTCACACACAATAATCATCTTAACTAATTTATCTTATTCTCTTTGACTTTGGGTGGAGATTTGTAAGAGGGGGAGGGAGTGGACTAGAAAAGATATGAAAAGATATGTGAGGTTGTTTGGATTGAGTAAAGTGAATTTGTGATGATAATTTATTGAAATTTTTGAGTGGTGTGATAGTTA
>Ga0123341_1007010_pt1 | contig 10242 bp, 5 predicted proteins | sample Turbeapinknodule_FD_89959 | JGI IMG/M metagenome (GOLD analysis project Ga0123341, IMG submission 89959) | Root nodule microbial communities of legume samples collected from Mexico - Turtle bean Mexico pink nodule | ecosystem: Host-associated > Plants > Roots > Nodule | place: Mexico: Nepantla...
TATATATATATATATATATATATATATATATTACATAAATATTTTTTTCAAATGCTAGCTCGTCAATAATTTTATATAATTTTTTATCATTATGATTGTTTATATAAAATTTTGTTAAGATGAAATAATAAATAATTAAATTATTCATATTTTAGTGTACTTAGAAAAATATATTATGTTAATTTTGAGTAATAGTTATTTAGTCATTTTGGATCAATATAAAATTATTTGGTATATGTAGTCTATGTTAAAAAGCTTTAAATACAACTATCATTTTTGAAAAAGAAAAAAATTTAATGGAAAGATATTAAATTGTGTAAGTTTTTAATAAAAGTTGATATATATTTATGTATGTCCAAATGTTAAATCTGAAGTCTGATAGTATGGATAGTTATGCTGAAATCTTCTGTTATCTTTTAATGATAATAATAGACAGTAATTTGATTATTGATATGGTTTGGAAAAAACAAGGAAGATGGAGAGAATCTAGAAATGCCCATTTATTTCTGATAAATAAAAATATATTCTGAAAAAAAAAAAGCCAAAAAATAATTTTTATTTTTATATAATATAAATGGTAAAGGAAGGTTAAGAGAGAGAGAGAGAGGAGTGATGAAAAAGCAGAGAATAAAAAGAGACCGGATGTTGACAAATTTCATGTCACTGTTCTTAGAAGGTCGTTTGTTTGTGTGAAGATTTCTTATCTGGGATCTCTCTCTTTAAAAATGTTTCTCTCTCTAAAAAAAGGTCCATTCTTTCTTCTCCTAATTTTGTGAGTGTTCTTTGAGAGAGAAAGAGAGAGAAGGAAGAGTGGCTGGCCCAGCAGATCGAAATCTCTTCCTTTTCTTCAACCTGATGACGATCTAAGCTCCTTCAATGGTGTTACAACAAGACCCTCTGTGTTATTTTGTCTTATAATTGTTATTGGTTTCAGTTCTAGTTACCCTTTTGGGCTTCAAATAGTAGGAGACTAAAAAGGCTCTGAATTTTCTCTCTCTCTCTCTCTCTCTCTCTCTCTCCTCTCTTCTCCCTCTGATTGTGTTGGTGCCTTGAATGGTGGAATCTCTGTGGGATTCTTGAAAGGAGGTGTTTAGAGGATGTGGGTCTGAGGTAAATTTGCTTTTACTCTCACTGTTTTTTTTTTATTAATTTATGTAATTATGTGTGCCTATATATTTTTTTTTCAGTTGGTGAATTTTTGGTTTTGTTGTTTTATCTCCTGTCCTTTTTTTACTGTGTTGAAAGTTTTCCTTGGATTCTGTTGTTTGGGGATTGTTACTCCAATGAACTCCGACCCACAGCTGTTTTCGTTTTAAATTAGGCTTTGAATTTCGTTGATGGAATGTTCTGATACTTAATTTTAGGCTTTCAAATGCTTCTTCAGGTTGAAAGCATCTGCTGTTGTGTTGGTTTAGATAATTGCTAAAGTGGATCTGTTTAATTGAATTTTGTCATTCATTTGTCCTGTGTTTGGTCCTTCAATCTTTCTGCCTATGAAGTCTGAATTGAAGTGAGGGATCAGTGTTCCCTAAAATTGTGGGTGACTTTATGATGTGCCTTGTTTGTAATCGCTCTGGAAATTTTTCATCAACTATTTGCAAAGATTTTGTAAATTTCCCAGGCCTGAGATTAATTGGTAAGTTTGAATGTGTTTCATGCATCTGAAAGCATTGATAAAACTCGTGTTATAGAAGGTTGTTTACTTTGCCAAGGTTTAGGTTTATTGTAATCACTTGTGCTTGTGCTGCTTTTATGCATATATTTCAGCTTTTGTTTGCCTTGTTTTGATAGTCTATGAATTTGTAAACCTTTTCCACATTTCTACCAAATGTTGTTCTGCGGATTTGGTTATTACTTTCATAGAGTGATTATTACTGGCAGGGGTAATGGTTGTGTTCAACTGTACTAGTTGGCATTCTTGGACAAGTTCTCAACAACAAAATATTTGGACACACCAAGAGAATCTAGTGGGTATTCAATATAATGATGTATTTCCAGATTGGGGTAAATGGGCCAGTTTATATTGTTTGGATTGGTGCCTTAGATTGTCTTCAAGTTTATTATCGCAGCTTTAGCGAATTGTGGGAGGTTTTCTCTTCAACGGTTGTTGTCTGTTTGTTATTACCATAATAATGATCCCTATTATAAAACCTTTGGTGTGTCAAAGTAAGTAAGAAGTAGAGTAACGGTAATGCATTTACGCATTGACGGTTTAAAATCTTCTTTTTAAGGGTGTTGCATTCCTATCTGCATCCCTAACCTAAGTATTGGTAATTTGTGAATTGTCAACTGGTTATGGTAATGTGAACTAGTAATTGTTATATTCCTTCTATTAATTGACTTCAAATCTATTGTTGCATCTTTAACAAATGGTGGGTGGTTTGCTGGTCAACTGTTGTTTTCGGTTTGTTTTAACAATAATAATGATCCCTACTATAAATCCTTTTATGTGTCAAAGCAAGCACTAGTGTAATGTAACGACAATGCATTTACGCATTCAGTGGCGGAAAATCCTCGGTTCAAGGGTGTTTCATTTCCATCTGCAACCGGAAGAATTTGTAATTTTAAAAATTCTCAACTGGTTTTGGTAATGTGAACTGGTAATTGTTGTATCCTACAATAATTTTGAACATATAATATATTTTATGTAGCTAACATGGAAATTCTTGTTTGAAATTAAATCCTTTTCATAAATGCATGTCCTTCCTTTTCTATATTGGATGAAGTACATCTTTCTTGTATCATAAAAGTTGATGATAATGTTAAAAGTAGTAGGCTCTGATTCAGTGCATTCCACAAAATTAGCTCAAGTATCATCATGCATTTAGAGGCTTTTAGCTTCAGTATCTAAAAACTTTACATTGCTTGAAATAGAAAGAAATAAGTTATAATTGCAACTGGTTAAGATTTAAGATGCATGTCATAGGAACAAGTACAAAGGAGGGAGTGAAAGGGGTTTTATAGGCGGGGGTTTACTTTGAAGAATCCAATTCTTTGTTTTGACACCCTTATTCTTGGGGTAAAATGAACTGAAGTGCAGAAAATTCAATCAATCCAATTCTTACCATGTTGATTGTGTGTTGAGAGATTTACTAAGCCATTCAAATGATGTTCAATTTTTTGTTAAAAACAGGAAGTTTCTGGATATTCAATTTTTTTTGTTAAAAATTGAGATTCTGTGCTATTATTCCATGTTATGCCAGTAAGTCTGGATTTGTGTTCAGTTGTTTGACTGCTTTTTGTTGATTGGGTTTGTAGTAGTTGATACATTGCAGCATCTTAAATGTGAATTTGTGCTCATTTGTATGTCACTGATCAATTTTCAGGAATGGGAACCAAAGTCCAGAATCTTCCAGGATATTACTCAATGAGAGATCTTAATGAGGAATCCAGCAGTTGTGGCTGGCCCCTATTCTATGGGGATAAATCGCTCTCAAATGGGCAGTACTATAATAGTTATTTGCCAAGTTCTGCAACAGATGCATGTTCTGGATATGATAAGGATGCTGTAAAGCGGATGATGCTTGAGCACGATGCCATATTTAAAAATCAGGTAGGAAACTTCCAGTTTCGATCTTTGTCCTTTTCCCTGCAGCATGAATAGTTTGTATGGTGTGGTTTTGGTGTTTATGGATTGAGTCTTGTTAGTTCATTTTTTCTTGTATTTTTTTTTCTTTATGCATCTTAGAAATGTTTGTCAGCGTGTTATTTTTCAATAGTTGCAGCGGGAGCTGATAACTTAGTAACTTATCATTATTATTATGTTGCAAGATTAAGTTCACTCAGTTTTAGATTTCCTTTAACATGGTGATGGTTTTTTTAAGCTTAAGTTCTTGTTGTATGCCATGATTGTTGAACCTGTTGATGTATTTAAACTATGTATTTTCGAGCAGGTCTATGAACTTCACCGTCTGTACAGAATACAAAGGGATTTGATGAGTGAGGTTAAAAAGAAAGAATTAAACAGAAATCAGATACCAATTGAGGCATCATGTTCCACAGGTCAAATGGCATCTCAATTAACAAATGATGCCGGACAAAAATGGCATATTCCCTTGGGAAATTCTACTTGTGCTAAAACATCTGTGTCTGGAGTTGAGGGCATTCATTCTCCTTTGGATTCAATGAAAGGGATTGGCAAACAAACAAGTCCGTTTCCATCCCCAAATGGATGTAGTTCAAAAGATGTTGAGGTGCTTGAGTCCAGACCCTCGAAGGTGAGGAGAAAAATGTTTGACCTTCACCTTCCTGCTGATGAGTACATTGATACCGAGGAAAGTGAAAAGCTCAGTGATGAAAAGACAAGTGATCCATCATTCTTTCTTCCTGATCGAAACTGTAAAAATGGAAAGGAGGGTGATGTGGAACATTTTTTTGGCAATGGTGAGAAGACTGGCAATCAAGAAGACACTTCAAGATCTGAGCAATCTTTAAGGAGAAGAAATGGTTTGGCTGACTTAAATGAACCTCTTCAGGTGGAAGAAACGTACAATTCTCCACATGTTCACCTTCTGAACCGTAATCCTTGTCAAGTGGCAGCTGAATGTTCTGGTCTCTCTGCCGCTCCCAAACAAAAGTCAGAGTTTTTTGGTTTATCTAGGGAACAATTGCTCAACTCACATCATGGAACGGACAGTTGGGCCCAAAATAATGGTTATTTTGAGATCAATAGGGGTGGAAAAGGGTGGTATCAATCAGTGCCTGGGGCAGGTTAGAGAATGAACTACTGTACACTACACACTTTGTTGCCTTTCTTCTTGGTGCATGTTTATAAACTATTTTTTATTAGTAGTACAATTGAATCTTTTTGCTCCAAGTAAAATTTCCTTTGTGTTTCTATATTTTTGGAGTACATTTGTCTTTCTTATCTGGAAACAATCCCTATTGATATTTACTTCTGATCATAATTATTCCATGACAATCATGTTGCAAACATTGACAGGGAAAGGAACCATCAACACACAATCTGGTCCTCATGTCCTCAGACTGGAGAAATCACCCTTATCTTCCCAAACATTACAAGATGCACTTAGCAAATTTCATGAACCTGCATCTGATTATCTAAATGGTCGAAACAAGGCTGACATATGGAGGGAAAAGACAGTTAGTGATTTGCATATCAGTGAAAGAAATCATGAATACCCCATCAACAAGCAACCTGAGTCTGTGATACCATTACTTAGACCTGGTCTTTTTGCAGCTGCTCCTTCATCTGATTTATCTAAGTCTTGGTCTCATTCAGCTTCTTCTTGGGAAATGGCCAATAGCAGCCTAAGCCAGAGGTTGATGCCAATTCAGACACCTCCATGTCATGCATCTGGTGCTTTGACTAGGAGTTCCCAGTCACAAAGCAATGGGATATTGGAAGAATGCTGGCCTCTAAATATGAATTCCAAGCCTAACACAGGTTCTCGTTGTGATGCACCTCTACAGAATGGATTTTGCCCTGGGTCTTCATCTGGGTCCAAGGAACCATCATTGAACATCTCTTCTATTAGCTACGACTATCTCAATCATAAAAATGACTCTAAGATAATGCTTGATCACTTTATCAACAATGTTTCATCGAAATCCTGTAGGGGTTCAGATTCAAATTGTAATAACTTAAGGTCTGGAAAAGATATTGACTTGAATGTTCTGCTTCCAAATGGTTCATCCAACAACCTAGTTCCCCAGTCAGGCACTGGGATAATTGATGGAGAACAGAAGAATGAGGAGTGTCATGTTATGTTACCCTGGCTTAGAGGAAAAACAACTTGTAAGAATGGAGTACAAAACTCTGCAGGTGAGTCAGGCTTATTCCGTGCTGCCTCATTGTCCAACAACGATGAAACTGGAAAGGAACCTATGCACAATATAACTTCAGTTTTGTGTTCCAATGACATTGAGGTGAGGCGGACAGAGGTATATGAAAGACCCAGGGATAAGAAAATTCTTGGTGTTCCCATATTTGAGAAGCCTCATATTTCTGCCAAGGAGTTGTCTTCAATCACTTCTCCATCTGTATCAAACCCTAATCCATCTGATGTAAAGACAGTGGAAAATAAGAAAAAACAGATATTTGATATTAACTTGCCTTGTGATGCTGCTGCAGTTGAGTTGGACAATGAAGCATTCACTGAAACTGCTGCTAGCAAGACAAGGTCTCCTGCAAAAGCAGACTCTAGAAATCAAATTGATCTGAACTTGAGTATGAGTGAGGATGAAGGATCTTTCACAACTATACCAAGTGACAATGTAAAAATGAAGACAGATATAGATTTAGAAGCCCCTGTTGTTGTTGAGACAGAGGAGAATGTTCTTTCAGAAGAAAAGCCTCTTGAAAATTCTCTACCATCATCGCAAGTCCTACAGAATACAGTTGAACAGCCAAAGGATAATGAACTTATGACAAAGGCAGCAGAGGCAATTGTTGTCCTGTCATCTCTTTCCTGTGAAGTGGACGTTGTGACCAGTGAGAGTCCATCAGAATGTCCAAAGGTGGACCTGCTAAATTGGTTTGCAGATATAGCTTCCTCATGCAAAGATAATCAAGAGGGAAAGTGTGATGTTTCAAGGGAAAAAGATGCTGAGGACAACGATGAGCGTTCCTATGGAGGATTGGATTACTTCGAGGCAATGACATTGAACTTGCCGCACACCAAGGAAGAAGACTACATGCCCAAGCCTCTTGTTCCTGAAAACTTCAAAGTGGAAGAAACAATTACTTTGTTGCCAACTCGGACACGAAAGGGGCCAGCAAGGAGAGGGCGGCAGCGAAGGGACTTCCAAAGGGACATTCTTCCAGGCCTTGCATCTTTATCAAGGCATGAAGTAACAGAAGATCTTCAGACATTTGGTGGGATCATGAGGGGAACAGGTTATTCATGGAATTCAGGATTAACTAGGAGAAGCTCATCTAGGAATGGTGGTGGCCGGGGGAGGCGACGGACACAGGTTGCCCCCTCTCCCCCTACACCAATGGCAACGAATGAAACTAGCACCCCACTTATGCAGCAGCTTAATAACATTGAAATTGGATTGGAGGATAGAAGCCTAACAGGTTGGGGCAAGACAACCAGAAGGCCCCGCCGACAGAGGTGCCCGGCTGGTAACCCTCCATTGATCCAGTTAACCTAATCACTATAAGAGGCTTAAAACTTTTAGATGACAATTTATAGAGGTAAGCAGTGCCGGTTTTCATATTAATGGAACACATGATGTTCTCAGGCATGGAGATTTCTCTTGTAAATTTTTCAACCCGTATTTGGGTATATGCTTGATTCTCAGTCTTTGGGGTGGTAACAACTTGTATTATTCTTAAATAATGTTGCATGATTTCTTCTCATTTTTTCTATAGAACTGTTGAGATATATAGTGTTCCTTCCATTCACTGCTCTCACATTCTAGGATTTTTATCAATTATTTTATGATTACAGTCTCACTCTGCATGAGTTGATTCTCCATCTTAATCTAATAGGATTTATATTAGCTTACATTTTTTTGACATTATAGTGTCAATTTATTATATTTATTCCTTTGTTATGGATATGTATGGTCATATTGTGGTCCCAAAGCACAGCTCATTTTGTTGTGTAATCATAGACTTAATAAAATGTTTGTAATTGTCAAGGAACCATAGGTATAAATTTTTCCCATTATATTTTATTCTTTTTTTATTTTTTATTTTCAAAGCATGTGCAAAGTTTTCTCTTTTCATTCTATGGTCCGTTTGAAGCTGGTCAATGGTAGGTGGAGGAAAAAATTGATCAAACTTGTCTCATAAATGTTGGAATCTCAGGCTTATTAGATAGTTTGAGGAACACACCAATAAATTATTGGAATATGTTGCAGTGCAGTGTACCTTTCCCTCTGCATTAGTCTGAGAAGAATGCTCCCAAAGGGTGATACATGAATTGTTTGTTAATTTTGTTGCACGTTGGTTGGTTGAAGAAGTACTAAAATACTAAAATTTAACGCAAAGAGTGCTGTCTGTGTGGGAGAAAAGATATTATTTTACTATAAAATCCATGTTTGAGCTTAAGATGACCATCACTAAGTCATAAGTGGGACTTGCATTTGTTCTCTAACTTGGTTTATGTTTTAAGGATCTTTTGTTGCTTTGACATAGGTTTTAAAGTGTTTCAAAACATGTTATAAGAAAACAAAAAACTAAGTTAAAGTAAGCATTAAACACTTTACTAAGATTGTCAGTTACACTTTACAACTGTTGAGAGACAAAAATAATCTCTAGACTCGGGGAGAAGAAAATAAAAATATTTTTAGGTAAAATTATTTTTATGTGAAAGTTGAATTGAAAATATTTCTCATTAATTTCTATACAAGAATTAGTTTACTTGAACTGAAACAATTTTAATTTTTGACAAAAATATTATTTTAAGAATGTTTGAAAAATGAGTGTGTTCAATACAATTAAAATAGAAAGTTAAGAGCTTAAAAGATAATTGATTCTATAATTTTTTTGTTCTCTACCCACATGAGAGAGGAGTTTTTTTTAAAACATTCAACATAACAATAATCTTAAGATAGATAAATAACTTATATTTTATATTTTTAAATATTTTGAAACACATACTTATCAATATTAATATTATATTACAAAATTAGTAAATATCACTTCTAGTTATCATTTGACATTCTTTCCATGCAATACATAAGTGCTGAACCATTGTCACAGTAAAAAACAATCATTTCCAAATTTTAATAGATCAAACTACAAACTCAAACCCTAATTGAAATTATATTTAAATCTAGTTTTACTTGTGTTCTAAATTTATATAAACTATTAAACTAGACAACTCAATGTTCACTCTTATTTTCTATTTCATTTGTTTGTGTTCACTCAATTTCTCTATGAAGAAGTCTCAGTAATTTCTATGTCCAAACTATTGTTATTTCTGTCTAACTATTAGTGAGAGTGTGCAACTAATGTCATCTCTGTTGAATAGGTGCAGGAACAATAAAAGAAGATAATTTAAGTGAAGCTTTTGAATGATTGACTCAGAAAACCAAAACAAATGCATGCTAACATGTTTGTCCACCCCTGACCATATTAGAAAAAGTCATTTAGATGACTGAAAATGCTCATCTTTTGTTCTTTTACTTTTCTCTCTTTTAACTCAAACAATAGAAGGAAAAAAAAAGGCAAAGGTTGTGTGGTCTTTTTTGATTCTTTTTCTGACCTGCTACATACAAGATTGGTTCACATGGTAAAGACAAGAAAAAAAAGAAGAGTAAACAAGACAAGATGCCAAACAGAATTGTTCACAAGTGCATATTGTTATTCTAATACATTGGTCTATTATCATATTTATTTATTTATTTTTATACTTTTTAACCTTTTTGTTTCATTGGTAAAGGAGCAAAAGAATATCTTAAATTAAAATAAGTTAGACAAGAATAGTCCTACACACATGAAAGTGACAAGAGACAAAAATATATGTGCAAAAAATAAATGAATTGTAATTTTTTAAGCAATTATTGATTTAAGTTGTATCTTGACCACATATTAATTATGTTTTGTTGGACTAGTGTTGATTATTACAAATGGCACAATTATTGTAAAATAAGAATGAAAAATAAAGTTGATATTTTCTATTTATAAATTCTAGAGAAGAGACACCTTCCATAGATGACAATGACTTCTTAGATTTCTGAGGGCATCTTAAATTGTCTATGATTCAAATTTCTACCATTTTTTCCCCTTGTGCTTTCATCTTTTGAGATAAAAGGATTTATTTTTCTAAAGATCAATAAAGAGAAAGATACACATTTCTTAGCATTTCAATATCAATTGATTTTTGTGTGTTTGAGTTTTCATTAAATAATTTTTTTTAATAGGCTATAAGAAATAATTAATTCTAAACAATTTTTTCAAAGCCGTATTTAGTATAAATAAAATAGGCACTTATTTATGTGTTTTCAATAAAATGATATTCATATTTTTATAATTTATATTATTTTTGTGTTTTTAATAAATGAAACCCATTTCTATTGTGTTTTACTTTTTTATATTTTTTTATAAAATGATACCCATTTTCTTTATATTTTAATAAAGTAATATCCATCTTCACTATTTTATTTATAAAATACTTTTTAATTTATTATTTGTAATAAAATATTTAATTTTATATTTTAAAATTTAATTAATAATTTTCATAATTTTTATTTAAATTTTAGTCAATATATTATTTTTAAATGAAATAAGGAAATTGAGTGTCATTTTTATTAAAAGTATAAATA
>Ga0123341_1007011_pt1 | contig 10241 bp, 10 predicted proteins | sample Turbeapinknodule_FD_89959 | JGI IMG/M metagenome (GOLD analysis project Ga0123341, IMG submission 89959) | Root nodule microbial communities of legume samples collected from Mexico - Turtle bean Mexico pink nodule | ecosystem: Host-associated > Plants > Roots > Nodule | place: Mexico: Nepantla...
ACAAGGGTGAGTTTGAGTAGGAGAGGGGTGATGATGGAATCTACGATATGTGCAATGTGTCAGCTTAAGGAGGAGTCTTGTCAACATATCTTCTTGGAGTGTAAATACGCACAATGGGTATGGACCTTGTGCTTCAAATGGATAGGTATCTTCTGTGTTCAACAAAATGATTTAAATATGCACTTTATGAGTTTTTATCCAAGCAATGCTAGCAAGAAGCAAAACCTGGTATGGAAAGGTGTTTAGGCATCTGTTATTAGGTGTATCTGGGACCAAAGGAACCTGATTGTATTGAAAAAGGGCTAGTAGATGCGAATGAGGTGTTTCAAAAGGCTCAACTCAAATCCTGGCTTTGGATGAAGCACAAGGTGCATTCCTTTACTTATTCTTTCGTAGACTGGATTCTTAATCCAATGCTTTGTATTAGAAGTTATAATTAGGACTCCCAGATGCCAAGAGTTTTAAGACTACGGCCTATACTAGATTTATAGTTGGTTGGAGGTGTTGGTGGGTTTGTCACGACCTGTAGCTGGTGCAAAATGGAAAGGACATATGTGCTTGTATGCAAGGGAGTCAAAAGGAATGTTAAGGACATGATGGAGGATTCTGTTTTGATGTGTCTTATAACAGACCAATAGAGGCAGGGTGTATGCTGGTTCAGGGTTCTTTTTGTAGGAAACAAAAACTGTGTTTTTTATGTGGTGTTTTGGTTGTTGTGGAAATCCCTAAGTGTGTTTGGTGATTAATTAGTGGTCTCACTTGTGGATGGTAGCAGTAGAGGTTGTGGTGGGGATTCATACATGTTGGGGGATGTAAGTCGAAGTTGTAAACTCCAACCAATCTAAGTGCGAGATGGACCCTGGCAAGTAGGAAGTTGGTTTGTGATAAAAGTGAGCTTAAAAGGAGCAAACAGGGGGAAGCGAAAGTCCAAAAAGGAGCGAATGGAAGATGTTGCATTGAAGTGATTAATTCTGTGAAATGTGCTACAATTGTGCCACTTCAAGCTGGGTAGAAGGAATGTTAATGAGGTGGTGGAGATAACCAATATTTTGGTGTATTTTGATGGTTTTGTAGTTGCAGTTTGCAGTGCTTATAGCATTCCAATATGAGCACGGTGCTAGCTGGAATAGGATGTCTAGCTTATGCATCAAACATTATCTATCTATTGTTTCTGGGGTGTTTGTTCATCTTTTTATTCTTGGAGATTCTTAATGTGGTTTGATTTATGTAAAAGGGTTGGGATACCCCTTTTGTATCCCTCTTAATTTAATTTCATTCTTTGTTGATAAAAAAAAATAAAAAAAATCTCAACAAGCAAAGGAAGACCTCATCAACAGGAGGAATGGACAAGGTCCAAAGCATTTAAAGTTCTTCCTATTAGTCTTCTTAAATATTAGGCCCAAGCCCAATCTGAGGCTCAAGCTCAATCCATGATCTCATCATCCACCATGCCTCAGAGGATTACTAAGAGCAAGGCACAAGCTTTAGGAGATGAACATCAATTAATGTCTCTTTTTGTAATTCTTTAGAGTAGATTTAATAGAACTTAAAAGGAAGGTGTGGATAGAAGTTTAGGGCTTATGAAATGACAACAAGTCACACCTTCCATGTGACTCACTTAGGCGCCATTTTCAAATGGTTTTTCATTTGAATTTACCACCTATTTTTCCTTTTGAAAACCGACCCTCTTATACTATAAATAGAGGTGCTTGACTCATGTAAATGCACATTGAATGAAGAGTAAAGTTACTATACACAAATTGTGTGAGAATAGTGAGAATTGTTTCTCCTAGCTTAGTCTTATCTTGTCAGTGTTTGGGAGCTCTCAAGTGGCGGCAACATCACTTATCTTGGAGCATAATCACCTTTCCAAGTGGCGTGATCTTCTTCCCAAGCTTCAACCACATAAGCTTTCCTATCTTTTTCATCTTCCAATTTGATTTCCATTCCATTTCAATTGATAAATATGTCTTGTGTTTGTGTTTTTGTTTTCTGTTCGGTTCTTTCAATTCTAATCGTTTTAATTGTGTTGTTTCTTAATTCTAATCAGTTCAATTGTGTTGTTTCTTGATTCTAATCAGTTCATATATCTTGTTTTGTGTTCTTGTTCTCCGCATCTAGCAAGGAACGAGTGTCAAACCTCTGTATTGAGCATGGTGGTTGGATGCTGAGGAGTTCGGTGTGCAGATGTTGTCATGTGCAACACTCTACTGTTTGGTATGCTGGAATTGGATGTGGGGATGTGCTTATTTCACTTCATTCAGTTTTGAAGCCACTATTTTTATGCTTTTCTGATTGCTAGTGGTTCTGATTGACCTAAGGCATGTGTTGGTTTCTAGTAGTCTGCAGGTTGTTTTACTGCATTGTGTGAGTCTAGTAGGTGCTCTATGGTGATCAAGAACCAAAAGCTTTTGTTGCATGGAGTTCTTAACTATTGTATATGAGTTGGAACACCGCTGAAGTGTCCCATTTTAATTTTATTTATTCTTTACTGATAAAAAAAAAAAAAAAACTCGTGCCCTTATTCCTACATTCCCTGTATTCATTTTAGCAAACCGTGTGTAGTCTCCCCTTACATAAGTATTGCATCACAACTCTTGTGCAAGCTTATTCTTTTTCTGAGAACTCCTTTTCGACAGAGCAAATATGTTCCTTATACCTTCTTCAACAAACTGCACAACCTCTATTATACCTTTGGTGTCCTTCCCTTGTTCATCCTTCATTGATCTTTGTAATGGTTGCATCATAAGTATTGTGGCTAGCTATGCTCACTTCAACCCTTATATGAGCCTCTTGGGTTCCTGCACACCTGCACACACTATCTTTCTCTGCCCGTCATAAATGTTAGTAAACAACAAACCCTAGTCAAGATGAATAGTCCCCAACATTTTCTTTGGCAACTAATATTTGTGTAACACGTGGACTATGTATCATAGGTCTTCCCCTCCTAAGTCAACGATTAAACATAAATTATCGAATTTAGATACCAATCTGAGTGAGTGAACTGTGATCTAGGAAATCTGTTCCTTATCCATGCCCATACCTTCAACCGTGCCACACAGTATTGTTCTACATCCACTTTTTCATTCTGAAACACAACCAAATTCCTTTGTTTCCAAAGAGTCCATTGTAATTCAACCCATACCCCTTCCAAATCAAATTTCGTTTAAAGCTAAAAAAATGTCATTCTGAAATGATTAAGGTTATCCTTTGGGCTGTTATTTATTACACTATTAACTGCCAGCCATTTACCACATCCATACCATACTTTGGTGCACAATTTTACACTAAAAAAATAAGTGTGTTGTTGTTTCAGGTTTATCTCTACACATGGGGCACAAATTATCACTAAATTGGATAACCCTCCTACCTAATCTAACTTTTGTGGCAACTCTATCTATGAGAACATGCCAAGAAAAATGTTTTTAACTTTGAAATGTTTTGACTTTTCACAGACCTGAAAATGTTTCTTCCCACCCCAATAGTGTGAAGCTTTAATTCATAACCTATTCTCCAAATCTTCTTATCTGCCTAGCCTCTAATCAAATCAACTTATTGAATAGGGTTTTTTCCACTCAAGCCAGTCTCTCCTCCAAACAATTTGCCACACCTAGTTATTATCCCAAAATCTTGCTTCTGCCAGCTTAATGATTTTTTCTAATGCATTTCCATATAGTCTAGATATAGTTCCTTGAGTGGTTTCTCTACTAGCCATAGTTCCTCCCAAAGTTGTATGTTTTCTCCATTTCCCATAACTCAGACGATGTTTTCATTAAACCAGTTTGCCTTTCTGGATTCACCTATAATCTTAATATCCTTCCACCTTCCTGACTCTTTGCAGCTATTGCTTTCCCTGTACTTCTTCTACATCCATATTTAGATTGAACAATATCTTTCCATAAGTCACTTATTTCATACTCCAACCTCCACTTCCACTTAGCTAATAAGACTAGATTAAACATTTTTAAGTCCTTAATCCCAACTTTCCAAAGGTCAAAATATTCTAGCTGAAAATGTTCTAGCTAATACCTCATGGAACCTCTTAAATTAGAAAATTCAATATTTTTTACTTGTCTTTATTTGTTTTCAAAATCTTCTATTTATAATTTGTTATTCCTTTCGAGATATAATTAATACTTACTACAATTAGGTCTAGATTGAGTCTTGAATTCCTAATTTTCTTCTAACTTTTAATTTGTTACAATACTAATTAGTATATTGATTTGGTTATTTTAAAAACAGTAACTCAAATATGGTATCTGATGATAGTCTAGATATTCATACTGTAATTTTAATAGTAACTAAGTTTGTTTTCTTCATAAAAAATATTATTGAGCGTCTTTCGATTATATGTGATTTTCTTTTTTAAAAAAACTTATATTTCTTTTAATGGACACGAGAAGGAGCAACCAAACAAACAAGTGAGAATAATTTCTACTAGCTCAAATACCAACCAAAAACATTAGATACTCTTCTGTGTATGACTGTAAAAACTATATATACACACAAATCTTCCATGTACTATTCACCATTTGAGTGTTTTTTCTATCCCTTCAAAATGTTACATTATAATATCTATTACTTATCAACAAAACTTATGAACAGAAAATTAACATTTGCCACAATGCACGTATATCCATGAATCAAAGATTGTCACGTTCTTCAACTTCATCGGTGACACTATCAACCTCATTCTCTTCCAAGGACCTTCCCATGGTTTCCGTAGTGAAAAAGTATGTGATCAACATTCCCAATAAGCACACCCCTCCAAGTATGATAAGGGTGACTTGCATCCCAATTCCCTTACTGTACCCATTCTCCTTCTTCTTATGAGAAGCCCAAAGAAAGCCCACAGACCCAATCATTGCCCCGACCTTGCCAGCTGCCCCAGAAATGCCATGACAAGTTGACCTAAACCTTGCTGGGAAAAGCTCAGCCGGGACTATGAAAGTGGTAGTGTTGGGGCCAAAGTTAGCAAAGAAAAAAGCAAGGCCATACAAAACCATGAACCATTTGTTCTCTTCATGTTCCTCAGTAGTCCAATAAGAGTAATAGGGAACCCCAATGATGAAAAAGATGAGTGCCATGAAGAAAAAACCCATCATTTGGATTTTGACCCTGCCCCATCTGTCAATAAAGTACACAGAAAAGAAGTAACCAGGGATGGTGGAACACACTGCAATAACGGCTTGGATCCAAGCCACGTGGATAGCCTCTTGGTACACGTTCTGTTTGTCCTTTTCGTCCAGGTACCGTTTGTATATTTCACTTTGGAACAAAACTTGACTGTAGAACACAATGTCCACCAGGAACCATGTTGAAGAACATGCAAAAAGGTCACGTCCATGGCGACGGAAGAACTCTCTCGAAAAGAGAGGGTACGGATGTGGAAATGGTGACAAAGGATATTCCTCAGCAATCATGCTCAGTCTTACGTCAAGAACTTTCTCCATGTCCTTTGCTGCTTGCATCACATTCTGCTCCACTAACGCTGTGTACCTGATCATTGCATTGCATATCACTTTCTTTACTTCACAAACATTCTATCCTTTTCACATTCATACTTCACCACATCTCTTTCAAACTATCGCATTCATACTTGATATCATTTCTCACTTTTATTCGCCTTCAACTAGGACATTTCTATTTTATGCCTCCCATTCTTTCATTGCTGCACGTAGGATACTTGGTTTTCTTGGTCTTTTTAATGTAATTAATTGATTTGGTAAAAATTCTTACATGTACCTGAATAAGAATAGGAAGCCACATGTTTCTTTCCACTCCATTTTTTTTTCTTCACTAAAGCAATTCTACTGAATCATCCGTTTGAAAGAAGAAAATAAACAGAGGGAAAGAAGAAGATCAAAATAATTTTATTTGTCATATAGTCAATCATGTGCAATTTTTATGCAAATCGTGTTTACATGTGTGGGATTTATCTAAGTCTATTTCATTTATATTTATCTTCTTATAGTTGTGATATGTTGAAAATACAACACAATAAAAGACTAAATTGTTTCATATTATAACAATTAAAAGTAAAAAATAAAATAAAATTTATTAAGATGTAAATTCATGATATGTTGATAATATAATATTAAATTGTTTTAGATTATAACAGTTAAAAACAAAAAAGATTTTTTTAATTAAAATATAACTTCATGTAAAAAATGGGAAAATTTTAAACATTTTAAACTTTGAAGTAATGAAATTATCAAATCAACATTTTTTCTATTTTCTTTCTTGTCTTTTCATAGTCACTCGTTCAAATCAATGGTCATATCCCTTCTTCTTCGCAAATTAACTTCTCTTCCTCCCCATCCCCAATCAAACAAATTTCAAGTGAATACAAACCCAAATTATTAAGGAATCTGTCAAATGTACAAGGTAACACAGAGCTACAAGATAAAAAGGTTTGAAAAAAGGAATTTGGTTGTTTTTCTGTTAAAACAATTTATGAATTCTTGTTTAATTATGTCATTGGTAATGATAAAGATTTATGAATTCTTGTTTAATTATGTCATTGGTAATGATAAAGATGTATTTAAACATGTATAATTGTATAAGGCGCTATCAAAAGTACTTACTACAAGTAAATTTGTTAAGAAGAGTGGTCGTGAGTGTTTTATGCCATGACAGGAAAGAATCAAACCAACACTTGTTTCTAGAGTGTAAAATAGTGTACTAGGTTTGGAACAATTGCTTCAAGTGGTTAAGCCTGTTGTGTGTTCAACATAATGATTTGAAATATTATTTTGAATTTTTACTTGATACATATGTATACCAAACAAAATATGGTTTAGAAAGATGTTTGAACTACTGTTGTGTGGAGTATTTGGGATCATAGAAATAGAGTTATCTCCCATCAAGAAAAAGTTGATGCGGAAGAAAATTTTCAAATGGTAGAACTTAAAACCTGGTTATGTTTGAAATATAGAATGAAATCTTTTAGCTATGTTTTCTTAGATTGACTACTAAATCCTAACCTATGTGAAGGTGAAGAGTGGGTAGAGAAGTGCAACTAGTATATGGGTTTTGGGTTTAGTTGTAAAGGTAATTAAGTGAAAGGTTTATAATTATTGTACTATTGATGACCGGGAACTGTTGGTTTTTATTTGTGCAGGTTCAGGATGAAGGTGAAGGTAAGATGTTAGAAGGAGGTTCGTAGGTAGCATGAAGAATATGTGGATTTGAGTGGGAGATGAAGCAATGGGACTTATGAGCGGAAGAGTTGGGTGCAAATGGAAGGCACGTTTGGGAGCCAACCAAAGGATGCATGCCGGTTGTAAAAGAAGGTTGTGGAGGAGAAGAAGAAGTGTTTTAAGAATAGCAGGCTCATGGCATGAAGCAAATTAGGATGGAGGACAAAACTGAATTCGTAATTTTGAAGCTGGAATGAATCCAATAATGGTTTGTGGCATAGTTGTTCTTTTAATAAGAATGTATTAACTTTCAATTTTTGATGCACAATTATGTAGTAAGCCTAGATTCCAACACATCCTGTAACTAAGTTGGTTATGTTTTTTTTATAGGAATTGGAACACTTTTAAAGTGTTAATTTTTATTATTATTTAATTGATAAAAATAACAAACCCAATTTACATATGCATATTTATAATTTCTTTTCTTTTCTCTCCCTTCATTGCACGCCACTTATCTTATTTCGTATTCACACACTTATTTTGAAAGAAAAATTCGACTAGAAGGCATGTCTTTGTCAATTTTTGTTTATATGCTTCTTCACCAAAATGAGCAATTGATTATTACAAAGACAGGACACATCATATATTTATCTCATATTTTTGGACGCAAGAAAAAATTATTATTACTATTATTACAATTAAAAAGTGTGAATGTGGAAAGTCAAAATAGTCAACGGAGGCAGGTAAACTACCTGGCAGTTTCGGGCATCATCATGCGCCAGTAATAAGTCATGGCCGCCGGAACGGACCCCAGCATCAGTATCAACCTCCATGCAACATCAGCCTCCGACGACTTCGACGCCGCATGAAATATGGAGCACACGACTATCGTCACGGTGGAGCACGCCAATATGCCGAATCCTTGCATCGAAAACACCGCCGCTATGAACGACCCTCGTGTCCTTTTGTTCGCAAACTCCGACATTATCGTTGAAGACAGAGGGTAGTCCCCACCAATCCCCAGCCCCAACATAAACCTAAACATAATCCATTCTCATCATAAACTCAAATCCAACACTTTTTTTTATTACTATTATTTATCAATAAAAACATGCTAAAATAATCTTCAACCAGATGCAATTACTATGTGTGGCCAAGATGGCCTAGTCTTTAACAAGTGGTATACTGAAATTCAATCTCAAGATAATTTACTAACTTGAAATAATTCATGAAAGTCAACTTTCATAAACTAAGGTATGAGATCAATTTAACCAGTTAATAATTTGAAACTAGTCATAATTAGTGTAGAAAGTAATAAACTTTTTACATCAATTAACACTTAAATCATTATTAAAAGTTGACTTTTATACCAGTTACATGTCTTCTAATATCATACGAATTATATTGGTTTAACGTAGAAAGACCACACAAATGTTAAGAGATAAGATTATGAAACCTGAAGAAGCCAAGAGTGACGAAAACGCAGGTTTTTCTTATGCAAATGGAGAAGGCAGAGGCCAGGGAGCTGAAGACCATCAACAGCAAGGCGAATCCGTACACTCGCAGGCGCCCCTTGAGGTCGCCGAGCCTTCCGAAGACGAGCTGGCCGACGGCGGTGCCTAGAAGCGCGGTAGCAACCAGGGAGGAGATGACGAGCGGCGGGGCCTCAAACCGGTTTTGGTCCTTGCGGTCGTCGTAATATACCCTTCCCATAATCTTGATGATGAGAGTGATTGAAAAAAGGTCATACGCATCGGTGAAGAGCCCCATCCCTGCAATGATGATGGCTTTGAAGTGATAGTACTGCGTTCTGGCTGTGTCAAGCTCAGACAACACCCTCAACCTGGCCATTTTCTTCAATTCCCTTCAAGACCGTACAATTATGGCATATGGGACTTTTCAACCATGGTCTCTTGGGTTTTACCACTTTGGTTGCTCTCAACATAAATGTGTAAGGATTTATGGGGAGATTATGAAGGGCCACAATTTTGTGCTTTAGCGTATTTGGGCTTCTTGTGTGCTACGTAGGACTTAATACAATTGGTTGTATCGAGGAAATTATTGTGGGGCAGATGAAGTTGTTTATGAGAAATGAGAAGGAGTATGAAGTAGGAAGCTGGGTGGAAAGGGAATTAGAAAAGTTCTGTGGAGAAGCAATTGGGTTATAAGTCAAACCTATGACTGCATCATTCTACTAAAGATGCGAATCAAATTCATGGCTGAATCATGCGAAATTCCTATGTATTTGCCATAAGCCGGCGTCATCCTGTACCCATTTTTTTAATGACAGGGCTTTAAACTGCGAAGCTCTACTGTAACTAACTCAACATATTGAACCCAAGATTCCGACCAAGTTAGAAATATATTACTTTTTTATCTTATAAAAATAATACTTCAGCTGTACAATTATGTAACTTAACTAGTTTAATCTTTTGTTATATAGTTTGTGTGTATAAGTCATTGTCTTATAAGTCATTCCCTTCCCATTCTCCTTTCACTTCTAGGGTCTTTCATGACTTTCATTCAACTCTCCAAATGGGTACATGTTAAACACATATATAAACGTGTCATAGAGAAATTCAATTGGAAAGGTGTCAAGCAGGTTGAGAAATTTATTCCAGCATGTGCTTAGTTTGTTAACATGGGGCTTCTTCAACCATTTCCCACATACCTTCTCTACCATATGGACTGAAACTTTCATGGATTTCATCATAGTTCTCCCTTCACCACAATCGCCTCACCATAAGCCACTCGTTTTTTCTGCATAAAAGTACCACTTACAGCTAAAATTGTACACATTGGCATAACGACTGACCGATGCATTCCAAGCTCAGCCTCAATTGAAGACATTGATTCAGACTTTACTAATAGGATTCAGCTTCAGATTCGATTCAGGAACAATTCACTAGCGCAGAAATGCTAATCAAATGCGGCTATTTTACATTTACAAATGCGGCTATAGAGCCGCATTTGATCAGCACGCAGTCGTAAATCAGAGAAATACAAATGCGGTTATAGAGCCGCATTTGTAAATGCGATTTACGAATGTGGTTATTTCAAATAACCGCATTTGTATATTCTTCTGAATTAGCAAAAGGG
>Ga0123341_1007015_pt1 | contig 10241 bp, 7 predicted proteins | sample Turbeapinknodule_FD_89959 | JGI IMG/M metagenome (GOLD analysis project Ga0123341, IMG submission 89959) | Root nodule microbial communities of legume samples collected from Mexico - Turtle bean Mexico pink nodule | ecosystem: Host-associated > Plants > Roots > Nodule | place: Mexico: Nepantla...
ATATTTATTAGTAGATTATTACTATAATGATATTTAGATCCTATTTTAATCAAGTTGAAAAACAATTTACCTTACAACAAAATTCATTTAATGTAAATCCGATGCAATTAGATAAATACCTTACATTTATTATATCTTATAGCTAATGTAGAATGTGTATGATGGTTTTGGTGTAAGACTTCTGAAATGTGTTCATATCTATCACTCCTGTAATTTACTCTCTATCGTGAACTTTATATACATAACTTGGATTTTGGAAATGGGTTGGAATAATTTAAATATTTTTTGCTAATAAGATTATAGAATGTATTTTTTTTATATTTGATCTATTTATTATGTTTGCTCTTATAAATAACAAAATTTCTCATACAGTTCGACAATCAGTCCTACCAAATATAGATTTATATGTACGTGAAATCAATTCTAAAATATCTAAAACAATGACACTAAATTTTAACAGCACATTTTCACTTCAGAAAAATCCTAAACTGAATATACAAAAGCACTTTAAAGATCGTATAGTCTCTATCTCTTTTGTGCATTAGCTTTCGTTGTTGACCCTCCTTTTCTCTTTTCAGAAAATGTTTGTTGTTGCTGGTTTATTGTACAGCATTTTGTGTTGAATCTATTTCAGCAGTTGAGTCCAATACTTTATGTTCAGTTTTGTAGCAAAATCACATTGACGCGGCAAGGAGAAGACTATTAAATAATTTTGAAAGAAATAGGGAAATATGTGGTGGGTGAGAGTGTTTTAGAAGTATGTAAGTATGAAAGAGATGAGTGAGAGACACTGTGTTATGCAAGTGTTAGGAGCAATAAATTGGACAAGATCTTTCATTGAAGAATGAGTGAAAGTGTGTGTTTCTCCCTTCGTGTGCTAAAATGCTTCGAAAGGAACAGTAATAATTAAAAAAAAGTCTCCTCTTGATGAGCATTTGCATGACATTCAACATTAGTAAGAATCTTTTCTGCACTGAGAAGATTAGGAATTGAGAGTGGTGGGATCATTGTCATAACTAGCTAGGATAATGTTTGAGCTTCTAGGGACATTGTTTGTCTATTACATTTCATACCTTTCCACAAGTCATTTTCTCCTTTTCCATTATTTCCTTACTTTTCTTTCAATTCATCCCAAGATTGCATGCTTTCAGTTTCTATTTGATTGTGCCTTGTGATTAGGTAGATACAATTTTTAACAAGAAACACTAAATTCAATACACTTTTTCTTCACCATAAGCATCATTCTTAAATAACAATGGACCCGCCAAGTTGAAGCTTGAGGTTGAAGTGAATGATCAAACATTACAAGAAAACAAGCTATAAGCTATTAGCTTCCAAATATTTGCGTGGGCCAGCAACGGACACTAATATCATCGGCTAAAATGACACAAAACTCACGCAAAATAACATTCGACGCAAAACGGATACACTTATGAATTTAATTTTTTTTTAAAAAAAATTCAGTTTGCGTCGGCCGCGACCCACGCATGTTTCAGGTGCCCCACATTAATAATAATAAGTATAATAAAAATCATATTATAATAAAAGAATTTGTTTGGTGTAGTGGTTAAAACTTCTTTGATACCGGGAGGATCTGAGTTTGAGTCTTGCATTTGGGTTCAAGTCTTGCATGTGTCTAACATTAAATTTGCATTACATACAATTTTTTTTTTCCATCCCTTTATGCGTCGGCCTTGGCCCACGCTATTGCTTCCAAGATTCAACGAAAATCTGACGCATAAGCGTCTGTTTTTTGCCCACGCTAGATCCTTGTTTTCTTGTAGTGAAATAACAGCATGGAGGTTTTTTTTATTTTTATTTTTTATAATGGCATTATTAAATTCAATAAAATCTATGTATTTGCTTAGATTAACACATTAAATAACTTTTTGAATGCCGACAATTTATTTATAAAATGAGGATGTATTTTGTTAACTCTGATTTATTAAGGACATCAAATATGTGATAGTGATTTGATGCTTCAAGTTTCTCCTTTGCAAATAATTAAGCGTTTTCTTCAAATCATATTATACTGTCAGTGCTATAAATGCATTTGAGACACTGAGTATCTATATAGATATATAACTCAAATATGCGTAGAAAATATTTGTGGACTAATTAATTTTAATTAATAACACTATCAGGCTAACTTATATCTTACTTTTTAAATCATAAGATTAAAACAACATTATGTTTAAATAAATCCTTTGTTTAGAAAATTAAAAAAAAAAGACAACTAATAACAACAATAATATATAATGAAAAAATAATGATAACCGTAATAACAGAATTAATTCATTATTTAAAATAAAAAATGAAGAAAGAAGGAAATAAATATAACATGACACTAGGAGTATTCTATTACGCTAATGTCCTTGCTTATAACTATATATCTACAACATATTTTTTTTTATCAGCATAATGTTCATTCCATATTTTCTGGTAATTTGGACCAACGAGTTAGTTTTTTTTTTATCGATAAGATAAAATAAATAAATATGAATCAATTTAGAGATGACTCAATCCTTATATAAACCATAACACAATAAATCTCCACACTCTTTTCAAACAACCTAACACTCACAAACTTAGAACTATAAACAGTTCAACTAAAAGAACAAACCTTACAAAAGCTCCCTTAATTGAAAACATAAAAGCCAAAGGATATATGCACCATTCACAGTAAGAAAAACAATTAATATTCAAAGTTAATATATAAACATAATATTATATTCTTTTTTATCAGAAAAAATAAAATAAATTAATAGAAATATTTTAGGAGTGTTTCAACCTTATTAAAATATCGTTTGTTATTAATTTGATAAACTCAATTTCTCTTTACCGAGATATATCAAGTTGACATCAGTTGTATACAAACTTCTTACATCTCAGATACATATGTTAAAATAACTACTCTTGATTAATAACAAGGCTTTTGCAATTCCTTTCATTAAGCAATAATTGATTACGTTAATCTATCAAATTTTATTTTCTCTCTCTTTCTAATCTCTTCCAAACTCGTTGTCACAACGAATACTTATTTCATGCTCTGCATATTTATTATATACTTTTATATACTGCAGTTAAAGTATTAAGATAGGCATATTTTTAATTTGGAATTCTAAGAGAAGGGTGTACAATGTCAAATTGAAATTATATTTAAAAAAAATAAATTTAATAATACATACCATTTCTTAAAATAACTAAAAAAAAAGAAATTAAGTAATCATCAAGTGAACGTATGTTTTTTTAATAAGGTTTATCTGGATATCATTCTAAGAAAGTTTACATAGCTTATAGTTTACCTTTTTTTTTCGAATGATATATAGTACAATGAGGCTTCTTTAGAACTTCCTTTCCAAACATTATGTCGGGTTGGCTTAGGACAAAGGTGCCATAACATTTATTATACGATGAAATTTTATCGTTTTTCGTGAATAGTAGAATAATATATTGTGTCCTCTTGTGTATACTGAAATATGATACAATCACATAGATAGCGATTGACAGAGACTCTGTATTATCATTATATTGGCGTTAACATTGTACCCTTTGATTTTTATGCAGTCGAATGCCGTAAAAGTGTCATATATGGCTACGATATACACAAGTTCATTTCAACATATATACTTACGCACCATAGAAATGCGAAACAACTCACTCGTCGATCATTCCGAGACAAAGGGGATTTTTGGATATCCTATCTCAATCAAGCTTTAACTTTGTTATTTTGTGATCACTCAGGATAAGAGGACAAAATAAAAACCAACAACGAAGGGAGAAGGAGGACAAATTCATAATACTCTCTTTTGTTTACCCTTCGTGGCTAGCATTTTGTACCGTGTCGAACTCATGACCTACAAAGATATATTCTATATATCCATGCACATATATTGCTTTCTGTTATTATGAAAAAAGTGCAATGGAACTGATTACTATAGAATGTGTCCTGAGTATTAGAGTTGGCTCGTTTCTAATTATCTTAGATTCATTCCCCATTTTTTTGATTCTTTGGTGTTACTTGATTAGTCCTTTTGGAGAAAGAAAGAAGCTAGAACAGTGTTGTAGATATGTAGCATTTGTGATGACAGATGGCAGGGAAGAGCATGCTTGAAAGCTGTAGGGCAGAAGTGTTCATATATCTTCCTTCTTCTTCATCTTTACTTTGTTGATTCCCATCAAGCATCTTTCAATTCTGGGAGCACACTTGTTAAACACTAACTGTTGTTCCCAAACAGAACGCGTATGCATGCATGTCAAAACTTTACTTTATTCATGCTTTAAGTTACTCGCATTCTACAAGAGACAAATCAATAAATCTTCGCAAAAACAGCACGTGTTTACTTTATAACTTTAAGCTCGAGCAATCATTTCTTCGATCCTATTTATAGCTAGTGAAACACCTTCGTATATTTGTGTCTCACAAAAATAGGGTTTTTTTTTTAAGTTTATAGTTTGTCATATACACGTGTGATTTCGTAAAGAGATTTACAATTTTCATACTAATTTTGTTTTTGTCCTATAGGGTTCTATCTTAAAGAATATATTATTTCTCATTAAGTGGCTGGAAAATGATATATTGGTTAATGCACCAAACCCTAGAAAGAAAAATACATTATCGATATCATATGATGCACCACTAAAATGCAGAGTCGTCAGCATAGTTGTTCAAAAGAGTGATATATTTAAGTTTTAAAATATGGTAATACAATAAGAACGTTGTTCATGTATATGGATAATATATTTTACATTTGGTTAATAATATTTTCAATTGATCTCAGACAAGTAATGATCGATCCACCGAGGGTTTTAACAAAACCCCGTTGGCTTGAATGTTATATTGATAATATACTACAAGTTGTGTTCTCAAGCATTTACAAATGTCAGGCACAAGAAGTCCTATATAGTAACCTTATAAATTGATAATGATATCTATTAATTAAAATATAGATAATTTGATAGTGATGAAAGGCCTATAAATCACTGTCATACAGTTACTGAACTGATAAGAACTGATACTATACTTTTATATTATAACCTTTGGAAATATATTCTATGCATGCTTGATGTAGACCAAGATGCTCGTGGAAGCGTTGGAAAATCATTACTCATACCCTCTTTTTTCACTTTTCTTTTTATTTGGGATGCAAAGGCAAGACTTTACTAAAGGTGATTTTGACCATACAATTGAATTGTTAAACATATAAATAAGTAACGTTTCCTTTTGTCTAAATTTTCAAGGATTTCCCAGATTTAGTACAAGCAAATATTTGTAAAATTCTCTATACTCCAAAGGGGAGGTAGGGGAATTAAAAGCAAAAGTGCTTAAGAACAAAGGATGTATTTTTTTTTTTTAAATATGCCCTTAATATGGGTCCACTTTAACTTTAAAAATATGGGGTGGTGAGTGGGAGTATAAAGGCAAGCTGTGTGTTATATATTGGTTGGAATCATGTGAGATGAAGAAGACACAGGGGTTATTCAAGAGTATTGCCCTCACCTTTTTATTTTCTAACCTTTTGTCTCTTTTTCTAGATTCCCCCAATAAACACTTAGCATAAGAATATGGTGGGTAATTGTTTGGTTAATTTTATAGTCGGAGAAAGTTGTGTGTTGAGCCGTTAAGGTGTTTTTTTTTTATATTATGAAAAAGATGATAAGTATGGTTGAATTGGAAAAGTTTGTGTATGTATGAAGTTGCGAGGAATGGTTGAAAATGATGAGAAGGCAGATGTAGGAAAAGAAGTAGGTTGAATTGAATAAAATCATGTGTTGGTGTTTCTTGCGCTGGGTTGGGCTCCCTCACCCGCTGGATCTTGAATAGACGGTGATTGAGAATGCATTAAGTGGATGAAACGGACATATCCCTGTTATATTTATATTAATAAATGTACATAGTGGAGTACATGTTAGAATGACATTTTCATGGTGGGAAGGAGGCAGAGTTTAGCCAACTCCAACCCCAAATCCAATCCTAGATCAGGAGAAAACCGAAAACAAAAACATAATTTCAAAACTTTTTTGTAGGTAAGTTTATAATTAAATAATAATAATATGATTTATAAAAAAAGAAATAGAATATAAATGTATTATTTTTTTAAATAGGAAAAAGTGTCCTACCAAAACGCCATTCTCTTCTAGGGCCCCCACTAGCAGTAGTGGGGCATGGGACTTATACTCCCCTTCTCATCACACATCAATCACTAACTGTGATCAAATTCAACCTTTTAAATTGGACCCACCAAATACCCCTAGTTTCAAATCCATCATCCTCTCCTTGATGCACAGCCCAGGCGCACCACAAACTATCAGTACGGAACGCCACCTAAAAGTTAATTAGAATAAAACCCATTCATCTTTCTTCTTTCATCTTTAACATCTTCAACTTTTCATACTAGTTTACAGTTACCCCACACCACATCCACTTCAAACCTTCTTCCACGCCTCCCAGTTGCTTCTCATCACTACTACATATTGCTACTTCAAACTCCAAGTTTTCACTTCCACATCATTGCCTCAGATTAAAAAACCCATAACTTTGACTTAATTCAGTTACTTAACTTCCTTCGGAGTCAATGTGAACTGTTGACTCCCACTCAGTGCCTTCCATCTCTTACAGTATGCTTCACTTCTTCCCCATTAACTTATTCTCTCTCCTCCTTCCAACAGTGTCACTTTCTCCCCGGATAAAAACAAAACTTGCTTCAAATTTGTTTTAAAACTATTTTTTTTTTCTTCAATATCACAAACTTTTTCAACTATTACAGAATCGGAGCTACAGTCGCCAACTAGTAACGAGATTTTCAATGCAGAAAAGATAGCGCAACTTGCTAGAATTTTCAGGCTATGTACTACGACAGAATCGAGGGGTACACTCGTCAACTGTTTCTTGTCATGCTATATACACTTTTCAACCAAAATTTACTATCAACTGGACACAACAGAATTAGAAAAAAAGAAGACTTGTAATGCATTATTGTTTTTTTAACATTGATAGTGACAGCAGCTTATCGACCTAGGTTTTTTCTTCAGATTTTTCTCCTAATGATTATTATTAATCACAGAGCCAGTGCCTGGCACAATTTGTGTGCAGTAAGAAGATCATAGTTTATGCGCCAAAATAAAAAAATATATAATTCCGTCACATCAGTATCTAATTTAACAAGCATTTCCCGAGTGCAACGGTTATACTGTAGGTCCACAACGTTAGCCAACAGAGCTAGGATCGTATATGCTATGCTCCATTAGCAACATATTTAATTAATTTATACAGAATACACTTAAGTATTCTTGATACTGATGTAACCCTAAAGATTAAAGAACCCTCCAATTAAAGAAATACATTCATATTTCAATATAACCTGTCAAGAAGTTAAACAGAATATATATTATATAGTGTTAAAAAAAAGTATGAACGACCTGAACTCAAATAAAACACTCGGTTTAGTCATATATCTTCTGCTTGTGTGTTATCTAATATATACTAACAAATATCCCCAATTCCTTTTCTATAGAATGGCATTCTTTAATAATAAAAGTTAATTATTGAGTTGATATATCATTAATGTTATTAAATATCAATATCGAAAGACGATTTGCTTATTAACACAGTCGGGCTCAATTCTACAAACTCTTTTAACTTTAGACGTAAATCAATGAGACGAAAGCCCGGCCCATGATGCTACACCACATATAGTAAAACATTTACTACTACGAATGACATGACCTGAAATATATACATAAATAATGGTGAGGCCTTTTGTGTATAGATTCTCACTTCCTCTCCCTAATGGGTTGCTGCCATTGCTACCGACGGCGAAGAAACAGCCGCAATTACGTCTTTCGGGGACACGATTCCGGCGGGGACGTGCGTTTTCTTTTCCCCGTAAAGGAAATTGTGGAGGATGAGCAAGCTCTTAGCGAGAACGTGGTCGTGCCAGACGTCGTGGGAGCGGAGAAAAACCTCAGTGGCGTCGAGGCGGTGCATGCTCCGTTTCCACAACCCGTGGAGGCGGTGAATTTTTTGAATCTGACGGCTGGCGAGCGTGCAGTTGTTGATCTTGATCCTGGCAATGGCAGCCTCCAGAAGCCTCTTTGTAGTTGTCTCGTCCTCGGTTCCAGAAGCTTCAGCGCGTAGGAAGTCGTCGAATTCGGGCACCCCAATGGCCCTTCGGATCCCTCTGGTGTAATCGGCGCGAGGATCGAAGAAGTCGCGAACCTCGTTGACTTGACCGGCGTCGATCATGCGGTCCACACGTGCCTGAAGAGAGGAATGGAGCACGGGGAGAGACACGTCAACCCAGAGGAAACAGCACTGGTACCTTAACCTAAACTCCGCGTGGTGATTCACGAGCGCGTCCAAGTAAGAATTGGAGCCTCCAGCAATGATGGGTAAGCCATTCCTTTCCACAATGGAATCGATTGCGGAAGTCGCGTGGCGACAGAAGTCGCTGGCACTGAAATTTATATTAGGGTCAACAGTGCCAAGCAGGTGATGTGGGACCCCATCACACTCTTCTTCGGTGACCTTGTTCGTGGTGATGTCGAGGCCCTTGTACACTTGCATTTTGTCGGAGTTTACTATCTCCGCTGGTATGAAGTGTTTTGCCAGGTCTATGGCCAACTTCGTCTTGCCGGTACCCGTGGCCCCCATTATCACGACCACCTTGTCCTTACTCCGATGAGGAAACAACGACTCCATCATTAGTCCCTTTTGGAAACTTACTAGGGGCAGCTCTTGCTTGCAGGCACAGGCTGATATTGAGATCTTCATTTTTTAATCACAACCTGCAACAGTTGACCAAACCTTTCCTTTTTAATTCACTTCGCGTAATCCATAACACCTCATACTACCATTAATTTATAAACAATTTGTTACCACAATTCTTTTTCAATTTAACCCAACCAAATGGATAACTAACGCAATTAAACTTATATGTATGAAAACTAGGAGCTTTATCTGAAAGGATATAATTAAGGGAATACTATTAAGGAGGAAATGAAAGATGTTAAGTTCAGAAACAGAGTGGTTAAAGCAGGGGACAAGCAAAGTAACGAAGGTATATACTAAAAATGAAAAGAAATAAAAATTTACAGTAATCCAAATCAAATTTAGATGGACCACGGTAAGAGTACGTACCGTCAGTGTCAAAGACGCGGCGAGCGGTGGAAAAAATGAGTGTAAAGGAGCAGTGTTGTGCACACAGCTTAGTGAAGGAGGAGGAAGAGTAGCTGGTGATTTTGGTATGTTGAATATGAAATGGTGTGGGAGGAATAGGAGGGTGTTGTTGTGTGAAGGAGGTTGAATAGAATTAGAATAGAAGGTTTGTTTGGGGGAGCGATGGATGGATGGATTAGTGAGTAGATTTTCTGACATTTGAAATGAATGCCCTGCTATTTATAACGTTGAATATGACCCACCACTACTATTAAAATATTTTTTTATATCATTTAATTATAAATTTATTTTTTATTACAAATATTTATTTTTAAATCCATCACATCAGAAACTACTATATATAAGTCAAGAGTTATCAATTATGATTTTCTATTTATAATTCATAGGAGATAAGAAGTTAATGAGTTGGTAAATGAACACGTAAAGAGCACTATTAGTATTAGTTTTAGTATGAGTGTTGGAACCTTCATGCGTAAACTCACTCACTCCTGGTCCACAGAGCCGGACCCAAGCAAAGCAACCAAAAAGAAAAACAAATCATGTATCTATAAGCTTTTTTCTATTAGCTTTTTCTACGCCTTTAATTATTCATTTCTCAGAAAATAAATATTCATTTTGCTTTATAAATTAACATTTTAATTCTTTAATGTTTCATATTGCTCTTAATATTCATCATAATTTATAAACAGCCCTTTCCCTCAATCGGAGTGCTAATATCACAATTTTACTTTTTTACTGATTAAACCAAAAGTCTTAGAAGTGAACAAAGAAAAACGGCCAAGAAAAGCTGCCAAGGGTGTGTAAGAGATTAAAAAACCTTAGCGCAGACATTTGGTTGTACATAAACACCACCACCAAGGACCTATCATTACCTACCAAACTCAAGGCTGTCAAAAAGTTTCTCTGCATACAGAAACCGACTGATGTTGAAGAATCAGCCGATGAGTTGTGGTTAGGGGTGAAATGCCACTCGAACCCAGAGCTAGCTGGTTCTCCCCGAAATGCGTTGAGGCGCAGCAGTTGACTAGACATCTAGGGGTAAAGCACTGTTTCGGTGCGGGCC
>Ga0123341_1007018_pt1 | contig 10239 bp, 9 predicted proteins | sample Turbeapinknodule_FD_89959 | JGI IMG/M metagenome (GOLD analysis project Ga0123341, IMG submission 89959) | Root nodule microbial communities of legume samples collected from Mexico - Turtle bean Mexico pink nodule | ecosystem: Host-associated > Plants > Roots > Nodule | place: Mexico: Nepantla...
CCTAAAGATGAATATCTAATCCTTATAGTTGAAATTTTAATAGCTTCAAATGGAATGTTAAGTATTTTAGATAATTATTTTAATCGTAATCAAAATATATTGTTAATGATGAAATATTAAAAACAATTGTTTGATGCTCAAGAGCATTAAAAACTTATGAATGATTGATAATATTCGTTTGAAAAATGTTGTAACTAATAAAAAAGTTGTAATTTGGTCTGATTTAATTAGCGATTTTATGTAAGTTTATGTTAATAATATTGTCATAAAATAAAAAATAGAAAGATTTTTTTTTATCTCATTTTGAATGAAGGTGAAAACATGGAAATGAATATAGTCAAATGTGTTCTTAAGTGCATATAGAGACAAATTTACTGGTGATATGTAAAAAGGAAATAGATATTGATGAAAATAAAACCAAAAAAATCATCTACACATCAATGTCAAGAAAAAGAAACAAATTTAGTATTTTTTAAGATAAATTTCTATTTAGATCTAATTTGGTTAGAAAAACTTATCTTTTATTGAGATTAAATAATGAAATCGAGTTGAGAGATTATACTTCAAAGATAAAATAAAATTTTATAATCATGCTTCAATTAGTATACATATTGAAAAAAAAAAAAGAGTTAAAATCATTTGAGGGAGTATCAATGAACATGCAAAATTAAGATGTGCCAATAATTCACTGTATTAACTCATTGATGATTACAACTGGAGAAATATATAACTTGCCAAAAAAAAAAAAAGAGAAGAATTTTAATGTTAATGAATAAATAAACATCATAAAGAAAACTGGCGGGAAGGAACGGCACAAGAAGATTTGGCGGGAAAAGATGCTATAAAATGGTTCGCCGGGCGAAAAACCGTTCCTCACACCGATTTCCACCAATTCCATCACTGCGAAGTGTTAATTAGCGAGCGAGTGAGCAATCCACGAGTCACGACTCAGTCATGGTGGGCCCACAGTACGATTTTCTGTCCAACCCTCTTGGCGCCGTCAGATCCACCTTCGACACCGCCATAGCATCCGGTACCGATCCCTCCTCCCTCGAAGGCCGTGACTGGGGCGCTCTCCCCCTTTTCAGACACTTCCTCTTCGAACAATCCAGAATCTCTCAGGTTCAGTCTTAAACCTGACACTCTTATCTTGAAATACAAGAACAACCAAACCCTATTTTTTGATTACGCAATTATATTAACTCTCAATTTTCGATTACTTAACTTAACAGGTCCCCCTTCTCACCCCTACCACCATCAGATTTGTTAGGCCCAATACACTCGTGCGGTTTCGCGGAATGATACAAGACATGCCCGGAAATGAATTTTATGTTGGCGCTTACAAGGTTTTATTTTTGTTGTGTTTTAATTTGGATAATCTTAAGGTTTTATTTTTCTTTCTTTCTGTCGTTTTTTTAATATATGGGATAGATTTGAGGATTAGTTTACCTCGAGTGTTAGGTTTAATTGAGGGAAAGTGTAATATTTCGTTTTGTGTGGATGATTATTGAAGGATGGTTCGATGTGGAGGACGAACAAGTTTATGGATGTTTTACAATCTCCTATTTGTTCTTCGGCGGATACGCGAATCTGGGAACGGAGACTGCTTTACTGTGTCCCGGTAAGGTGTTCGGTTCTGATTTACCGTCTTCTCTGTTTGTTTTCTCACAAGCGTTCAATTTTCCCATATTAATTTTTAGTTGTACAAACGGTTGATGATCTACTTAAACAGTAGAATTTTGAAGGATTAATTTTGTTTTTTTATACTTAGGTTCCGGGACTGAGTCCATGGACTGAAGTTTCAGCTGAAGAATTTGGCAATCTATCTATGGATTGGATGTCGGACAGTAGAGAAAAACGGATGAGAGATGACGAGTCTTCTGATATGCCTGTAATTTCTGGCTTTCAGTTACTGCCTTTATTGGTTTATTGCTTCCATTAAATTATCATTCCCTAGAGTGTATGAAACCTCAAATATCAGTGCCCTGCATTTGTATAGTTTGGCCGTTTAGGCTCGACTGTTAATTGATTTTGAATGTTGAGTTGGTTGTTTCATTTAAGCTTCTAGATAACTGTTATACTTTGGAAGAATTTTGGTTCTTTTTATAAATTTTGAAATGCTTGATCTGTGTTTTTTTACAGGTGTCTTGTGATAAGGTTCAAGATTCTCCAAATACCAAAAGAATGGTACACTGAACTTTCATATGACCCTGTCTTTTTGTGTTAATGGATTTTGTTCACCATCTGAGTGTCGACTTTATTAATATTTGGTTTGAAGTAGTTTGTTAAAAACATTTTTAATTGGTGTTGTTTTGTTGTATTTTGCTTTTAAGTTTATTCTCAATTTCAATTAAATTCAAATAAAGTAAAGATATTTGTAATCCAAATTTGAGTAAAGCTGACCTTCATACAATTAGTCAGTATCCTATTTAGATGACAAAATATGCGGTCTTGAGCTGTTAATAAGTTACACGGATAGAGATAGCTCCAGTTGTATTTTTTCAATTTATCACGTGAATGTGTGTTTACTAGATGATCTAGTTTTTCTTTCTCCTTGCATATTTCTTTTGTGATTCTTCTGAGAATTATTCTTGTTTTGCAGAGAGAAGGTGAACACTCTTCCGCTGCTTCTCATTCTTCGGGAGCTGCAACTGATATTGCCAGCTCCACTACAAGTTTGGGGTCTGAAATTGTTAGCAATTCACCTCCTTGTATTGTCAAGGTAAAAATTAATCTCTAGTACTTTTAATTTCGTATGGGATACATTTCATTGATATTTAGGATAATTAATCATTGTTTTTATTTTATGAAATTTTGACAAACCTCATTCCTCATTTTCTTCTGTATTATGTCAGATTTATGATTCTCCAGAGTCCGAAATGAAACTGAATGACATTTTTGAGTTTGTGGGTATCCTGACATCTGATCCAGAGCTTCAGGAGGACAATGAAGATGGTGATTTATCAGATGGGTTTTCAGAAGATACTTTGCGCCATTTCCCACCTAACCAGGTAAGCACATTGTTGTTTATCTGAGGATTTTCGCATATATTCGAAGCCTTGTTTATCCCTTGATTGTCAGGCTATGCTGTTCTTTTGGGAACAACCACAAAGCATAAATATGCATTTGTTTCATGTCGGTGACCACTCTCAGCATCTGGTTTTTAAATTTGTATTTTTCCTTGTTTGCTCCAGGTGCCACGACTTCATTGTTTTATTCACAGGAAACTAGGAATTCAAGACTTTCTTCAGAATAACCATACTGTAGAGGTAAACTATCTTATGAACCTAAATGAAGTTTATTCTTCTGACAAGATTACTAGTTATGTTTTCATTTTGAGTTGGATCGTTCTCTCAACTTGACAACTCCTTGCTAAAAAAAGCATATGTTTGATCTCACAGCCAAAGCCCGACTTGGTCAAAGGACTCAGGGAAGCATTGCTAAGACATCTCACGACTATTCTTGGCAATGATGACGTCACTTCTCATTTCATGTTACTACATCTTCTATCCAAAGTACGCAGTTCTTAAAAGATAATTTTCCTTAGTCCATGCACTGTCAATATTCTGGTTATTGTTCGTATTGCTTATTTCCCATTTTACTCGTGCTGTTCATTCTGTGCTTCCTAATTTCCCAACCCTCCAAAGTATTTATATGTGGATTGTTGATGAACAGGTGCATGCTAGAGATAATGGTCTTGCCGTGGGAAAACTCTCATTAAATCTTACGGGCTTTAAAAAAGAAACCGTCTCTGTTTTTGGAAAACAACTAACCCTTGTTCTGAAGAAACTCCTGCCATTAACATTTTGCATACCCCTTACAGTTGAATACTTGAACACTGTTTCACTTGCACCAAAAAAGAATTATGATACTAACAGGTAATCACATTCTATAATCCATCTGAGCATGGACCTGTTACCAGTATACAAATATATTTACATCTTTTTGTGTGAATACTCCAGACTGGAAACTGGTGTCTTGCAACTAGCTGAAGGTTCACACTTGATTGTTGATGAGACCAAACTAGAAGCTGGAACTCTCAACTCTGTAGGGGTAGATAATTGCAGGCTGCTGAAAAATTTAATGGAGTTGCAGGAGGTAGTTGCGCTTGGCTGTCTAACTTGCTCATCTTCTTGCACGCTCACGTGTCCTATTATGGCTTAGGATATGCATTTGAGGGACAAAGTTATACGTTTAACCTGCTAATTATAGAAACACTTCACTATTTACAGTTGATTGTTTGCAGTTATTATTTTCGAGTTGCTGTTAAAATTTGCATGATTGTTATGTGTTTCAGGTGGAATATGATTTTAAGTACTATAAAATGGATATGAAAACTGATGCTCAGCTGCTAGTTATGTCGGAGGGAAAATCAAATATCTTGCCAGCTGATGTAATTGTACCTTTCCAGCCTTCTACACTCAGTTACTCGGAAGCTGTTACTCCAGAAGTTTTGGAAGCTTGGAGGTGGTATTTGGCCACTGTTAGACAGCTAACGCACTCTATTGAACCAGAAATGCAGAAGGTATTTGTGACCTTGGCACCATTATTCACGATCAAGTGTTTTTCTGGCTCAAACTACTTGAATAATTTATTTAACTGTTATCCCATACGTAGCATTCTCAGCAGTTAATAAATTTCCAAGCTCAGCAGAAGTCATTTTGGGCTGATTCTTTCATTATCAACATCAAACCATAAATCTTTACCGAAGATACACTTAACCCACTTCTGATACTTACAAGAATACATCCCAGGGGAAGTCTTCATGTGGACATTATTATTAATAGTTGGTCCATTGTTATTTGTGGCAAACCCCATCTTTTGCTTAAAAATAACCTGTAGAGTATAATTAAATGTTATGACGAGGATGCATAACGGAACCTTTGGTCATTTGTGTTCTCAGGTCGTAGAAAGGGATTTAGTTGCAGCAAGACAAGCAGACAGGACCTTGAGTCCCCAAGACTTAAGCAGGTTTGCGAGTGACTTTTCTACATGTACTGATAGTATATTTATTTTTTCATGTTTTCCCCTGCCTTTGACGCCTTTTTTTTCTCCTTTTCCCGACAGATTGGTAACAATGGGGCGTCTCATGTCATTGAGCTATGGTGAGTCCAGCCTCTCTCTAGAACATTGGCAGATGGTCAAGGAATTAGAGAGGTTGCGAAAACAGAGGTTACAATGAAACACAATGGAAGTAAAAGTGGTTCCATGTTGTACAAGGTTTAACAGTAGTCTTAATTTATGTAGATTCAGGTAAAACGCAGTTAGATGAGTAATTAGAAGGGTCTGGCTGTTGGTTGTGATTATCAGAACTGTCTTATGGTTGCTTAATATAAGGCCACCATTTCATCAGTCCTTGTATGAATTTCTTGAATATCTTGCCTTTAAATCCAAGTGACCACGAAGTTATTCTGTTACCTACGCATAAAGGACTGGAATTAAGGAGTTTTAATTAAAATGTTTCTTTTAGAAAGTGTAACAATTTTCTATCGGGTGTCTCCATTTCACTTACTCTTGCCAATGTGCATAGAAGCGTTTTGAAACCATAAATTCTTAATGACGACGACTTTCAGCGACGGTAACCTTCTTAATGTGGTGTGACGACGACAGCTGATGAGCTTCACGTCCGGCCTCCGTCATGCTCCCTTGTTTTCTGTTTTTTTTTCAAGTGGGCCAGAGTTAAATGTTTTCATAGTCTAAACCCAAAGAGATCAGCAGATACCTGAGTTAGGTTTTGACAAGTTCTCCCTGGACACCATATTTTCCTCGTGCAATTCATATTTTCTTAATTTATAACCATATCCTTGTGAATATGGTAGAGGATATGGTAGACGATGTGGTATCTTTTTCATATTTAAGTGGTAAACGTTGTTGATAATTGATGTAAGTTTTGTAATATTTTCTATAGTGATGATTGTTTTTTTTTAAAAAAAAATTCTTTTGAAGATACAAAATTTAGAAAAAAAATCAAAGTGATGTAAAAAAAGGAAGTATAAAACTTAAAAAAATTTATTTTTGCTCTTGTCAACTTTTTTACAAATTCAAATGATGAAATTGTAGGTAGATATATAAGGGTGGACAAAAAATTTAAATTGCCAAATTCAATCCATCATTATTCAAATATATATTACTTTTAATCTATTTAAATGAATTTATCTCGTTCAAATTCATATTTTTGGATTTTAAGTCCAATTCATTTAATTGGATATGGATTAGATTGGATACATTTTTGGATTATCCAAATTGGATTTTGGGTTAGATTTTGACTTGGTCCAAGTCCAGGTTGAGTTGAGTCAATCCAGACCCATGTTGAGCTAAGTTGACCTGAACTAATGTCGAGTCCAGTCAGCTCGAACTGATGTCGGGTCGAGTCGATCCGGGCCCATGTCGAGCCGAATCGGTTCAAGTCAATGTCGAGCCAAATCGACCCTGGTCGATATCAAGCTGAGTCGGTCTGAATCCCTGTCGACTCGACTCCAACCGGGATGATGTCGAGCCAAATCAAACCAGATGTCGAGTTACGCTGACAAGGGCTGAAGTCGAGTTGCGTCGACCAAGGTCGATGTCGAGTCGAGTCGAATCGGGAGGATGCCGAGTCGAGTCGGTCAGGTTCAGAGTCGAGTCGAGTTGGCCAAGGTCGAAGTCGAGTCAAGTTGACTCGGGTCGATGTCGAGTCGAATTGACTCGAGCCCATGTCAAGCTGAGTCGGCTCGAGCCGGTATAGACCCGAGTCAATCCGGGCTCATATTGAGCCGAATTGACCCAGACCCATGTCAAGTCATGTCAGCCTAGGCCCATGTCAAGTCGACTCGGGCCGACTCAACTCGAATTCGGCAAGGACGATGTCGAGCGGCGTCGGTCGGGGTCGATGTCGAGCAGCGTCGGCCCGGACTGATGTCGAGCCGACTTGGCCCAGGCCAATGTCGAACCAAGTCGGCCCAGACCGATATCGAGGAGTCAACCCGGGATGATGTCGAGTCGAGTCAACCTGGGATGATGTCGAGTCGAGTCGGCCCAAGCCGATGTTGAGCCGAGTCGTCCTAGGCTGATTTCGAGTCGAGTTGACCCATAATGATATCGAAAGGAGTCAGGCTAACCTATGTCGAGCGGAGTTAGCTCAACCTGATGTCGACCAAAGTTGTCCTGAGCAGATGTTGAGCAGAGTCAGCCCGGGAAGATATAGAGCGAAGTCGGCTCGGGCCGATGTTGAGCACAGTCGGCCCTAACCGATGTTGATCGAAGTAGGCCCGGGGTGATGTCGAGCGGAGTAGACCCGGGTCGATGTCGAGCGGAGTCGGCTCGGGTTGATGACGAGCCAAGTCAATCCAGGATGATCTCGAGCCGAGTCGACTCAGACCGATGTTGAACCGAGTTGTTCTGAGCCGATTTTGAGCCGAGTCGACCCGAAATGATATCGACCTGAGTCGACCTGGATCGATGGCAAGTTGAGTCGCTCTGAACCAAGGTTGATTCAGCATCGAGCCCATGTAGAGCCAAGTCGACCCAGGCCGAGTCAGTCCGGTCCCAGGTCGAGTGTGCTCTGGCCGATGTATAGTCGAGTCAGCTAGTTTTCATGTCAAGTCGGATGGGTTAAAGTTCATGTCGAGCCGAGTGGACCCGAAAACTTTTCAAGCTAAATCGGTCGGGACCCAAATCAAGATAATCTAATTGACAAAGTGAATTTAATTTAATTGACAAAATGGATTTATCTAATTGACATAATAGTAAATTTAATCTAGATTTAATTTTTTTAAAGAAATTTAAAAAAATTTATAAAAAAATTCATATAAATTTAAACTAATTAAAATAAATATAGATTTTTAATTCAATTCATTTTATTGGATTTGAAAAGTAAAATCGAATCCATGACCACCTATATATATGTGGTAGAGTTGATGTTATCTTTTAATGTTATAAAAAAAGATGAGGTTATATTTTATTTATAATTATTTAAATTTTAGAAAAAGGTGAAAATTGATTTTTTACAAAGTGGATAGAGAATGTGTAGAGGTGGTGGTAGAGTTTGCAAGGTTTCTTCTTCCTCTAATCTTGTAATTTTTAAAATCAACATTTAATTTTTTTCAAAGTGATTTTCGGATTATTGGTTTCGAAAACATTTTAGAACAATCGTTTTGAATTTTTTGGAACATCTAGAACAAATTTTTTATCACAAGTTTTCTCCACATTATATATGATACTAGTTTCACGATATTTTAGTCTGTTTACTTAGCATTGTAATATATATGACAGCAGTTTCCCAAGACAGGATATTTTAGTCATTTTCGTTAGCATAGGGTGCAAGAAGCAAAAGTCTGCGCGCAAAGGAGGAGATCAGGTCTAATTCTAGTCTTAAACTATTTATTCATTATATTAATTTGTTTGTGTCTAAATATTCAAGGATTTTTTAAGTATTTATCTTTAAAGTGCTACTGGGTTCTTTATTTACCCTAAGTTAGGGTTTCGACATTGTTTTTGATAATTAAAGCACTAATATGTAGAAAATTTAAAAATTTATTTTACCTTTTAGATTATGCATTTTATCATTGAATTTATGTAATTTTGTGATTTTTTTTTTATCAAAATTTTAATTGCTCAAATTTATCATTATTTTTTTAGATTTCACCAATTTTACCATACAAAAATTTCAAAAAATGATACATATTTTATTCGTTGATTGAATGCAGATTTACTAATAATGTGATGATGATTAATAACAATGATATTTCTTTATATAAGGTTGGGATTAGGAAAAAGAGAGTAAATATGGAACTTAAATTTATATACACGTTTATTAAAATAATAATGTGATATTTTACGTGATAATTTTTGTGCTATCTAGTTTGTTCACCACAAAATATCTATTTTATAATTATTAAGAGGTAAATTAATTTTTAAATTATTAATTAGAAGAAAAATAGTTTAAATATTTGGAATAGTTTTAGAGAAAACCATGTTATACATAAAAAAAGTAATGTCTTAAAAAAACATTTTGGTAGCAAGTAACCAGAAAGATGTTTATGCTGTGGAAGAGTCAAAATCAGAGCTATAAGAAAACAATTTTAAGCTATCTTACAAATAAAGTTAAGAGCTTAATTATAATCAAATTCAATGATTGGTTCTAGTTACAAATCATTTTTTTGACTTAGATTTGATTTAAAACTAGGGCTTCATTTCAACGCATCACTATGCACATGCCATGTTCTACAATTAGTCCCTATTAAAAAATGAAGCACTTATAACAATAATAATAATACTTTAAATATCATATATTATTAATAATATAATGTATTATTGTGTCAACCAGAAATTATTTTATATATATCTTTAAAGTAACATTATTTTAAGTCAATCAATTATCATATGGTAATTTATAATTAAATGATAGGATAAAAAAGTCCGCACATTACAAATATTTATTATATGCTTAATCTCTCAGCCTAGCCTATTATTCTACGTTCTAAACTGGCTTCAGTAACTATTCATTTTTTTAATCATATTTTATATGTACTTTACTAAAATTAACACAACACTCGTGATTTTCGATAAGTTTTACACTGCATTTTTGTTTATACTGAGGATTAATTAGAAATTATTTTAAACATGACTTTCGAAGAAATTATTATAAATCTTAATAATCATACATGGCCATCTATAATCTGTAATTATATATTAATGCAAAGAAGCTGCATATTACTAAATATCAATATATTTTGATTATTTATTATATATTATTGATTTGTCAGTATTAAAAATAAGAGTAGGTTGAGTTGGGTAGTTTAAACCTGGTTCAAATATCACAACAAATTGATGAAGTAAAGAGCTACTCAAACCAGTTAAAATCAAGGAATAATAGAATGGGCCTTAGAGAATCAGTTAAAGGCAATTGCTTCCTGCACCAGATCAATTGTGACTGGCACCCGACACACTTTTAAAAATCCTAAAATGCCCTTGTCTTCTTCATTTACGGATAAAAATATCCAGAACTGCTCGTTTCTTACGGATAAAAATATCCGGAACTGATCGTTGCTTACGGATAAAAATATCCAGAAGCCACAGTTGTGCCTACGGATAAAAATATCCGGAAGCCAGCCACAGTTTTGCCTACGGATAAAAATATCCGGATAAAAATATCCGTAAGTCAAAACAAACTTACGGATAAAAATATCCGGACCCCAAACTCCCTTACGGATAAAAATATCTGCACCTCTCAAAAGTCACTTGCGGATAAAAATATCCACA
>Ga0123341_1007019_pt1 | contig 10238 bp, 11 predicted proteins | sample Turbeapinknodule_FD_89959 | JGI IMG/M metagenome (GOLD analysis project Ga0123341, IMG submission 89959) | Root nodule microbial communities of legume samples collected from Mexico - Turtle bean Mexico pink nodule | ecosystem: Host-associated > Plants > Roots > Nodule | place: Mexico: Nepantla...
CGAGACGGTGGCGCCGGGTCGCGCGCGCGGCGACAGTGGTGCCACGGCGGTCTAGCTCAAGCCTCAAATCATAGTGGAGCCGAGTGGCGTGGTGCTTCTGGATCACGAACCGCCGGCGGTTCGGTCGCTTGACGTGCGCCTGCCCGCTCGGCTCGCTGGTCTTCTTGAAATCGCGCTTGGCGCGGTATTTCGAAAGATTGTCGGCCATGATTTCGCGGATCCTTCCAGCGGCACGACGAGCGGCCGGCGTCTGCTTCCTGATTGTTGTCGTTCAAAGGAGGAGAACGCCTGCAGCGGCCCGTAGTTTCGCGGGCGTGGGCACGGGGTTGCTCGAAATAGTTGATATCGCGGAAGAGGTTGGTATGTTCTCTATTTGTTTCGGCACAAACTTCAAAGCGACAAGCCGGATACCATCGCGATCGCTGAAGCTGCCATGAACGATATGAGCCCCGCCCGCATCCGCAAAATCGTCCACGTGGACATGGATGCCTTTTATGCGTCGGTCGAGCAGCGCGATAATCCGGACCTGCGCGGCAAACCGATCGCGGTTGGCGACTCCGCCACGCGCGGCGTCGTGGCGGCCGCGAGCTACGAGGCGCGCGCCTTCAGCGTCCATTCGGCGATGCCCTCGGTGACTGCCAAACGAAAATGTCCGGACCTGATTTTCGTGCCACCACGCTTCGACGTCTACAAGGCCGTGTCCCAGCAAATCCGCGAGATCTTTGCGGAATACACGCCGCTGATCGAGCCACTGTCCCTTGACGAAGCCTATCTCGATGTCACCGAGAATCTGAAAGGCATGGAGATCGCCACCGAGATCGCGCTGGAGATCCGCGCCAAGATCAAAGCGGTCACCGGCCTCAACTCGTCGGCCGGGATTTCCTACAACAAGTTCCTCGCCAAGATGGCGAGTGACCTCAATAAGCCCAACGGCCAGGCGGTCATCACGCCGAAGAACGGGCCGGCATTCGTCGAGGCCCTCCCCGTCAAGAAATTCCATGGCGTCGGGCCGGCGACCGCCGAACGCATGCGGAAATATGGGATCGAGACCGGGCTCGATCTGAAATCGAAATCGCTCACTTTTCTGCAGGAGCATTTCGGAAAATCTGGTCCGTATTTCTATGGCATCGCCCGCGGCATCGACGACCGTCAGGTGAAGCCCAATCGGATTCGCAAGTCGGTGGGTGCGGAAGACACCTTCGTCGAGGATATTGCCGACCTCGAACTGGCGACCGCCGAGCTGAAGCCCTTTGCCGAAAAAGTCTGGCGCTACTGCGAGGCGCAAGGCATTAGCGGCAAAACGGTAACCGTGAAAATCAACTATTCGGATTTCACTCAGGCGACGCGCAGCCGAACCGGCACAATTCCGTTGGCGGACATGGCGGCAGACCTTCTGACGACCGTCTATCCTTTCAAGCGCCCTGTCCGGCCGCTCGGGGTGACGCTCTCATCGCTGACGAGCAGGGGCATTGGCGATGCACAGCGCCAGTCCCAGCTTGATCTGGGGTTGTGAAAGACGACGATCCGGCGCGTAAGAGGTACCGGGGTATCCTTCACGGGTCGCCGCCAATGCTAATTGTGTTCAACCACGGCTACCTTGTGCTCCGGACGGAGGGCATATAAACTGGGCAAATGGTTGACCATTCGTCCCAATCCTCTTCGCCGCCAAGTATCCCAATGGATGCGCTAAGCGAAGTCCTACGAGACTTTCGCTTGAGTGGCGTCAACTACGGCCGCTGCGAGCTCCGACATCCATGGAGCATCGCCTTTCCGCAACAATCGTCGCTTCGTTTTCACTTCGTGAGCCAGGGGCCATGCTGGATCCATACCGAAACGCATGGCTGGCAGGAGTTGCACGATGGCGATCTGGTGCTGCTGCCGCAAGGCATCGCCCACCGGCTGGCCAGCGCGCCTGGTATCGTGGACGACTCACTCAAGAGCTGCCAAGTGACCAAGCTGGGAAGCAACGTCTGCGAAGTCGTGCGGGAAGGAACGGGTGAGACCAGCACCCTTTTCTGCGGCTCCATGGCCTTGGGCGCCGGTGCGCTTAATCCCCTGATCACTTTGATGCCGTCAATCATCAAGGGCTGCGATGTCGCCGGCAATGACCCAATCGTTGGTCCCCTACTAGCGGCTATGACAGCAGAGGCCGCACAGCCGCAGATGGGTAGCGCAACCGTCTTATCGCGTATGGCTGACCTGCTCGTTGCGCGGCTCATCCGCTGCTGGGTTAATTGCAGCGGAGCCTCAACCACCGGCTGGCTCGCCGCCATCCGTGACCCGCATATCGGTCGCGTCCTGGCCGCCATGCATCGCGACCCCGGCCACGACTGGAGCCTCGAAAGCCTCGCCGGCGTCGCGGGCCAGTCGCGCTCGATCTTCGCCGAGCGCTTCAGCGCCATTTTAGGGGAAGGTGCGGCACGTTATCTCGCTCGCCTGCGCATGCAGCTCGCCCGCGAGTTATTGGGGCAAAGCGGCATGTCGGTTGCCGAGGTCGCCACCCGTTTAGGCTATGAGTCCGAAGCATCCTTCGCTCGGGCGTTCAAGCGCATCACCAGCGTCTCGCCCGGCGTTGTGCGCCGCACCAATTCCGGACGAACGGACATGGATTTCGGATTTTAAGGTACATATCATCCTGAATGACTGGTTTAAGAAGGTCTCCACACCTTGGAGATGCTTCAATGACGGATACAACATCACAGTTTGACAGCGCGCTGATAGACATTGACGCCGCTGAGCCAGCCGCGTGGAGCGCGGCCACCTGGTTCGCGGTCCTTTCGATGGCGGCTACCAGCTTTGCATTGGTGTCGGCCGAGTTCCTGCCGGCAGGTCTGCTGACGCCAATGGCGAGTGATCTCGGCATTAGTGAGGGAACGGCCGGACAGGTCGTTACCGCCACCGCTTCCGTCGGCGCCGTGACAGCCTTGTTGAGCAATGTTCTCATCGGCAGATTGAACCGCAAGACAGTGCTGGTCGGTCTCAGTGCCTTGGCGATCGGCTCCAATATTCTTGCGGCGTTGGCGACCGATTTCTGGCTATTGCTGTTGGGCCGCGCCGGATTGGGCATCGCGCTCAGCGGTTTCTGGGCCCTTTCAGTGGCCGTCGTGGCAAGGCTGGTTGGCGCCAATGCGACAGGTCGGGGCATGGCTATCGTCACCCTCGGCGTCTCGCTCGCCACCATTGCTGCGCCCTCGATGGGCGCGTTGATCAGCGACTGGCTGGGCTGGCGCAGCGCAATGGCCATGACGGCGGGGCTTGCCGCGCTAGCCATGCTGCTGCAGTTGCTCAGCCTGCCGACGCTGCCCGCAAGCGCAAGCAACAGTCTGAGCGACGTCTTCCGGCTGACGCGGCGGCGGGGTGTGCAACTGGGAATGCTTGCAATCCTTTTGCTGATGACGGGACATTTTGCCGGCTCGGTCTATGTGCGCCCCTTCCTCGAACAAGTGACGCTCCTTGAAACCTGGCCGATTGCGCTTGCGCTGCTCGGGTTTGGCATTGCCTCTGTGATCGGCAATATTGCCGGTGGCCGAATGGCTGACGCTGATATCCGCATTGCCCTCATGGCCACCGCGGCGTTGATGGCGTTTGCTACCCTCGCTTTGGTGCTTTGGGGCGCGCATATCGTCGTCGCCTTCGGCTTTGCTATGCTTTGGGGCTTCGCTTTTGGCATGGCGCCGGTGGTGCTGCCTACCAATCTGTCCCGCGGGGCGCCCGACGCGCTTGAAGCAGTGGGCAGTCTGATGGTCGTATCTTTCCAGGTCGCCATCAGTATCGGCGCGGTGTTCGGCGGCTACGTCGTGGACAACTATGGCGCTACGGGGCCATTGACCCTTACCGCCGTCCTTGCCGCATCGACGGTCGCACTGGCGCTGCTCCAGCCACGCGGTTGATATTGCTCTGGCGGCCTATGTTGCGGAAAAGGCCGCCAGCTCCTCCGCTGCACCTATGGAAACGCCATTTTCAGTTAGTCGAGGAAGGCAGACACGCGTGCGCTGCGTAGCCGGAATCGACAAGACGCGGACTTTGCCCCCCAAATCAATGCGACGATTGAATCACGATACTACAGCGCCAGCAATGCCGAGCTTCCAGTCATCGTTCTCACGCTGACGAGCCTCGGATAGCTGGTGGATTTTAAAGCCACCCTGTGTAACGCTCTGTTCCGTGCCGTTTAATTTCCGCTTTAACTGAGCTTCATTTTGATGCCTGTGAACGATCATCAAAACCTCTTGCAAGATCGCCTCCAAGTTCTCGTTGGGTTGCCGCTGAGCATTATCCGCAATGCGGTGGATATGAAGGTTTTGCATTTCGGAACCATTCGCCCACATCGCTCAGGCAGAGGAACAGTCGGGGAATACGCGCTCCACATCCAATGCCCATGGCGGATCGTCACTGCGAGTGCAGTAATCACGGGTACATCAGATCGTTTCATCGAGCCTCAAGAAGGAGCAGAGATAAACGATGATGATCTTCAATCGGGAAACCTGCAGTTCGTCCGGATTGCGGCCCTGCTGAAAGGGTTTGACAAGGCCACAAACTCCTTCGTGAACGCCACAGAACAACTCGTCGTTATGACGGTCAACTCGGATACTTATGGCGGAGCTGATCTCTTACTGTCAGGAGGCTACCGCCTCCAGATTTTCCCGGATGGTTCGCTTGAAGAGGGTTGGCGATTCATTGAGGAGGCAGGACGTCACATCGTTATCCAAGGCGGTCAGGTACGGATAGACGAGTAGCGATCAGGCCCTGACAGCAGTTCGCAGCAGTTTTTCAACGCTATCCGCCAATACATGACACGCCAATAGGTATGCGCCCAAGCGGGAGTGTGCGCAGCCTATGCTAACCGGCCTCCGAGTATCTCTTGCGCGGTCATGCGGCCTATCAGGGGTGCCAGAATTACGCCGGGATGGCCGACCGTGAGGTAGAGGTTGCCAACTTCCGACAGCAACCCTAGACGCGGCAAGCCATCAGAAAAGACTGGACGTTCGCCAATCTCCGCTTTTTTCAGCATGACATCACGGGGGGAGGTCCAGCTCGTCCTTCATAACGGCAAGCATCTTCTCGCCGATGAGCTGGGGGCCACTTTCATCTCCGTTTGTCACGTAGGACTTCGCAACGAGGAGAGTGTTGTCGCCAGCTTGTCGAATTTCCAGCCGGGACCACGCAGGATATGATTGATGATAGGGCGGTTGCATGCATAGCGGAGAAGCAAGGCCGGAGACGTCGTCAGACCCGTTTGAATGCCGAGCCAATCTGTTAGCTCTGGGACACCAGCACCTGCGGCCACAACTACGACGTCGGCGGCAATCGTCTCACTTCCTACGCGTACTCGCTCTTATTTCCTTGCGCAATCAACTGGAAAATTGCGAGGCTTAGGTGAGCTGATCAGACCGAGACCAGTCCGTGGCGGAGCATGATCTCATTGGCCTTAGCGAAGTCCGGTTTGCCGGGCACGTTCACCACCTCGGCAATTTCCTCGAAATAACGCCGTCCAATTGTACCCGGCGTGATGGTCGCCAAAACCTTTGCTGTGCCATCATGCAGGTTCTCGTGATGGTGCACCGCCCCTCGCGGAATGAATATGGCGTCGCCGGCGCGAATCTCGTGCGTTTGCCCGTCGACGATGACAGTGAGCGCGCCTTCAAGGCCGTAGAGGAATTCGTCGGCATCCCGATGATGATGGGGAGCGGGGACGCGCGCCCGAGATGGCACTGTGAATTCGAACACCGTCGCGCCGACTTCACTGATGAGAAAACGCAGTTCGAGTTGCCCGATCCGCACAATATCGTTTCGTACCGCTTCCATATAAGGCCTCCACAATGTAAAGTAACTTTACATCAATAAGTAAAGTGACTTTACATACATGTCAATCCTATTGCCCCCGGATTCAATTCCCGACGCGTTGCCCGGTCCGCCCTTCTTCGGCGCGCTGCTGCGCGTTGTCTGGCAGCATGTGCGCGACTGCATGCTGCAAGCCATTCACGAGGCGGGGTTTACTGACTTCCAGGAGGCGCACTTTGCCGTGTTCTCGTTTCCGCTGCCGGATGGCATGAGACCGTCCGAGCTCGCGCGTCAGAAGCGGATGTCGCGACAAGCTGTGAACTATCTGCTCAGCCAGCTTGAAGACCTGGGCTATGTCGAGCGGCACGCCGCCGACGGCAGCGATCGCCGACTGGTCTATCTAACGCTACGGGGACATGAAGTCGTCGCAGCCATTTTCGGATGTCTTCGGCAGTTGCATGAGCAATGGTCCAAAGAGGTTGGAAAGGAGCGCTTCGATGACTTCGTAAATGTGTTGAAGCAGCTGTCGACCAAAGCACAAGAACCGACAGACCGCTGAAAAAACTCAACTTTGCGACGGTGGTAAGGGCTGTCTCAGAACGGTTCGAGAACCGTACCTCCGAAGGTGAGCCGGCCAGAACGCATAAATATTTGCCGATAGAAATCTACGGGAATTGAAGGCCGCTTTACGCCATTAGCGGCCATCATGGACCTGCTTCGCAACGAGACTCTTGGGACATCATTGATCGCTGCCGCCACAGCGCGTTGAAAGGGTTTCGTCAGGCGTCTTTGTTAGGCAAACCTCGTCCATGAAGTCGATGTTATTGGCGGCCCACACATTCCCGGCCGGATCGACCGCAACACCAGTCAGAAATTGCATCCCTTTCCCCGCGTAGCCCGTTTTTGGTGGAGAGATCGGGTCGCCGGTCTTGAAGCCGGGAGGACATGTCTCGGTACGCACGCCGTAAACCTCGGTCAGTGTTTTGCCAAAGCCATTCGCAACCCATACGTGGTCATTGCCGTCGATTGTGATCCCCCAGGGTCCACTGTGATGCTTCCTCCACCGTCCAACGGCGAGCCGGGCACCTGGGTGCCGTCCGGACGTATCACACTCACACCGCCGCCGGGGAACTCCTCTATGAGGCGGACCAGGGCGATGAACTTTTCCACCGTCTCGTCACCGCCGCCTGCCGACGTCAGTTCGCTTTCCAATTCACTCCAAGCTTGGTCCGGAGCAAATCCAGTTTTTCCTTGATGCTGGGCTCGCCCAATGTATTTGCGACCAATGCATTGCCCTGGCTGTCGATCGCGATGGCATGGGGCTGTAGCCGACCTTCAATTGTTCGGCTTTGCCCGGATCATTCGCTGGGAAACGTGTGACCGTGTTGGAGTTGGCATTGGAAACCAGAATTCGGCCCCGCAGGTCGACCGCGATGTGGAACGGCCCCTTTCACCTGACACCTGCCGTCGACGGGCTTTTTGTCGATGGTGCGGCACAGGATGCGCATTTGCGCCGGATCCGATAGGCACTTGGGCTAACTAACGCCGAGCATCGAGCGAACAACCACGGCTGCTGCCATCAGCTCACGCGAGCTGGGAATAGCTCCGTCCGGACCATCGGCCGCGGTCTTCGGGCAAGCCGCTGGTGCGAATAGCCAGGTTTCCGTGGAACAGACGCGGTGCCCACGTCCGATCTGGACATGAGCGGCCTGCCGGAAAAATACCATAGCGCAGCCTTCTCCAGCGCTTGACCTCGCCCATCAAAGGTTGCACCCTCCGATCTTTAAACCTTTCGGAGATTCAATGGCCTCGCGAATTTTCTACGTCCTGGCTGTTCTGATTGCAGCAGGTGCGCCTCTCTGGTGGGCGTTGAACTGGTGATCCCCCGAGGAACGCGAGCGAATCCGGATAGGTTTCGACAGAACCCGTGGGGGGTATGCATACGCTACCCGATAGATCGTGTCAGGATTGTCCCTTCTTTGACGCGACCTTTCCGTCGCGACTGGCCCCGCCAGCATCGCGGTTGTTTGCCGGCTAGTCGCAGATTTTCTGGCGACCGCTGAAAAACACATTCTCGTTGCCGGATCGTAGCACACTTCCTGCTTCTTCCTTTCGTTGGGGCGTGCCCGAGGGCCTTGCCTTCCGACTTGAAGGCTTTCTCGCGCGATTGGCCAGTTGCCAAGCTCAAGTGTTTTGGCATCCAAGTATTGCAGAATATAAAGTTTTAAAGACACCACGTGGTGCCTCGCCTGTTTCCCTAGGACGGAAGGCCGTATAGCGGCCGCGACGAAAGTCGCAAAACTTGCTGGACCTTCCGCCGTTCCCATTGGACCGGCTTCCGGCGATCCTTTCTCCACGGCAAGATCGCGGATGCCGACCCATTTCCCAGCTAGGATCGCCAGCCCCGACGGCAGACTGCTCGATAGATCATTTTTGCGCATACCGTGGCGCCGCATTCGTCGGCGCCAGCCACTGCCTGGTTCCTTAAATCGGAGCCGATTTAAGGACGAAACCAGGCAGTGGTTCAAACTGTTGCAGCGACGCTTGCGCGCCTGAAAAAGACGGACGGCGCCGCAATGGCAGCCTCAGGCAAATCAGGCCGGACGTTGGTCTGGAAAGAACCAGCCCGGCCACGGTAGCCACCGCAAAGGGGGTGTGATGCGTGTGACCTGTTATCGAACGAACAGGGGCGAAATTCCCTTAAAACGATTTGGGCAAGCTGCCGCGGCGATTATGGTTAGCACGGGGACGCCCACGCTGGCCGAGGCTCATGTCAAATGGTTTGCGCCGTTTGACATAGCATCACCCTCACGACCATTTGCGGAAACATTGACGAGCATCTGGTTCTGGCTTGCCGTCGCGATCGCGATCCCGCTCTTCGCTATCACCGTCGCCGTCGAGCGCACAGTCGTCGGCGATAGGATACTTATGGCTATGGACCGTCTGGCAGCACCATTGTGGAACCGGGCTGACGACTTCGTCCGCGCCGCGACGGCAGCCTTCTTCATCGCAATCTTCGTTGTTGGCGGTGTCTATCTTACGCCTGACCTAAGAACGCGCTCGGAATGGGTCTCGTGGGCACAGTTGTTTATCGCAGCCGGCCTCTTCTCGCGCCGAACGATGTGGCTTTCCGCCATTGGGATACTCGCGCTCTGGGGTGCGGCGTTTCATGAGTATCAGCTCTTTCATCTACTCGACTATCTTGTGCTTGCCCTTGGCGTTGCCGGTTATCTCGTGTCGTTCTCGCTTGAGGGGTCTTCGTGGCAAGAACAGCGTTTCACCATTCTGCGCTTTGCGATCGCCATTACACTGATGCGCTCCAGCCTTGAAAAGTTTGCCTATCCGGACTGGTTCTATCCGCTGGTGCAGCAAAATCCGCTCCTGACCTTCGGGATGCCGACGGACGTATTTCTGCCGATGGCAGGTGTCGTCGAGTTTGTCCTCGGCCTCGGATTGATCTGGACACCTATTGTGCGGCGGTTTTCTGCCATAACACTACTGGTCATCTTCAATGCGGCCGTCATATCATTTGGACGACTGGACTTCGTTGGCCACGGTCTGATCACAATGATGCTGGTGGTTGCGGCGATCGACCCGTCTCGCGAGATCCAAATTGCTCCCGGTTTCCGACGAGCGATCGTCGGTGCACCCATCGGGTTCATTGCTGCCTTGGCGATCCTGGCGCCAACCTACTGGAATTTACATGCGGTTCTTTATGGTCGCGACACGCCGACGCAAATATCAGCGCACGCTGGACACCGTCTGGCGATGTCAAAGTGACGGCCTTTGAACACACAAGGACGGGGGCCTTTCTTCTGTTCGCGACGGTGTCCGTGATTGCGGTCCTGACCGTGGTCGTGGCGAGGAATCCGATCCACACCTCATTGGCGTCGATGGCTTTTTTCCTACAGATCTCAGCAATCTTCATCTTGCTCGAAGCGAGCCAGGCCATGATTGCGCAGCAAATACGACGACGTCGTATATTCCCGATGTCGGACTTTGGTCCCGCCCGATGGCGGCCTATGTCGCACACTTCGTTCAACCTAGGTCTATGTCTGTGAGACCGTAACATCCCTACGATACAGGAGGGTCGTAGTGCGAATGCCGGCAACCTCGCGCGTCGAGGAAAGGAGCCGACCGAGGAGGGGCAATGGACTACAGCGCGTTCTTCAGCAACGCCCTGGATGGGCTCCGTCAGGAAGGGCGCTATCGCGTCTTTGCCGACATAGAAAGAGTGGCGGGCGCCTTTCCGCGTGCCCGCTATCACGACGGCGAGCGCGTGCGGGACGTCATCGTCTGGTGTTCCAACGACTATCTCGGCATGGGACAGAACGACAAGGTCCGGCAAGCCATGCATCGTTCGATCGATCTGTCAGGCACAGGCGCCGGCGGCACGCGCAACATCGCCGGTACCAATCATAGTCACGTCTTGCTGGAGCGCGAATTGGCCGACCTTCACG
>Ga0123341_1007020_pt1 | contig 10237 bp, 9 predicted proteins | sample Turbeapinknodule_FD_89959 | JGI IMG/M metagenome (GOLD analysis project Ga0123341, IMG submission 89959) | Root nodule microbial communities of legume samples collected from Mexico - Turtle bean Mexico pink nodule | ecosystem: Host-associated > Plants > Roots > Nodule | place: Mexico: Nepantla...
AGAATACTTCTTTTACGCTTGCGAGAACTTGAGTACGCTGAGAGAGAATATTGCACGGTTCCTGAAGTTCTTAGTTTTCTCTTAGTATTTTGGTGGTTCAGTCGCTGACTTGGGCGTCGGAGCATGATCGGCCGCAGCGGCGCCGTTCTGTCTTTTGCTGGTTCTTGAAGTGAATCAAGGCGAAGGACGGAAGCTAGCACGATGCAAAGTCGATCTAGATTCGACGAGGCAAGGCTCCAGCGTTCTGGTCAACAGGCAGGATTAGTAACTACGTGGGGCGTGCTTGGCGGGACACGTGGACAAGAGAAAGATGAGTGGTCAAGAAGTTAACATAGTCGCCGTTTGTGGAAGTGGCGTTTTTTAGTGTACATAGTCGGTTGTCGCCAGGTTTTCGTATCATCGCCGTGTTAGATAATGGAAGATCAGGTGGTCAGGAATCGCCACAAAAGGCACTTCGTCGGATTTCCAAGTAAATTTAGTTGAAGCTGTTGGAGGTTCAGGCGAGTAAGTTCAGGCGTGTAAGTTCAGTAAAGATGATTATTACGTCAGCATGAAGCATGGAGGTTAAGTGAGTTGGAGGAAACAACTTACTCATCGATGACGGGATTCCCAGAGTTGACATTCGTCGATGGCGAGGTTTCCTTAGCTAGAACATGCATGGCGTGGGAGCGAAGAAGGTGGCACCTATGACAAGCGATATCACAGAGATGATGTACTTTGTTGCATCCGATACTCGCTTTGTCGGGTGGCGTTCCAGAGTGTGTTACGAGCTAGGTTAGACCTTGAACAGGAGACTTGGCCGTTTAACGGGATGCTACATAGAAATGACGCTTAAGTTACTCCGGCCCAGATGATGACACGTGTAGAGTTGGATGCTACATAGAAATGACGCTTAAGTTACCCTAGCCCAGATGATGACGCGTGTAGAGTTGGATGCAGGCCACGCGTCCAAAGTGTAACTGTCTGGAGAGAAAAAATACCTAGGTATAAAAGGTAAACTTAACAGAATTTGGAGGTACGTTCATTACGAATCTTTTTTCTTATTGAGAACACTTCAGCACGGTTCTACAGCACCTAGTTTTTCCTCAGTTTTTGGGTGTTCCTGTTGCTGACTTGAGCGTCGGAGCGCCACCAGCCACAGAGGCGCCATACTGTGTTTTCAGGTTTTCAGAGAGAAAATCTGTAGTGTGGACTTGAAGCGCACATGGTGTTAAAGCTGGTGAGGAAAGATCGTGACGAGGCATCGTTCTTGCGCTTGGTCAACCGGCAGGATCATAGGATAATCTATAAGCTATCTTTTATGTTTACTTTGGATGATAACTTGTAGTTTGGTATTTTTCCTTAAGGTTAAGTATGCTTAGGTTAATGCAAAATGAGCTGGGTTTGTCTATATAAGGATTGGGACACCCCTAAAGTGTCTCATTTAATTTAATTTATTCGTTGTTGATAAAAAAACTACAAGTCAAAATAAATGTTATTAAATAAATCGATGACACACATTGAAGTGAGTGAAAAACTTTACTTTAAATACCTTATGTTTCATGTTAGAAGACATAACATTATGCAATGTAGAAGTAATAATATATGTTAAATGAAATTGTCTAACCTATCTATAATGTGTTTAAAATAATTAGGAGCTTTCTTCTGCAAGAAGCAAAATCATGCAGTGGTATGATCTTGAACATATATGTCAATGATGTCTATATAAAAAATTAGTTAGTCTGTCTTTTTTCAATAATTTAGTATAACTTAAAACATATGGATTTACTCAGGGATACACGGAGCAATATAAAATTGTTTTCTTCTATTCTTTAATGTAGTGGTGATGGATTATGTTGGGCAAACTATATGTATTCTTCCATGTCTTTTTCATATGTATCACTTATACGTGGTGTATTAATCAAACTCCATTCCATAGAACTAGTAGACTAAGAAAATATAAATCAAAATTGTCGAGAGTCGGACATCCCCAAACTCAAAATCAACGTGTTTAATACATATAAATATTACCTAATTCATTGTAAAAATAAATCAAAATTGTTGAGGGTTGAACACCCCCAGACTCAAAATCAACATGTTCAAAACATACACACACACATTTATTATAAAATTATTTAAAAACAACAACAAACAAAACAAAACAAACTAACCTAAAACAAAAAAAAAAATAGCATTTGTAGTATATGTCGAAGAGGTCTAACACACAGTCGCGATTGGATAGTCAATTATTTTAAAAATGTGACCACTTTTTTTTTTTTTTGCGACGATTTTGCATCAAATGTCATTCGTAGGCGTGGTTGGACTATTTTCTACTAGTGCATATATGATGTTGTTGCGTATACACCTACAAAAAGATGAACATCTAGGCTTTGAGTCTGATAAATTTGAATCTCATAGTTATATTGGCCAACAAGGTATTCATACAAGTAAATCAACAAAAAGATTTGAGCACATTGTTAAACACAAACACCAATTAGAGTAAGAGAAAAAAGCCTTAGGATACTTATTTATTATCCATGTCCAAATTTTAATCTGAATCATCATAAACACTTTAATACCACTCGATTTAGAATTATAGAAGACAACGTTATTTCTATGAGTCCATAAGGACTGCATTGTAGCAATCCATACTATTTTCCACACTTGATTACTTTTTTTATTAAGGTCGATTTGTTCGAACCCTAGGAAGTTTTGTCAAGAAGAGTTGTGATGTACTGAAGAAAACCCTAACCAACCATGCTACCTTACAAGTGAAGAATAAGTGACTAGTGGACTCCATAGAGCAGTCGCACAAGGCACATCTATATTTTTTATCAACAATGAATAAATGAATTAAAAATGACACTTCAACACTGTTTCAACCCTTATACAGACCTCATCTTCAAAGATACCAACCGAAAAAAAAATAACAAGCAGAAAGGCCTAAGCTTCTTTGACACTTGCTTTAACATAACACAATTGTATCTTAAGCTAAAGTGTGCTCCTACAAAACAGATGACAAAATAGATGGCAGCAAGCTGCGCCTAAAAAACTAGGCAAAACTTATTCTACTGTTCCCGCCGGTTGACCGGGGTCGTCTTTGTGCGTGGCTTGTCCTTGCGAGCTAGGGCACCTTCGTTATGCCCCGTCTTTGATACCTAAAAAGAAGTGAACAAAGGGGCGCCCTCGCAGCCGTTTGCACTCCGACGATCAAGTCAGCTAGCGAGAAACATCAAAGGTGACACACCCTCTGAAGGTGGTAAAAAACTATGCTGAGTGACTAAAACTGAGTTGCCCTAATTGCCTTGTGCTCATAGGGGGTGTGCAGCGAGAACAACTAGGGTTAGTGCTCTGTGTAAAACTGCGAGAATTACGTTAAAATTCGGATCCCTTTTCAAATGCCCCAAGGTCCCTTTTTATACACCTCTCACATTTAAAGCGCGTTCAAGCGCATTGAAAGCGTATAAAAATGTGCCTTGAAACATTTGATACGTACGCTAAGTTAACGCGTACCTTGGAAAACTTTCACTGAAACCTTTAATGAACACGTGTCCATTGCCACGTGCCTTTCTGACTTGATCGTTATTCTGTGCGGAGGGCCTCACAGCGCCGTAACCCAACTTAGGGTTAATCCATTGTGTGAGTCCTCCTTCCTTGAAGTGCATCTGGCGTGTGGGATGACTTTCTGGGTGCCAACTCATGCGCCCCAATCTCTAGTCATCTGCCCTAGGAGTGTATCTTCCTTTCTCTCGTACCATGCACGTGGTTCTCCCCTGGTCGTGGCCCTCTCATGGGTTGTATCTATCCCAGGGTCTCCCAGCAGTGGCGTGGATACGTCACGAGTCAGGTTACCCCCTACTGGTACTAGAACTTATGACCTTGAAGCCACCTTTCTCTTCTCTTTGTTACTGTCCTGAACCGTCGAGGCCCGAAGCCTCCTTGCGACGTCTTAGCTTGGCGATGCCTTATCCTGGTGACGCCTTAACCTAGCGACGCCTTCGCAAGGCGACGCCTCCTATTGGCGACGCCTCGACCCGGCGATGCCTCAGTCGGTCAATCTGTTGACTTCCTTCCTTGGATCCCACGAGGGGTCCTACCACACGTTGACTTTGACCTTCGGTCAATGCTCGAGGACGGGACGGTACACAAGCCCCCCAGTCTTGAGTTGACACTTATTTCAGCGAAAAGACTAAGGCCTCGCCCTATTGTCCACGTGTCATTTTGATAACGTGTCACTTTCTGATCGGTTGACGTGGCATTCTCTACGCCGCTGACGCGACGTACCTTCGAGGACCCTGACGACGTGACACTTTCTGAGCGAGAAAAGTGACGTCTTGGGTCGTACATTAATCTCCTAACACGTGGCTCAATCGCACGATGCCCATTCAACGTCCTTTGCGCTTGAGTTGCAACGTTTGAGTCCTCGAAATCCCGCGCTCCAACTCACTATTTTCATTCTTTCGCATTTTTCATACTACTCATCTTGCTTTCCAAAGAACATTCTCTACATTCTCTCCTTGCACCTTCAATTTTCATTGTCTTTACCCCTTAAAGGTATGGTTTTTCCAAAGCTTGGAGGGACCATGTTGGGGATCCAACCACCTACGATCATCATGCCTTCGCGAGAAGTCATGATGATGATATTGCAGTGCTCCCTTGCACTCTAGGGGAGCCGGTGTGTGGGGATGAGCGGGCCAACAACAGGGTCCCCTTTTTTTATTTCTATCAGGTGGTCTTTAAGTGTGTAGGTGTGCGCTTACCTTTCTCTAGCCCAACTGTATCCTAACAGCTGGGCCTTTGTCAAAGCCTTCGACATACTGTTCGGTTTCTTCGGGTGTGCACCTTCGGTTGATATCTTCCTTCATTTCTTCGAAGTGAAGAGACAAAGGAATAACCTATGGGTGACTCTCAGCAACATTCCTGGGAGGTTCCTCTTAACCCTATTCCAGCACTCCTTCAAGGGGTGGAAAGGCAAGTTCTTCAAGGTTTGCTGCTCCGACCTTGTACCCTCTGCCCTTGATGGCTTTCCTTTGTATTGGGTGAAGGAGGCAAAAACCCTAAAGTCCAAGTCTCTTGAGGGGCTGCCTCCAAACGATCCAGAGGCTTGCCGGATTCTGGCTAGTGCGGGGGGCTTTGACGCCGCCGCCTTGATAAGCCTAGAGTATAACGCCGAGGCTCTGGAAAAATATATAAGTATGAGAGCTTCCCTTTACAACCTTCTATTCTTTGCTTTTGCTGGATTCTTGCTTGATGCATGGTTTATCTTGTCTCTTTGCGTAGCACCTTAGTTTGTGCCTGTCCTTTACTATGTTTGTCCTCTTGACGCAGATTCGAAGATGGACAGGCAGCGAAGGTCGCGGTTGGCTCAAGTGTTGAGGTTCGAAGATGGGACCTCAGCGTCGCCCTGCCCAACCTCCGGAGGCCCCTGAAGAGTGGCCTGACTTCGTGTTTCCCACAAACATCAGATCTGTATATAATTGCCTTTTGCTTAACTTGCAACTGCCAGGAACCTTATTTGTAGTTATGACTCTCGATTTATGCTTACATGGCATTCTCTTTATCTTTGCATGTTTGTGTCTGCTTCTGCTTTCCTTTGCTATATCGCGTGCGTTACCTTCGATACTCTCCCTCATCGTGTGTGACTTAAACCCTTTAGGTAGCACGTGACCTCTTCCCCTACTCCCCCTTTTTAAGTCATGATGCGTACCCTTCCCTTGGTCTCTCCACCAAGAAACTTACTCGACCTTCGTATCTACGAGGAATCTTCCCCATGAAAGTGTCGCCTGTCTCGTTATTGCCCAAAGGCAAGGAAGGATTTGGTCTCTACTAGGGCCTCAACATTGCTCGAAGGCGAGGGAGGACTATATTTGTTCCTCTCTGGTGCCTCAGCGTCGCTCGAGGGCGAGGAGGACTTATCTCACCTGTGCTGGGTGTCTACACTCAAGGAGGGACCTACTCTGGGTGTCCTCAGTGTGTCTAAATACTTTGGGACAAAAGTCGCGCTCTGGTGCCCACGCCCATGGAGAGATCTAAACCTTAGTACCGTATCGTCCATGGAGTGTCTAAAACACCAGGGCAACTCAGCCCTTATCTTTTTGCATTTGGTGCCCACGACTGAGGAGAGGCCTGCTACCGCAACACCGTATTGTCCTCAGGGTGTCTGAAAACACCAAGGTGTAACGTTCTAAACATCAGACGCTAGGGCTAGCTGTTCCTACCTGAGGAGGGGGCGTCCTGAAGGAATCCCTTGATCCCTGCTCAGGGACTAGGCACCTAGATTTTAGCTTACATCTATCGTCTGATACCGGGGCCAGCTAATCATACATAAGGAGGGGGCGTCCCGAAGGAATCCCTTAACCCCTGCTCAAGGACTAAGCGCCCAGGTTTTTAACTTATATTGATATCTGGTACTGGGGCTAGTTGTTCATACTTGAGGAGGGGGCGTCCCGAAGGAATCCCTTAACCCATGATCAAGGACTAGGCTTCCCGGATTTTAACTTATACTAGACATACCTAGTATCTTGACCTCCGCTTGATTATCTGGTGGTGACGCCTTGTGCTGGCGACGCCCTGTTCTAGTGACACCTTGTTTTGGCATCGTTATCTTGGCGACGCCTTATCTTAGCGATGCCTTATCTTGGCGACGCTTTATCTTGGCAGTGCCTTATCTTGGCATCGCCTCATCTGGGCGACGCCTCTTCTTGGCGACGACTCATCTTGGCGACACCTCATCTTTTCGTCTTTGTTTCTTTAACCTTTGATCTTACATTCGAATGAGAGAAAAACTAGGGAAAAAATATCTTAAACTTCTCTTTTCTTTATTTGGGTGACCTCATTAAAAAACCCCCGAGAGGGAAAAAGAGTGTCCCTTTTACAAACTTCAACTGGAATAACATCAACTGAAATAAAACTTTAAATTTGCCGCATTCCAGCTACGTGGGATGGGGCCCCCTTCTAAAGTCTCTAGCTTATACGAACCATTCCCTTTGGCCTTGGTTATCCTGAACGGTCCAGTCCACTTGGGAGACAACTTGTTTTCTAATTCGTAGGGGTGGGCCTTCCTCATGACCAGATCACCAACCTGGAACTGTCGCAGTTTCACCTTGGAGCTGTATTGACGCTCCACCCTTCTTTTCACAGCCTCAGCCTTGATTTTCGCTTCTTCTCTAGCTTCATCTATCAGGTCCAGGTTCACCCTCCTTTCTTCGTTGGACTCTTCCGCCACGAAACCCAGGAAACGGGGCGAGCTTTCGTGGATCTCCATTGGGTTCATGGCGTCTGATCCATACACTAAGCTGAAAGATGTCTCCATATTGGAGGATTGAGGCGTGGTGTGGTAAGCCGATACAATCCTTGGTACTTCATCTGCCCATGCCCCTTTAGCCTTCTCTAATATGCGTTTCAAACCCCTCAACAAAACTCTGTTTGCTGACTCGACCTGCCCATTTGTCTGGGGGTGTTCGACCGATGCAAACACCTGCTTGATTCCTACTTCTGCACATATCTTCCCCAACTGTTGGCTCGCAAACTGGGTGCCATTGTCTGAGATGAGACGCCTTGGTACCCCGAAACGACACACAATGTTCTTCCAAACAAAGTGTTGTACCTTGTGTGCGGTGATCTGTGCCACTGGTTCGGCTTCTATCCACTTGATGAAGTACTCGATGGCAACGATCAAGTACTTCATCTGCCTTATCGCCAATGGGAATGGGCCTAGGATGTCAATCCCCCACGTATGGAAAGGCCATGGGCTGTATATTGATCTCAGTTCCTCTGGCGGTGCCTTGTGCCAATAAGCGTGCATCTGACACTGCTTGCAATGTTGGGCGTATCGCACACAATCTTCTCTTATTGTTGGCCAGAAAAACCCTGCATGTAATACCTTGGATGCCAAGGATCTTTCTCCCACATGGCTCCCACAAATACCTTCGTGGAGCTCAGCCATTATCCTGGTGCACTCATCGCCGCTTACAAATGTCAAAATAGGGTGCGTAAACCCATGCCTGAACAATATCCCGTCTACCAGGGTGTACCTTGCAGCGTTCCTCTCATTGTACTGACATGAAGGACGTCCACCCTGTTGTCTGCAACGAACTTTCGCGGCGTCTTGAGGGGTTCCTGTATTACGGTCCTCTGCCTTCCCCCCTTGTCTGAGCTGGCCAGTTTGGCAAGCAGATCAGCTCTGGCATTTTGCTCCCTGGGGACATGCACCAACTCAAACGCAGCGAAGGCTCTCATCAACACCTCGACGTACCTCAAGTATGTGCCATTTGTGGATCCTTCGCCTGATACTCCCCTGTTACTTGCCCTGTGACCAATTGTGAGTCACTCTTTGTCAAGAGGCTTTGCGCCCCCATTTCCTTGGCCAAAAGCATCCGAGCGATTAGCGCCACGTACTCCGCTTGGTTGTTGCTTGCTTTGAAGGCGAAGCGTAAAGCTTGCTCAATCAACACTCCGTTAGGCCCCTCCAAGATGATCCCAGCATCGCTCCCCTACTGGTTGGAGGACCCATCCACGGAGAGCATCCACTGCGACCCTAGCTCTGCCACGAAATCTGCATAGACTTTCCCTTTGATGGATCCCCTAGGTTCATATTGGATATCGAACTCCGACAGCTCTACTGCCCAATGGACCATCCTCCCTGCTACATCTGGTTTTTGAAGTACTTTCTGGATGGGAAGGTTTGTCATTACTACCACCGTGAAGTTGTGGAAATAATGGCGGAGCCTTCGAGCCGAGAACACCACTGCTAGGGCCGCCTTCTCTACTGACTGGTACCTCAATTCTGGGCCTTGCAAGGCCTTGCTCACGAAGTAAATGGGTTTCTGCACTTGGTCTTGCTCCTAGACCAGCACAGAACTAATGGCCCATTCCGTTACCGCAAAGTATAATCGGAGGGGGACGCCTATCTGGGGCTTGCAAAGCACTGGTGGCGTCCCCAGGTATTCCTTCAACTTGAGGAACGCTGCTTCACACTCATCCGTCCATGCAAAGCGGCTATTCCTCTTGAGGCATTGGAAATAAGGGTGGCCTTTCTCCCCTCCAGCAGACAGAAACCTAGACAAAGCTACCATCCTCCCAGTCAATTGCTGAACTTCTTTAACTGAGGTTGGGCTCCTCATCGCTATAATAGCTGCACACTTATCAGGGTTCGCCTCTATTCCCCTTTCAGTGAGCATAAATCCCAAGAACTTCCCTGCTTCCACGCCAAAAACGCATTTTTCTGGGTTTAATTTGAGGCGATATTTCGATATGGTGGTAAACAGCTCCTCCAGGTCAGCTACGTGTTGCCCCCTCTCGTGTGAAGTCACGACCATGTCATCCACGTAAGCCTGTACGTTCCTTCCCAGCATGGGTGCCAGGACCTTGTCCATTAGCCTTTGGTAGGTGGCGCCTGCATTTTCCAAACCAAACGGCATCACCTTATAACAGTAGTTGCACGTCTCCGTCATGAATGCCGTTTTGCTCTCGTCCCTGGGATACATCTTGATCTGATTGTAACCTGAGAATGCATCCAAGAAACTCAACATCTTGCAGCCCGAAGCGCTATCTACTAATGCGTCAATGTTAGGCAGTGGGTATGAATCCTTGGGGCATGCCTTGTTCAGGTTTGTGAAATCAACGCACATCCTCCACTTTCCATTCGCCTTCTTCACTAGAACTACATTGGCTAGCCACTCAGGGTTTTGTATCTCCCTGATGTGCCTAGCGCTTAGCAGCTTCTCCGTTTCTTCCTTCACGACGAGGCATCGCTCCTCGTTGAACTTCCTCCTTCTCTGTTGCACAGGGCGAACCTTGGCGTCCATGGTAAGTCGGTAGCACAAAAAATCTGGTTCGATGCCTGGCATGTCTGCCGCGGTCCACACGAATGCATCTAGGTGTCGCGAGATCACTGCAACCACCTCCTCTCGTTTTTCTTGGCTCAAGAAGCATCCTAATTTGAACACCTTACCCCCTATTTGCCTTTCTACTATGTTGTCTTCTGGTCAGGGTCGCCCTTTCTGCACATTCTCTGCAAGAGACTCGTTTGAAGAGTCCTCTTCCATAGGCGTCGCCCAAACGAACGCATCGGGCATCGCCTCCACTGGCTCATCTTCTGCGAGCGAATCTGAGGCGGGTTGATGAGAATCAAATAAAAATCAAATAAAGGAGGCTTTTATTAATGGAGGAAGAGGACATCCACCCTCACATTTGAAGTTCTTCCTTCTAGTCTTCTCAAAATTAAAAGAAGACATAAAATAAAGATGAGGCCCAAGCC
>Ga0123341_1007021_pt1 | contig 10235 bp, 8 predicted proteins | sample Turbeapinknodule_FD_89959 | JGI IMG/M metagenome (GOLD analysis project Ga0123341, IMG submission 89959) | Root nodule microbial communities of legume samples collected from Mexico - Turtle bean Mexico pink nodule | ecosystem: Host-associated > Plants > Roots > Nodule | place: Mexico: Nepantla...
GGCCACCATGGCCTCTCAAATGAGAACATGTCGCGTGGACCTCGAACAGGGTCTTCTTATGTTTGTGGCACAAGGTTGACACGCATTGAGTTCCCCATATTCAATGGAGAAAATGTTAACCAGTGGATTCATCAATGCGAAAATTATTTTCTCATTGACAACACCTGAGACGAATTCAAGGTGAAGTTGGCAATTGTGCATTTAGAAGGCAAGGCTTTCCAATGGCATACCGCACTTATGAAATCAGGTTTAGATATGGGTGCACCTTCGTGGACAACATTCACGAAAAGTCTAATCGATCGATTTGGTGCAATTGGCGATGATCCCATGGCTGAGTTGATGCGTCTACGACAAAAGACTTCAGTTGATGTCTATCATGAAGAGTTCGATTCAATCATTACAAGATTGAAGTTATCTGATGATCATATTCTAAGCTTCTTCCTTGGTGGATTAAAGAAAGAAATCCAAATAATGGTAAGAATGTTCCAACCTACGTCTCTACAACATGCTCTACAACATGCGTAGGACGTATGAAGTGACACACGTTAAGTTGCGTGTTGGTTTGGGTTTGGGGGCCGCATTGATTCGAGCGACAATGATACAGACACTGGTGTTGGACCCAAGACTCCCCTGTTGAATTTGGCCATCGAATTGCTTGAATTGGTGGTTTCATACGTCCTGGCAAAAGTAAACACATGTTGTAGAGACGTAGGTTGGAACATTCTTACCATCATATGGATTTCTTTCTTTAATCCACCTAGGGAGCAGCTTAGAATATGATCATCAGATAACTTCAATCTTGTAAGGATTGAATCGAACTCTTCATGATAGACATCAACTGAAGTCTTTTGTCCTAGACGCATCAACTCAGTTATGGGATCATCGCCAATTACACCAAACCGATCAATTAGACTTTTCGTGAATGTTGTCTATGAAGGTGCACCCATATCTAAACCTGATTTCATAAGTGCGGTATGTCATTGCAAGGCCTTGCCTTCTAAATGCACAATTGTCAACTTTACCTTGAATTCGTCTGAGGTGTTGTCAATGAGAAAATAATTTTCGCATTGATGAATCCACTGTTAAACATTTTCTCCATTGAATCTGGGGAAGTCAATGCATGCCACAAACATAAGAAGACCCTGTTCGAGGTCCACGCGACATGTTCTCATTTGAGAGGCCATGGTGGCCTTCTCCTCGAGGTTGAGTAAGTAATTCCTGCATGGTGTCTTTCATAGAAAGAGTCAAGGTTTCCTGCAAGGTAGTCGCGAGTTCCATCAACCTATTATCCATCCTTTGGGAGATTCGATCTTCCATCTCCTTAGCCGCTTGAGCGAAGCGTGTTGAATCTGCCATTGAAAGTATTGGAAGGTCCAAGCTGATACCAATTGATATGAATGATCATGTGCACAAGCGTTTAGGTCCTCTCGTAAGAGATTTCGAAGAATGATTAGGCTTTGGAAAAGGGAACCCCTAGATGGGCTTCCGATTATACCAAGAAACAATGATAGAGAAGGAAACAAGGTGCATATATTTATTCATATCTCAGATAATAGTTCAATACTCTATTTATAGATTACAAAAGATAGTGATAAAAATTGCTAATTAAGTCCCAACTAAAGATAAATGATAGAAACTACTAATTAAATCTTAACAACCCAACAATAATATTAATCAAATCCCAAAACTTTAGAATATAACAGGGTGGCTCTCCTCTGCGTAGAATTACGGATGACCATGTGGAGTTAAAAAATTTCGTTTTTCTCATTATATGTTGTGCTTTTACACTTCTGCGACAAGAATATCAAGTTGTTTTACATTCAATGAAAGTTATGTGTATTGGTAATTCTACTTGAATTAATAAAGCTTTTATGGTTCCTTGGGCTAGTGCATTCACTGAAAAAGCTATTCAGCAGTAGGTTCTCATGCTTTTTTGCCTTCTATATTATTGTCCCTACACATCCATTTTCTCTTTTCATAATTAAATGACGTACTGGACAATTAATTGTGAATTACATTATTTGTTCTCACCTCCACGGGACCACCTTAGACTTGAGTCTAAAATGAAAGGTTTGTCTTGTAGGACAGATTAAGAAGGATGATGGAATAACAAAGCTTGTGTTGTGGTAGGTACTACCCCTTTATCCCCATTTTTCTATATCCACATCATGGTCAAGCATTCGTGTTCTCGAGTATGTATTCAGGTATTGTTTATTGGTACTTTGTGAATGCCCTTAGGTGATTAGGGGATTATTATTTGTTAACTGATATCTGTATCGGGAGGGTTCCTACGACCGACATCATGGATCGGGCCTCGGCCATTGGACCGACCGACACCATAAACCCAATTACACTTAAGCAGAGTTAGTGAGACTAATCAGCAATCAAGATGTATTTCTAAACATGACTCAAGTTCCCTAGTCTAGCCCAATAAGAAAGGCCTACCATAACAATATAAATAGCATAAATACCAAGAATAAGGTACGTCATTATACAGTATTAGGCATACCGAGTGTCAATTACTAAATCTGACTTGAGGGTATGAGTTTTTTCTGCAAGTACCATCCGAGCCGGGATTACGAAAAGACCGAGAGGTGAAACGAGCAGAAGAGAAGGAGCTTGCAGGGGAAGGAAACTGAAGTGCAATCCAACCGACTGACCGAGGAAGAAGAGGAGTAGTCTCAATGGTTCTCTATGCCCTTCGAGAACAAATATCATTTAATTCTGGCAAGATGACTATTTGTCTAGGGTTCCTGTTTTCATTATAAACTTCTGGTCAACGGGAAGGTTATATTAAGTCAATGGCTAACTTGATTGAGAAAGATCCAGAGTTTTCCTGAACCAGAAGAGGTAGATTATTATTATGTTCACTTCTTTCAACGTGGTTTCTTACATAAAACGAAGGCTATGACATGTATTTTACTACAGTCTGAGCCATGGTATATATTGTTTTTTCTATGTATATTAGGCAAATGATATTTTTCGGTGCCCATGGTGTACCTGTCAGTTACATTGAGGATGCTGGGGATCCATATCGATATCAAATGGAGGAATGCATCTTCTTGCTCAGCAACAGTTGAAATATAGAGGAATTAGTAATGAGCACACTCTCGCTTATCAGGTTTGTTTTGATTTTGAACCCTTTGAACTTACTTTTCTGGCATCTTGAGTTAAATAGAGATTTCATATTGAAATGTTGGCTTGTATTCTTGCTTTCTATGGTGTACTTCTTATTTTTCTGATATCATACTTTTTTGTTGAATGAGTTTCCAGAGTTGAATTTGTCTGCACAGTAGTGGTTGAAACCTTATACAGATGAAGTTCTTGTTGAGCTTGGCCAAAAAGGTGTAAGGAGCTTTTTAGCTGTCCCAGTGAGGTACATTATCATTGGTGTTCTACACTTGTTGATTTGAATTCTAAACGGCAAGTATGTTACTCGATACAGTACTGTTGAAAGTTATGATAATAGCTGAGTAAAAGTACTCCTGTCTTCTTGTATCCCAGTTTTGTGAGTGAGAGTACTGAGACTCTTGAAGAAATTGATATGGAGGAGTACAGGGCATTGGGTCTTGAAGTTGGCATCAAGAATTAGGCAAGTGTACCTGCCCTTGGTCTTGCCCCTTCCTTCATTATAGATTTGGTACATGCAGTAATAGAAGCTGTCCCATCAGCAAAAGCAATGTATCCACCAGTCAGCACCTCTGAAGATGACCCGGTTAAATATTTTATCAAGTTATTCTTTGGTTCATTCATGTTGTTCTTGTCACCCAAAATGATCATGGCATTCAAGAATCATGTTATATGCCTGCTGAATTCGATCCGCAAGCATATAGATGAAGCTATTGATAGCAAACATAGTATGTTTGATGTTTTGCTTCAGTTTCTCTCATTCCAACCTCTACTATATACATTACATATATGAAGAAGCAATTTTTCTCATAATGAGAACTTGCCCTTGGCTTAAAGAAATATTCTAAGAATAATTTACCAGGGATCATTTCAAGAGCCAAGAATCATTCACCCAATTAAACCCCGAAAAAGTTGTGGATTTTTGTGTATTACTTATTTGAAAATTCTCTATATGTGGCCATAAACTGTTTAATTCTTGAGCAATGCTTCGTGTGAAATAAATGAAAAGGGAAATCAAATGAAGGAAAGAAAAGGGAGAACAACTTTCACACACATACTCCATCGTGGACTACATTTAATAATCGTTGTGCTTTTTTTATCTTACAATAAATAGATTCAATCGTTTCCTACAATCACCGAGCACCTTGGTTGGAAAAAATTTCCATCCCTCACTAAAAAATATTCCTCTCCACCAACCTCGTCTTCCGAGGAACTGTTAACCTTTTAGACATTTAAAACAAAATTCGTTTATTATATAGAATGGTAGTTGGTCTATCTAGCACCAAATTATGAATTTTATTTGAGTAAAATATGCCATTTAAAAAGCAGTAATAATGCAAATACGGACCCAAAAAAATACCTGACTTCATTTTATGATCACAAATATTCACAAACATACTTGCACGTTAAATAAGCCTTCCAAACCAAATTTAATACCATAAAATCGACGATGAAGTCAGTTGAATTTAATGAAAACCAATAGTTTGGCAACTTGCACAACAGTTTTTCAAATGCCATCACCATGAGATCCGATTTAACCATAAAAATAAAATATTCAACATGTAGGAAATTTCAGTACACCAACAACCCTTACATCTAAACAATGCAATGCTGCATAGGTGGGTATCGGTAGTAGAATAAACTACTATAAAACACGATAAAAAACAGTACATGAGAAAATGGGAGGGGTACAAAAATATCAACTCTGGGGCGAAGTTTTGGCAGCGGTTGTTTGGGGAGGTTGAGTATTCCCACTGGCATTACCATCGGCAGTATATGCTGGAGCCTGAGTATAACCAGCACCATAAGAACTGTTGCTGTATGGAGGTGGTGCCTGACCATATGCAGGCTGACCACCCTGAGGTGCACCATATGTTTGAGAACCATACCCTGGTTGCCCTGCACCATATCCCGAAGGTGGTGCTCTCTGAGCACCAGATTCTGGTTGGGGTTGAGAATAACCGGAAGGTGGAGGCTGCGCAGGATATGCTGACTGACCATAGCCTCCTACCGCACTAGGTGACTGCGACTGTCCATAAACAGGAGGATTACCACTTGGCTTTTGAGATTGTGGGGCTCCATAACCAGGTCCGTAACCTGGCTGTGGTTGACTTCCATAAGCAGCTTGGGATGTAGGTGGAACCCCATAACCTGACTGAGGAGTTCCCTGAGGTGGGTAGCTAGCAGTGTTTGAGCTGGGCTGTTGGCTGGTAGGATAACCTTGCTGTGGCTGTTGGGTAGATGGAGCTTGGGCTGAATCTCCCTGTGAAGCATAGCTCGCAGTGTGGCCCTCTTGTGCTGGGTTACTGCCACTACCATAGCCAGTAACGGAGCCATAGCCTTGCTGCTGATCATATGTTGGTGGTTGTCCATACCCTGATTGAGATTGTGCATTATATGCATTATAGCTGTCCTGAGCATAACCCTGTCCGGGTTGGCTATAACCAGAAGAAGGTGGTTGACTATAATTGTATGCAGAGCCATCAGCTGGAGGTGCAGGACCTCCAGGATTTTGTGGTTGCTGTGGCTGTTGACTATAGTAATCATAGCCACCAGCATGAGTTGACTGTTGGTGAGATGGTGCAGAAGACTGGTCCCAATTGGTGGAATATCCACCTGGTTGTTGGGGAGGATAGCCCGAATATTGTTGCTGAGGCATGTTATACTGAGGTGATGGACCAGAATATGCTCCAGGTTGCACATAGCCATAACCAGGTTGCTGCATTGGTGCAGGGGGGGCCCAGTTAGAGGGTGGTCGAGATTGGTAACCTTGCTGAGGATACCCACCAGACATTGAAGGATTTCTAAGACGATTCTGTGGATTCAAATTGAAAACCAAAATAAAGGGAGTGAGTTCACCCAAATTTCCACATAAGACAAGTATAGGAAGCAACATATGCACACATACTCAGGTTAAACTTACAAATGCAAAAATCAACATGTAATGAACACGAGATAAAGGGTATATATATTATCTTGCATTAACGGGTTGCATACATGATCAGAAAGGGATACGAATACCTACATACCGTACTGGTTCGTGATAAAACTGAGTTACTCCAGCAGAAGCACACCCTTTCCCTATTCGAATTGAATGGGTACAAAAGAAAGCACAGACCATAGAAGCAAACAATCATTCAATATTTATTGCCTTGAAAAGGCAATCCATCATATAGTATTTCAATATGCAATATCTTACTCCAATTGTTACACTACACAATATATCATTCATATTCATATTAATTCAACAAGAGTGACTGGACTACAGATATTTCACATCCTATTAAGATGAATGCGCAACTCCAAATTCAAATATACAGACTGTTGAAACAACTTTTCTGTGCTCCCATGTACATTCTCTCATCCTTTGTACAACCCATTCTAATAGTCCAACCTCGGGATCATCAGTTAAAAACAATAACATTAAATATTATTTTAATGGAACATGAATTAGAAAGAAAAGAAAAATAATTGAATGAGGCAGAACAGAAGTGGCACAAAATGTACAACAGACAAATCTTAATAGAAATCTTAAACATAACTGGTTAGTTAAGAAAACTATTTAACACTGGACAAGAATAATAAAACTGGACAAGAATAATAGTATAGGGAAAATAATTAAAGTGCTGAACGACGGACAAATTTCAGGTTACCTATGCCAAATGTAAGTCCAGTATAAGATACGAGGATAAAATACTACTCCAAGTACACTAAGGTTCTTTTTAGAAATAAACTGAAAAGCACAAGAGACCTAGTTGAAAACTATTTCAACATAATTCAACATTGAGTCTAATAATGACACTATAGTCAAAAAGTATTAGTAGGAGACTTACTGCCCTTGATAATAAATATCAAAACTGAGATTTAGAACCATACCAGGGCATGCTGAGGGAACACCAACAAAAGGATTCATGTTGGTGTCACCAATGGTCCAATAGACACTAACCCTACAACAGTCCCAATAACAATATCAGTCATAGGATACACAATTAATAAGCATATTCCACTGTCGAAAGGTTATAATCTCAATGAGTATCCATCTGGCCCAAAAATATTTCATAATAACAGTAGCCTTCAGAGCACCAGGAATCTAAACCAACAAAAACAATGAAAGACGCACCTCACCAAAGCACTGGGCTAAGTGAAAAACACAGTTAAAATACGGTCTTTGTAAATATATGGTATCTTGGTCAAGAAAACTGACAGGCCAATTCTAAAATATTGCTACCAACGTCCTTGATTCGTGGATGTATAAAAGAGATAATGGCTAAGACGTATTAGCTAATTATATAGAGCAGACTACACATACACAAACATAAAGACACAGTTGACAAGTCAGACCCTGAAAGTTCATCATGACCATCACCTAATCCTAGACTAAACATAAAGGAAGATGCGTATTGCTAATATATCAAGACTGTTAATCGAACAAGATACCATACAATTGTTAACAACATTATACAGCTAATAATTGATGGCTATAGCAGTGAACGGTCTCACTAATCATGTTTCCACTTGGCCAGCTGACGCAACAACACTGAGGAGTTGGAGATTACAAGCAAGAACATCGTAACAGCCATTAGTCTTCTACCTTTGTGCATTATTTTGCAGAAGTCTTGAAACACTTGCACAATATGAAAATATGTACTAATTTTCTTTTGAGAACAATACAGTAGGTAACAGAGATCCGAATAATATTAATGTATCATATAATAAAGACCACTTGTTAAAGGCACATTAGGCTCTGAAAAAATTTCTACTTCCTTAAACATACTCTATCATCTAAGCTGCTTTGGAAGAGAGATCAATGCATCCCGAATATGCATCAAGTTACTAATAATTGTCATACAGCTAAGCTGCTTCGGTCCAGATCAAAACATCAATAATATACAATGTATAATAATGGTCACAATGTTATGCTGTATCAATAATAATAAGATCAAGGAATTAGTTAATATGAACAGAATAAATGTCATTTATGCAAAACTAAAGTGAAAACCATCACATGATTTACCAAAACTATTTTTTCCCTGCAAAGGAACAAATCGGAGAGTACAAAAATCATGTATCATGTTACAGGAATCAATCAGATCTAACTTTATATTTTAATATCATAAAAAATTAAAAGACCCAACAGGCAATGACAAGCACACCGTATTCATCTCACAATAACATAAAGCTTGCACGTAAATCAACCTAGTTTGATCAAACAGTCTAGATGATAAATAGATTGTGCAACATACAGAGTACAAAACCCAGTAGAAAAACAGCAATTTTAAACACTAGACTAGACTTGGCCTTACCAGGCAGATATGCCTAAGCCAAATCTGGCAAAAAGAAGCACCATTAACATACCTCGCCACTGATGATTTGATTAACCAACTCCTTTGCAGACTCAATTTGCTCAGGTGTCCCATCAACTTTTAATGTTCTTTCAGTTGATGTGTCACCTGGAGGAAGATGCAGAGGTATCACCTGAAAAAACATATAAACATTAGCCAAAAGTCATAAAAGTTGGCCGTTAACACAATCTCTTTTCAAATTAGTTGCAATCACAAAGCTACGGTAAAAAAAAACATAACAACAAGGCTACACTAACTATGATTTATCACCGATATCTAATACACAAATAAGAGAACAGCGTTCTATATATCACTTATAAGTACAAACCTGAATCCGTGCTCCAGTAGAAGCTTGCATATTCTTTATAGTTTCTCCTCCTTTGCCAATTATAAGGCCAACCTGAAGATGCACACGATAAACGTATCAACCCAAAGAGATAGAAAAAAACAGATCTGAACACGGAAATTACGCATGACATTGTACAAAGCATACACTCATATCTCCCTTTCACACCTTATTATTTGGAATTCTCATGACAAATTCATCTGACCCAGCTTGTCCAGTCAGTCTTCGAGCAACAATGCCAGAACCTCCAGATTCAGCCTGGTACAACAACAGTTGTCATCGTATATATTGCAATAATTAAACATGTGAGAAATTTATCAAGAAACAGACCTCCTTCGTAAGATTATCGTAACGTCAAATCTATGATGAACGAAATTTAATACATACATGATTCACAGAAAAAAAAATAGTATAAAATGTGATTAACCTCAGCAAGAACTTCATTTATGAGTTTCTCCGCAGAAGCAATTGCCTCGGGAGTGCCCATAAGCTCAACCGTTCTTGAAGTAGAATTAGGGTCGGCGTCCATATCGCGAGTAACTTGAATTTTAGCACCAGACTGCAACTGGAGATACTTAATAGTCTCTCCACCTTTGCCAATAATCACACCAACCCTGCCGTTAGGGATATCGATCTTCTTGCTCGTTCCTTGGTGACTGTAGGAGACGGGAGGAACGGCCGAGTACTGAGGCTTCGCATCTACGTTCACGGAAAACAGAGTTTATAAAACCCTAACCTAAACGAGAAGAATAGTGGAGCAGAGGGGATAGCTAGTTACCGTAAGAATCGAAGCCGGAGGTAGGAGCGCCGTTATCGGGTTTGGCACGCTTGGCGTCGAGCGGGGGAGGAGGAGCAACGCTGAGGAGGCGAGTGGCGACTTCTTGAGCACGCTGCTTGGCAAGCTCGATGCCGGTAGCGGGGCCGGCGGAGAAGCCGGTGGGTCTATCGGAGGATTGGTCTTCATACTTGCGTTTGAGGGGCGTAGAGTCGTTGGGAGATGAATAGTGGGCTTCGTCCGCCATTGGCACAAACCCTAAAGACGTTAGGTGTGTAAGAGAGGGTGGTGATGTTATTTATAATATATAGTGGTAGCTAGTGTGACCCCTACCATGGGTGGGGCAGGGTAGAAAAAAAGGAGATATTTTGCATCGCTTCGCTTGAGGCACCTTTACGTCATTCATACAATTATACAGATAAAACTATTTTTATCTCTATTTTTCTATTTATCATCTTTTTATTTTTATTTTTCTATTTATTATTTTTTTCCTTTAAGATTTTATATTTAGGATAAACATTTTAATATTATTGGTGTGTTAATTACTAATTAATATTAATTGATTTTTAATTTTTTATAATTATGTCTTGTATTTTTTACTTGAAATTAACATGATTACATCATCAATAATAATAAAAATAAA
>Ga0123341_1007024_pt1 | contig 10234 bp, 3 predicted proteins | sample Turbeapinknodule_FD_89959 | JGI IMG/M metagenome (GOLD analysis project Ga0123341, IMG submission 89959) | Root nodule microbial communities of legume samples collected from Mexico - Turtle bean Mexico pink nodule | ecosystem: Host-associated > Plants > Roots > Nodule | place: Mexico: Nepantla...
GATTAAAAAATATTTTTATTTAAAGTAATTTTTATCATTAATAAAAATTTATAAACTAATTTTTATATTAATTTATAATTAAATATTAATTACTTTAGATTTTAATATTAGTAGATAAAATATTGGTGGCTAATTAAATATTAATTTAGAAACTAGTTTTTTTTAAATTATTTTTTATTTAATGTTTTATTATAGATATTAGTTTGATTTGATTTCTTCCTACTATTGTTGATATTCATGATTATAAATGCATCTTAGTTATATATAATTGACTATTTCTTTAATTTTATGATTTAACTTTATATATCATGTAAAATTAATGTACTATAGAAAATGTTGGATTCACTGCATCTTATCTTCTACATTGGTGGTTGGGTCTGGCTTTAAAAAATTGTTCCAATCAATTTGAAGTTGGATAGTAACAAATAATCTCAATTCGTTTCACAAACACTCGTATTTTTCACCGGATTCAATTCTAGGTGGTGCCCTTAATTCAACATTAAAAAACAATATTTACTTGTCAAATTCCAATTTATACGTGAAATAACATATTATGAATAGTCTGATAATGGTATAATAGCAGATGACATAATAAATCCAACAAATATTTGTTAAGATAAACTTTGAAAGACTCTGATATCAATTACAAAATAAAATTTAAACATAACTCAACCTCATAAAATCGATTTACACTCACTTATATACAATAAAATACTTTAATATCTAGTTGGATCTCCAACATCATTTTAAAAAATAAGGGATAAGTTGCAGATTTGATATTTTATTTTACTTTTAACACAGTTTAGTCTTTATTCTCTTCAAAAATTAATTAGTTTTTTATGTTTTTAAATTGGGGCGTTTTTGGTAACCCATTTACTTTTATTGAAATTGTTTTACTAAAAATAGGAGTAAAAAAATGTTATAGTATAGTGGACCTCTAATAATGGGTTTATGACGAAGCTGCGAGGAAGCTACACGACTTCAACCATCCAATCACAATGTTCTCTTATCTCTCTCCCGCCACCCAAAAAAGGAAAATATAATTAATTATTTTGAATCAGCAACCAATAAGTTTACTTATTATTGTTCTTGTTATTATTATTATAAAAAATCAATGTTTGAGAAGGATAATTTAAGCCTTGCACGCATCTAAATCCGAAAAAGAAAAGAAATAAATAAATAAATATTAAATCGAATGGGTTGGTTTCCACTACTCTGAATGAATAATTCAGTAGTAACAGTGTGAGCACAGGAGTATAGGTATTAAACATTGACCAAAATAATGAACATAATATAAATATTTAGTCAACATTACACATCACTTCTTTGTTTTGGTTCAAACTATGCATGCATATATGAATAAGCTCAAGAATCAAGATCATTGTTCAGTGGTGATCCTCTTCTCTTCTGAATTCTATCTGCACTTTTAAGACACCAAGCGTAGCATTACCTTTGTCCCTTGTCAGTACTCTCACTGAAATCCAAGTCAGAGTCAAGTCTCACTTCCCAAAGTTCTTCACCCTTTTGGCCCTTTCCCATTTGGAAATGGTTCAGCTCAACACCACCAAGATGAAAACCTGGATCTTTTCACACTGATCTTACCCCTTTAACCCTGCCAACCCTTTTCCCTTGCCTAATGGAAGTTATGTCCAACACCATCACCAGACAAACCAAAGTAGCACCTTCTCAAGGCACCATTCACTTCCAAAAGCTTTCTTTTTGGTTCGCCCCTCGAACTCGTCCACCTGGTTAACTTCCTTCTTTTCTTTCTCTTGTACCTCCTCTACACTCAAAAGGGTTTTAACAAAACGGCTCATGATCACAGTTTTGGTCCAAAAGTCAAGCTTTTTGGAGTTTTCCTGATCATAATTTTGCTAACTTCTGCAATTCTAGCTGCATAGGTTGTATTTCTCTTTAATTTCCTACACTGTGACTGCAATTTAAAACCTTTATTATTATGGTTTACTCCTTCTATGACAAAAGCTCTTCTTCTGGTTCTGGCTCTGATACTTCGGGCTTGTTCAATCCCACTTTGCGAAGCCTTGGAACTTCCAATGGTGATGTTGTGAAGGATGGCTTGTCATCATCGCATTCTTTGGTTTATGAGAGTGAGAAGGGAGAGCTGGTGAAGTATTCTTCGGCTGCAAGGGTGGGGAAGAATGAGATTTGTGAGGCCAAAGCTTTGGCTGCTTTGAAGAATCATAGTGAAGCAGAGAGGAGAAGGAGGGAGAGAATAAACGGTCATCTTACAACACTACGTGGCCTTGTACCATCCACTGAAAAGGTATGTTTTTCTTCCTTCCTTTTCCTTCTATTGGAGATTTGTTCTTTTATTGTGCATGGCTTATTACAGCACTCAATTATTTTTGCTCTTTAGTTTCATGATTTCACTTTGATTGTATAATTGGACACCAACGGATTCAGAAATTCATATATATAAATTTGTGGGAACAATACGATACTCCATTTTTTGTGCTAAATGTGGGGCAATATTTCACTGCATTTCAAATTTAGGAGGAGATTTGTTATTACACTTTTATATTATATTAAGAGGAGAAAAAAAAAATGTTCTGGGGTAGCTACCCCAACTCTGGAAACCTTAGTTCATCTAAATATGACTTTTTTTATAATTGCCTTAATTGAACTATTATGAACAAAATGGATTTACTCATATAGCACTTCTAAATTTTGCTATCTAGCCAGTTCTTACATAAGAACAGTAAAAATGTTTCAGTAAAACGCATATTCTGTTGGTGATATGAATAAGGAATAATAGATTTGATAGAAGGTTGAAAACTAGATGAAAAGCCATTATGTAGACTTCGTGTTAGGCTGAGTCAGTTTAAGTTGAAGAAAGATGGAAATGTGCAAACTGTTCTACCAAGGAGAGATGAGATGAGAATAGAAAATTTAAGAAAAACAAGACATATATTAAGTTATCAATAAGCTAGTTGACAAAAAAAATACTGACTTTTGACACATTAACACAGTTTTATACTCAAAGTTCCATTATGGTAGTTTTATTTTCAGTTATGTCATAAATTCATAATGCTTGTGGCTGTGCATATACGTTTCCCTTTCACATGTTAATTTTGAAAAAAGAATAGAGCTCGGAGTCTGCTGTATATAAACACCACAAGTTGAGATTTGAAGAACATCATTGTAATTATTGTAATTAAATTAAGGGCTTTTGATTGCATCATTGTTGTCCGTATGTGGTCAACTAGGTACATATATAGGAGTTGTTCCTTGCTAGAGTCAACTACCAAGATGCATCACTTGATTATGTAATGTGGAGTTATTTATTATATATGATATGCATCCTAACTTATTATAATTAGTGTTATAATATGTATTTTTTTTTTTATGATTTCATATTCTATACTTTTAAACTGAAAACGCTTCACTTATTATTCAATAAGTTATGTATACATGCAAACCAGATGTTTCCTCTTGTGCATCATGTCATTAGGTGAGTATTAATGTCCGTGGATTATCGGTCATTTAATTGTGCTGGGTGCCCAAATATAGCTTCTGCTATTAATACTACTTTATTTGTTAAAAGTTACTGGTTTAGTTGGATTGCTCTAAGAAAGATTTTTATAAGAAAGCAAAGGAAGGAGGCAATGTTTTTGTCTGGGTTTTATCTTTAACAAGTCATATGAACCAAATTATAAAACATTAAGCACTGTAGAATGTCAATTTTGACTAGGTATTTTAATTTGATGGTCCTTATCAGAGGAAAAATAAATAAAGGAGCATAAATGTCATCTCTATAATCAGATTGATATGATATTCGTATCAAGTATTATCGTAGAAGTGCTAGCTGTTCTTATGGGAATCATACGACAGAGTCAGTATATTTAAATATTATGTGATAAGTTTGTGGTTTGCATGTTTTGTCTTGTTTTGTTGAACAGACATATTCTTTTGGTTGGCTAACTGATAATGGTGATGTAGGACATGGAAGGAAAACCATCAATGTTTTTTAGGCATTGGTTAACCGGAACTAGTGAGTAGTTAGACACTTAGTTTAATCAATTACCATAATTAGTATAATTAGTGGATTTGGCCTCTTTTGTAATGAAGTTATCATACTTATTCAAGCCACCATCACCAAAGGATCAATCAACTTGAGTTATCACTTATCACTCTATAATTGGCTTATGCTGAAGTCATGTTGATAGGTACTGAGAGGTGATAATGGAAACAATAATGCAGTAATTAATCCATATAAGTGTCCTTGTCATAAAAAAATAGTACAGTTTTTCTTTTGGTGTGTGACTACAAAAATTATTCTTTTATTTCTGATTATCCTTTCTTCTGTTTAGTAAAACATTTGTTAAAATCTGCTGATTTTTATTTTGTGGGTCAATTGTTATTCCTTAGATGGATAAAGCCACTTTACTGGCTGAAGTGATCAGCCAAGTGAAGGAATTGAAGAAAAATGCAGTAGAAGCAAGCAAGGGTTTTCTAATCCCAATGGATGCTGATGAAGTGAAAGTTGAACCATGTGATGGATCCAAGTCTTACAGTGCAACTATTTGCTGTGATTTCCGACCTGAAATAATATCTGACCTAAGACAAACACTTGATTCCCTTCCACTGCATCTAGAGAAGGCAGAAATTTCAACTTTGGCAGGAAGAATGAAGAATGTATTCGTCTTTACATGTTGCAAAGGGAACATTAATATTGATACTGAAGAATGCCAAGCTCTTGCAAGAACTGTTCACCAGGCACTATCTTCTGTACTGGATAAGGCTTCTGCTTCACTTGAGTTCTCACCCAGAACATCACATGCTAACAAGAGGAGAAGACTATGCTTTATTGAAACATCCACTTCCTCATGCAACCATGGATCTTGTTTGTGTTGATGTCAACAATTTGATGTGTTTATGTTTCTTCATTTCAAGTGTTACAAAGTGTGCCATTAGTATTTCTTATTTTTTTGAGAAATACTAGCATCACACTTGCTTGTATGTTGTTTAACATATTTTCTATTATTGGGTGAATCTCATTATAAACGAGATTCATTAAATAAGATGTGTGATATCATCATGAAAATCGCGTTTATCCAATAATAGAAATTGTGTTATAAAGTGTGCTAGAGAATGTATTATTAACATCTTTCTGTTGTTCAAAGCTGGATTTGTATTTTAGTATGCAGGCAAATTATACTATGTTTTGATTACCCCTTCCAAAAGTACAAAATCATTCTAAAAAACATGTTCAGAAGGATTATCCAAACATGACAATCATTCTACCAAATTTAAAAAAGGGTTTGTGTGGAAGCTTTTATTGTGAATGTATGAGGAACAATGGAAGATATATGTTATTTATGGCAGGCACGAAGTCAGCACTGAATCATTCAATATTAACGGTTGAGTGAGTAACTGTTGACTTTGAGTGTGGCGTTTCTCATGATATGCTCTTCTTCTTTTTAACCTATCTTGTTTACTTTTAGGTCTATATTCTCTTTGTTTTATCATCTTTTAGTTCAAATTTTCTCTTTAAATTTCTAATTTCATCTCTTAAATTCAATTCTTCATTATGATCCCTAATGTTTCCATGCACATTAGAATGTCTAGAATGAGAACAGTCACTATTTTTTATAAAAAGATTTTCTCAAAGTTTTGAAAGGGTTTAATAAAAATGAAGTGACAAAAACTTTCCACAAATTGAAAGACAAACTCATATAGTATATTGGTCTCTATCCACATTGTTGATGCCAATTTTATGAGGCAACCAAAAGTCTTGGGATGAGTATCTTCTTTAAGTTGAATTTTCTTATAATCAAGTAGTCCACAAGAAAACTATTTTTTCTCCTTTTTAGGTTGTGTATTGTTTTAACCTTGTCACGCCTCTTGATTTACTACCACTTCCTAAAATTGTTTCTTTGATTCACAAAGAATAATTTTCTAGAACAGAATTTGTCAAAATAGTTTCATGAGAAGGTAAAAAACCAGATTGAAAAACGAACTTAGAAATATGTTGAACATAGCAACAAATGGAGAAAGAAATAAATATTTGATATATGGGATTAGGTTTGGCAGCACTTGAGAAAAGGAAGTCCAAACCTAGTCCTAGAGGAGATGGTCCATTCCAAGTCCTCCAAATAATTAATGACTGCATATAAGTTCGACCTCCCCGCTAATTTTAGAGTCAGTACCACCTTTGATGGTTGTTAGTTTTAAACATCGACAAGTGTATCGAGTCAACTGTAGTAAAATTCATAAGAGATTTTCGTATCCACAAGGACGACTAGTAAATGTAACAAATTTATCTTTCACAGTAATGGGTGCAAGTATTCCTGATAAGTTATTTTTTTATCAACAAGAAACAATAAATAAATAAGAATCACTTTAGGGGTGATTCAACCCTTATACATACAACTCCAAACAAAAGAAATACCTCAAACTCACTAAAAAACTACTACAGGAAACACCACGAAACCACCTACTCAAACTAACAATTGTTCTTGATAAGTTGTTGATGACTTTTTACGGCAAGTGCACCGCTTTGTCAGAAGTAATAATTGTCCCTAAGGACGGATATCGATTCCACCAGGAACAGTGAATTATCAAATACAATAATCGCTAAATATAAAACAAAACAATTAAAAGTGTATTGAAAGTGGTTGTGTTGGCGATGATCAATAAGAAAACAGACAAAGAATTAGTTGTTTCAATTGAAAAAATAGGGATTAGCTTTCATCTCTCTCACTCTCATGTATTTTGATTAGCATGTCAATATTAAGTTCTTTGATTGAAATTGATGCCCGTATAAAAATCATTTATATTGATTCCTCGCATATAAAATCCTTAATAATGTCCCCAAACTATCGATCCCTCGCATAATTGTAAGAACAAACTTAGAACGAAGCTCAAACGTTTAATAGCAATTAACAATTCAAGTCTATTCCTAGCACTCAAATATGTTAAGTATTGTTGTTTAGGTTCGAACCCTAAAAATACCTCCTGGTCATATTTAAGATTCTCAATTTGTCACAGAAAATTAAAAGTAAAACAACAATACCAATAATCAATCAAGAACTGAATATTAATATATAAGATATCACCTCAATACATAAGAGTTTGAGCATATTACTCCCAATCTCAAAAGGTATAATTAGCCACGCATACTTCTAGCACCTTCCATTCTCTCAATTGGGTTACAATTCACTCTATGGTGTTTTCCTCTCAATCTGGCACACCAGGGTTGAGCCTCTAGCCCTCTATTTATCCTAGTTTTCTAGGGTTAGGTCGCTTCCTGTGTCGCGCTAATGGGTTAAGTGATAAAACATAAAAAAGGCTCAATCTTTCTTTGCATCTTTTTTCCATATGGGACCTTCCAGCTTTCTCTTTTTAGCTCAAATTATTCTCCTTTACTCCAAATCTTCAATCCTCCCTAAAAATCTGCAATTAACACCAAATTTGGGAATAAAATGCTCTTATTCAAATAAAGTTAATAAAATATGTAAAAAGGTATAAATTCATAAATTAGGGATTATTTTCTATGTAAATTAGCAATAAATCTTCATAAGTGCCTATTTTTTAATATGAAATATTACGGAAATTAGACACTTATCAGTTGTGTAACTAATAGTAATTCAACAAAAATCTAAACTAATAAGGTTAAAACTTGGTGTAGAAAGAAGTTGTTCTTAAATTTATGAAAGTGTTGGGATTGAACAAACTTTGTAAATTTCTTATACTCGAATAGCTATAAATAGCATGAATTTCAAGCTAAGTACTTTCTAAGGTCAAACCAAGTTAATTCCTTAATCATGGTTATCTAAAATCAACCATAAGTAATTCCCTGATTTACAATAGTTTGTTTCTGCATTATAGCTGGAGTAGTTCAAGTCAAATACTTAATTTAGTTCCCAAACATTAAGTTATTTCGATGATTTGTTTTAGTTTAAAAGATGAAAGTATTTATCAATATCATTTAACTTCTAAGATCAATAATAGTTATTCCTCACATATCAAGCTTTAAGTGCAAAATCAAATTAAGAAACTTATGTTAATGTTAATAAGATAATTCAAGATTGAATAGCTAACAACTAAGGAAATATGGCTTTGGATATTGTGTTTCAACTCTAACATTTTCTTCCTTTACCTCATCAAATCCTCATTTCCTTTGAACCAAACCTCTTTATCTATAGTGTTGAGTGTTTCGCTTAAATTACATCTAGTATGCTCAACACATGGTACATTTTCTCAACAAATATGGCTTTTTATGATTAATTAATTACATGCGCTTAGCTCACCTCCAGCCCATCCTAGTCAATTGACTTTCCTTGACTTCAAAGCTTCTATTCTCTTTGCGCTTCATGGCCTTTGTTTAGCGACTCATCCTTAAGCTTGAGCTCTTTTCCAACATAAATCCGCTCAATAGTTATTCCAGGCACTTAGATAGTTCTCTGCCATCAATTCTCTACCATCAATTCGCTCAGCGCTCTATGCTTATGCTCAACATATGGTCTTAATTTTCACAGGTATGCCTTTGTTGCTCTTTTTCCTTTAATTCCTACAAGATTTCAATAATTTTAACATAAGATTAGTAAATGCAACAGAGTGATCATTCTAAGTGGGAATAAGTAATTTTTAAGACCAAATCTTCTCTATTTTGCCCAGTTTAGGTGCCTAAACTAATGTAATATCTAAGACTATTTGGCTCCTATCAAAGTGGTGTTGAGTGTGAGGGAGAATTGGATCTAAGAATATATCCTTTTTAAAAGGAATGCTCGAATGGAGGACCATCTAGGAGAAACCATATTGGACCTTTAACTAGGGTCATAGCCAGAAAACTAGAGGAGGGAGAATGAGCTCAGAAGGCTCTCCTTTTGTGGAGAGTAATATATTAGACTTTATTTTCCATTTCATTAGCCTTGTAAAAATGTATAAAAGTAAATAAAATAGAGCATAAAAATGTATAAGAATTAGGATTTTCCGCGTGTAAATAAAATAAGTTCACAATTGTGCTTAATTTGGGTCTAATTATGGGTTGACTAATAGAGTAGAAAAATGTATAGGAATTAGGATTTTTGTTGTGTAAAAAAAATAAGTGCACTTAACTAAGGAGTAAAAACCCTAATTTAGGAGTCAATGTGCAGTCCTTTCCATTAGGAAAGTCAAAACCCTAATTAAAGAGGCAAAAAGGGAAGCAACCATGACCCAACACCAAACCACAGAGCCATGCAAACACCAAAAAGGAGTGGAGCCTTATAAACACACAAAAGGAGCTTGAATTTGGCAATATTGGACTTCGAAGCATGTAAAGGCACCACAATTAATGCATCTTCATTCTTTAAATTTTGTCCCACATCTCTTAGATCATGGTGTGTGTAGAGCGTCTCTATTTATAAATAAAAGGCCTACCCCCATACTTACTTTGTTTGTTGAATGAGAATTGAATTTCATTTTGCATATATATCTTCTTGTTCTTTCAAAGTCTTAAAAAATAAGAGTATTTTTCTTCTAGGTTCTCATACTAAGAGAACTTCCTTGCAACAGTTCCTCACGAGTTTCTAAGAGACTTCGAAAAAAAGTTTGAAAGTCTTTGTTAGTCTTCGAAAGATGCTTCCATTATTACATATAGTAAAATACAATATGAATGTATGATATTCATGTTGAGATACACATGGATAAAAATAATACGATGAATCATGTATGTAATATATATAAATCCAAGAGTTACTCTTAACTAATTACATCTTGTCCGGGAATGTGTTAATGCATAAATGACATTTATATGTAGAAAAGTAAAATGTTACATGAGCAAACATTTACAAAATGTTATGTGAATTTTTCTCAAAAAATTTGAAGAAATTATCTTGCCTAACTATTTTTTTTTAATTTAGTGTAAATTTTCTTATGGATAAAATTTTTAATATGATAATGAATTTTGGGAATTTAAAATCTTTAGGATATTTTCTACCTATTTTTTAAATTATATGTAAGAAATGTGTTATGATGTTTTTCATGTAAAGATTTCTTACCTTCCCTCTTTGCCTTTAACAAATGTTATATATTAATAACGAGGAATGGGAATTATTGTATAAATATTATCAATATTGAATCATATCTCCAAGTAAAAACTAAATATTATAGTTACTTTTATGAGATATAATTAAAATAAAATAGAAAGTATATATTAAAAACTTATTTTCAAAATAACTGAATCCTTATATATATATATATATATATATTATTATTATTATTATTATTA
>Ga0123341_1007025_pt1 | contig 10234 bp, 11 predicted proteins | sample Turbeapinknodule_FD_89959 | JGI IMG/M metagenome (GOLD analysis project Ga0123341, IMG submission 89959) | Root nodule microbial communities of legume samples collected from Mexico - Turtle bean Mexico pink nodule | ecosystem: Host-associated > Plants > Roots > Nodule | place: Mexico: Nepantla...
TATATATATATATATATATATTTAAGAAACATTTGTTTTAGATGTGTTATATACTGTATATATACAGAATAAATAAATGGTTAAAAAACTAAGTATATAAATAAAATAATTATAAAAAATATTAATTCTGAAACTCAGGTTCAGCATGTTACTTTATTGAGGCATGAATGGGACCATGCAGCATCATACCTTGAATCATGTCATCATGTCCCAAAGTCCATTTCATAGACTCACGGGGCAACAATTTTGCATGTATGGACATGAAAAATTATGATGGTAACCACACCTCTGTGTTCCATCATCACATCTTCAAAATCATACAGTTTCAGACCCCACAACACACTCTCACATTCACATCTTCTCTATAATTCTACACACTGTGCCCTTCGATCAACAATTTTTATATTACTAATTTATTATTTATATGTGTTGATTTAAATAAAATGTATGTGATAAACACAAAGTTATATAATAACTTAGTGTTCAAATTATGAAACTATCATAAAATTAGAATTTGGACTTACTCAAGGAAAGTTTAAGTTTTCATTCCAATATATATATATATAGACGCACACACTGCAAATTCAGAACATTCCTAGTTCTCACGCCACCAAAAAGCAGAGAGTGTGAAGATTTGAAAGCAGAACAATGAAGCTTGGTTTCTTTCTGTTCTCTCTAGTTTTCTACCTGATACTGGAATATGGGATCTTCAAAGTAGAAGGTGATGATCTTGGTGACGAGTTTGTGAAAGTAAGAGGGGTGCAGCTTGTGTTGAATGAAAGACCCTACTATGCTAATGGTTATAATGCCTATTGGCTCATGTACATGGCCTCTGATCCATCTCAGAGAAACAAGGTCACATCTGCATTTCAAGTAGCTGCAAACCATGGACTTAGCATAGCAAGAACATGGGCTTTCAGTGATGGTGGAGATAGGCCCCTTCAGTACTCTCCTGGATCATACAATGAGGACATGTTCTTGGTCAGTTTCATCTCTATTTTGCAATCTCTAATCTTTGAACCTTTTTAGAGATTGTGATATTGAATTAGAGTAAAGATGTTACTTAGTTGTTTAATCTTTTGAAGCACTTAATGATCATGTTATGTTATATATACATAGTCTATTTTACACTGGCATTCTATCACAGATAATCATTGAATTTGATAGTTAACACAGATATTGTAAAAGGGAAGAAAGTTTATGCATATATATGATGGTTTGTGATTAGATCGATGAACTATAAGCTATTTTTTCTTGATTTTTATAATTTGATGATGGTTAACATTAGTTCTTCTGCCAAATGCATGCTTGCTATAATTGGTGTTCAGTTTTTTGCAGCAGTAATAATTGTATTTTGGCTGTGTAAATAATGAAGGGACTGGACTTTGTAATATCAGAAGCCAGAAGGTATGGGACCAAGTTGGTGTTGAGTTTGGTGAATAACTATGATAACTTTGGAGGAAAGAAACAATATGTGGAGTGGGCTAAGAGTGAGGGCCAGTCCCTACATTCTGAAGATGATTTCTTCACAAACCCTCTTGTCAAGGGATTCTACAAAAACCATATCAAGGTATAATTAAACGTTTTTTATTTGTATATGTGATTTGTATCATGTTTGTAGACATTTGGTTGTACTAAGAATTATTTTGTGTCTATTGTTTAGATTAAGGACTGTTCTAAGGATCCTGAAAGCGCAGTAGTGGATTCCTTTTGATGTGTTTTGTCATTTCTTTCTTTTTGAAGTTTGGTTCGGAGGTCTGTAGAGTCTGAAGATTGTATGTTGGTCAGATGCTGAGTAGGTTGGCTTTGACCACTTTTTGTATAAGGTTTTGGACATCCTTGTGAAGTGTTTGTATAAGGATTGAACACCCTAAATTGTTTCATTTTATTTTATTTATTATTTTTTGAAAAAAAACTATATTTTCTTTTCTTTAACCCTATTTTACCAACTTTTGTAGTTGATTTGGTCTGTGAGCATAAATGTTTGCTACCTAGCAGCTGAAAGCTACCAAGAATTAATGAACCTGCAATAGAGGTTTAGACTTTTCTTAATGTTGCTACTGATACACACTTGTGATTTTCAACCATCTTAATGTTCTTACATCTGCACTATGCTATCCACCACTTCTTATTATATAAAGTGCCTTTAAGAACAACTGATGAAACACTACATGAAGAAAAATTCAGCATTAACTACATATGTAGTACTTTTTTATTATTATTGGTTGCTGCCTCAGCTACTTGTGCTCGTGACAACATTTGTATTGTACCAAGGTTTTTGAAGTGAAAAAGACATGTAACAGTGTAGTTTTATGTTTGTCTGCATGATAGAGTGTACTCACAAGGCGTAATAACTTCACGGGAGTGGTTTACAAAGATGATCCAACCATAATGGCTTGGGAACTCATGAATGAAGTTAGATGCCCTTCTGATCATTCAGGGAACACAGTTCAGGTAATTATTATTCTGTTTTTCAATTATATTTTCGAAATTAGGGTAAATATAATTTTTGGATATGATTATTGTCAAAATAACCCAACATATCAAATGTCACCATGTGACATTAGATGACAAAATAAAAACTCTATGTACTATCAATAGAAAGAACAGAAAAATTAAGAGAACTTTATGAAAAAATAATTTCAATGGGCTTTTAGGTTTTCAATCATATGATTCTGTTTTCAATGACAGGCTTGGATTACTGAAATGGCATCTTACTTGAAATCCATAGATGGAAACCATTTACTTGAGGTTGGTCTAGAGGGCTTCTATGGGCCGTCAAAGAAAGAGTCTAATCCAAATTTCCAAGTTGGAACAGATTTTATTGCAAACAACCAAATCCCTGGCATTGATTTTGCAACAGTTCATTCATACCCTGATCAATGGTGTGCAATTTCACTTCTATTTCTTAATAAAACCTCACAACCACATTAATGATGAACAAGGATCATGCACCATTTTTCTTATGCCACACTCACATCTTATTATAAAAAATAAACCAAGAAAAACATGCATTTTAGAAACATTCTACCTATAAATATCTTGTTAGAATTCTTAATGGAGTAAATGGTGTATGTTTGTTTGGATCACTCCTGAAATATAAAAAAAAAAACAGAAATGATTTAAACAGTATCATTCAATCACAGACTATTACATATCAGTGTATGCAAAAGGTCCAAATCCCCTCAAACATGAATTCATCAAAATCTTTTGATCACTTTCAGTTTATTGGAATGTGTCAAACTGGAAAACAAACACTATATATATATATATGTGTGTGTGATAGGTTGGATCTTTAAATTCTATCAGAAATCATAATGTATTGGTTAGATTTCTACCATGCATGTGTAAACAAACTCTTTACAAAGGGTCTCCCACTATTGAAAGCTTCAAGCTTTTTGAAGTACATAAATTTATACTAAGTCTTTAATTTATTTTGTCTCTCAGATAAGCTAGCTTACATTCCAAAATTGTGCATTTATTTTTAACTGTTAACAGCAGAAAGACTCAACTTTCATTATAAGAACAAGATCATTCATTATATATGATGAAACTGTTAATATTTATACACAAAAATCATACTAATAATACTTTCTTATCAGTGTTGAAGTAAAAATTAGTTTCTTACGTTGGGGCAAGGTTTTGTTTTTCATGATAATGCTGAATTGGGTAAGGTTATGAGCAGGTTACCAGGATCAAGCAATGAAGAACAAACCTTGTTTTTGGTTAGTTGGCTGAATGATCACATAAAAGATGCACAGAGCATTCAGAAGCCAGTTCTCTTTGCTGAGTTTGGAGTAGCAAGAAAAAACATGAGCAGTGACTCAACTGCAATAAGGGACCAATTTTACAACTTGGTGTATTCTGCAATCTATTCATCAGCAAGTGATGGTGGGGCTGCAACTGGTGGCTTATTTTGGCATCTTCTAGCAGAAGGAATGGATGCTTTTAATGATGGCTATGAAGTGCCCTTAGATGAGAATAGCTCAACTGCTACTTTGATTGCTCAAGAGTCTCAAAAGCTAAACAGAATCAGAATGAAGAAATCCTCCAGAGTTAAGAACAAAGCAAGGAAAGTTAGAAACTGAGACATTTCTTGAAGACTTTGTAACATTATTAATAGAAAGCCCTTCAATCTTAGACATTATTTGTGCATGAATATGTATTGGACCCATGTTTCCTTTGAAAGAGAAATTACAAGTACTGTCTGAGAGGGCATCACATGTCTAGATGTTGATCAATCTATATTGTTTAAGTTTTCTATTTTACCAAAATGAATTAATAACATTTTGGTGTAATTAAGTTTTCAAATGTTTCTTTAAAGTTCTTATTTCTGAATTACTAAAATCTTAAATTATTGCAGAACATAAAATAATTTTGCCAAGAAAGTTGTTTCTCCTCAGTTCCAATAGGTTTAAGTTATTTAAAGGAAACAGTGGATTCTAATTTTCAATTTTTTTGACATTGAATCAGAAAGAAAAGAATGTTTAGTCATTATTATTAATGGAGATAAATTTATATTAATATTACACTTCAATGTTTTTTGGTAATATCAGCTCTTCTTATAACATTTTTGGTCAATAAAGAAGTCATAGAAAATAGTTAATGCAGAACTACTAATTCACATTTGAAATCCTAACTCATTATTGATAGTAATCTTAAACTTAAACATCAAGAGTTTAGGAATGGAGAAATTAACCTAAGGAGCATATAAAGGATCTATGATAGAAAAAAAAGCAACAGAAATTATTTATCCTGAAACTAGAAGTTCCTACATAGAGTGTAACTTGTAGTATACAATGGAGCAAACTAATCATACTCCATTTTCTGCAACCAACTCCATCAAATCACTGTTCCATCTTTAATTGTTGCACTCTTCACTATAACTACGATGCCAGACCTAATGTAGAATCCCTCTTCAGGCTTGTCTGCTTCTTGAACACCCTGTGAACTCACAGAAACTAAATCAGCAAACAAATTTTGCAGAATGAAATACCATGTTTCAATAGTGAGTTCTGAAGCAACACTTACATCAGCATTGGCAATAATCACATTTTTTCCTATCTTGGCATTCTTGTCAATTATGCAATTCCTTCAAAATGTTGGAGTAGGAAATCAGCATAAATTAGAAATAAAGAACTTAGAATGAGGCAATGATCAAACTCTAGACCATTTGATTACAGAGGTTCTAAACTATGTAATGAACCAACTATTCCAAAAGCTTAATTTGGTTTATATTGTTTTTCTAACAGAAGTCACAACTTGTGATATGTAATTATGAGTATAACTTGGACCATTTTGTTCTATACGAGTATGAAAAGTTTCATTAAGGAACATCATGGCACCTGATTTTGGTATTCTCTCCTACACCAACTGGAACCTTTCCCTCTGCCAACAGAGTTGCAATTTCAGAATCAGTTTGATAGTAGTCAGCACCCATCATCATGGTATCCTGCATAGCAAAGTCCATAAGTACATGCAATGCAACACAACATCCTCAATTGATTTGTTACCCTATATATACTCTATTAGCATTATCTAAATCAAATTATACTTCTCAAATTCTGCAATTTCAATTAAGCAAAAACAATTGAGAGGGGTGAAATGGTACTAAACTCTTGAAACTTTGAGGCCATGGTAAAGATGTGTAAAATGCACTTTCCTCATACCCCACCAATTTTCAATTTTGAGAAGTATAACTATTAAGAAGTGGACTTTAAGCCAACTCAACTTCATAAAACCAGCTTTTAAAGTGAGGTTTGCACCCACATACATACTATGAAATTGTGGGATCTCCAACAATAACAATTCATAATGTAGAGAAAAGTGCAGAACAAGCTTACCTGAAGCTCTGAACCAGCCTCTAAACGTGAGCGCTGACCAACAATAGAATGTTGAACTTTACACTCATTCAAGAAACAACCATGAGAAATAATTGCATCCACAAGCTGCAAAAACCAAGCTTAATTTGTGGTAATAACATAAAGAAGCAAACCAGTAAAAGTTTTCACTCTTACCTTGCATTTTATTAGTTTAGTGGGTGGTAGGAATCCTGGGGAAGTGAAGAAAGGCGTCTTCTGATCATAGAATTCAAATTTTGGAGACTACAAATAATAAAGTATGTGACCAGTAAATGTACTATATTGTTCCTTATGGCAAAAAAATGTATTAATAGCATTACTTTCTTTAAATATCATCAATTTCATCATTATAAAGATTAACAGAAACTTAGTCTTCTAAACAGTGAAATATTCAAAAAAAAATTAAATAGAATTATGACTAACTTTCATTCTTGGCTTATGAGTTGCAGTAAACAATCTGAATTGGTTGAAAGAAACTTCCAAATTAAGAATTAAATATAGAGGAAACAAACCTGTTCTGTTAGTTCCAGATTGGCTTCAAGGAAGGACTTGATAGTTCCCATATCTCTCCAGTACTCGTTGAACATATATGCCTGAAAATACAAACAGAAACAAAAACATCAAGAACAGAAAGGAATTTAACTGCATCAGCATAATAGAATTCAATTCCATGGTTTGGATTGTTCATCACTTGAACTTTGTGGTCCCTCAAAGAAGATGGGATAAGTTCAGATCCTAAGTCATTGCAAGAAGGACAGCTCCATCTTAGCAGTTTCAGCAGGACCTCAGTTCTGAACACAAAAACACCCATTGGAGATATGAAAGGATATTTCTCTGCTTCTTCTGCACTTAAGCCTAGGAGCCTTGTATCAACACGCTGCAGTTATTAAAGGTGACAATTAATCAGCTTTAAACACTTCATATTTTATTGAATGAAGGGTTGTGAAACGTGAAAGTTAAGGCCTAGATGAGATGTCAAGTTGCATAGTGATATGTCAAGTTGCATAATGATATCCAAATGAAAGCTTTTATAAAAAAAATGTTAGAGTTAAAGCACAGGTAATGTACCATTGTGTTCACATCTGTTTCATTTAGATTTTCTACAAACTCTGTAATCCGTCCATTTCTATCAATTTTCATAACCCCATGGTCTAATGCACCGCTACAAGATAGCAAACATTGGTCAACTCCAACAGCAATATTTACTTAGTAGAGTCTATTGTTTCTGAAAGACATTTTTTCTATATTATTAGAACATATACTATTGTCTCTTTTGCATATATATACATACCTTTCATCCATAGGAACACATGAAACTGTGATATCAGCCTTGCTCGCATTATGTTTCTACAAGCACAATCCTCATCAATTAGTAATATTTTTACAAAGTATCTTAGTTTTACTTGATACATTATGAGAAATTGGTCACTACAGTAATGATAGAAAACCTGTTTCAATATACAACTTGTGATTGATGATATGAAGAAATGTTATTTTCATTATTTCATAAACTGGTGCAAGTTTTAGACAAGAAAATAGGATTGTAGACTGATACAAATTGTCAATATATCACTTTTCTTAGTCACTATATGTTATGTAAGCATAGTCTTCATGAACTATATTTAGTACATGATGCAATCTTAGCTGAGAAATTAAGTTGTACCTCCACAAGCTTCATATAGTCCATCCGACAAAGATGGTCACCAGGAATTATCATTATGTGTTCAATATTCTTGTTCTTAGCATCCTGCATGATAATCATCCACACACACATTCATTTTATGGTTACTAGACCCACAATTTTAGCATAGATGTATGTAGCATACAAAATACCTACCTCAAAAACCCAAATAAATCTTCTCACTGCATCAGCTGTCCCTTGAGCCCATTTGCTCCCAGATTCTCCAGGAGTTTGAGTAGCAGCCAAGACCTGTTCCATGTAAATTACTCCAACTTTGATCAGTAACATAGCCTCACTGATAAATTTCTTCAAACCTTTTTATAAAAATCCATTTCCTAAAATATACCTTTTTTTATCAAAAAAAAAAAAAAAAGTGAACCACTTTAAGAGTGAGTAAACCCTTATACACTTTGGGTAAATAGCTCACAATATTCCAAACAAAAACAGCAGCCCCTCATACACAGTAGAAAAATCACCTACCCAACCTAAGACAAATCACTTGTTTTTAATTGAAAACATGCAAACCAAAGGATAAGACACCAATCTGAAAAGTAAAAACAAACTGAAGGAATTTTCGAAGTAATCCAAAACCAAAGGATCAAGACACCAATCTGAAAAGTAAAAACAAACTGAAGGAATTTTCGAAGTAATCCAAGACCACCCGGAGAAAATTTCAAAATTTCCTAAAATAAAGTAAATCTCAGTCTTTTTGAAATGCTACAGACAACTTACCTCTACAAAACCGCCTCCAAAGTTCACTCCATTTCCAGAATTATACGTGCGAGAGAGGTGGCCATTGAGAGAGAAAGAGTTGAACTGAGTTAAAACGTACACTTTCCTGATGCCACTGTTGATGCAATTGCTCATAGGAACATCTATCAGTCTGTAACACCCTCCAATGGGAACCTGCAAACATGATAAAATTATTAATACTGCACATATATTTCAACACATTAAAAAATCCTGCAACTGCTTGAAGGAAGAACAATCATGAGAATCCTTTACGTTAGTACATTCATCTGTGTCTCAAAATTCAAAACAAACCTCTCATACCATTTATAGCAATCAACTCAAACCTCTAAAGAAAATTATATAAATTAGAAAACCATACAGCAGGCTTGGCTCTTGTGCTGGTAAGAGGAAAGAGTGGAGTTCCAGCACCTCCACCCAATATGATGGCAGCTACATTTTCAGGGTTTGTTTTTGGACTCTGAATAATGGATCTCTCCAATAACTAAGAGCAAAAAAACAACATTACTATTTATCATCCAAAAGCACCAACAAACCAAACAACAGTAACAAAATGCACCAACATGATGTCACTCAAATGACAAAAAACACATAAGCCTACAATAATGATCTCAGTTTTTCTTTATGTATGTATATAAATAAGCACTGCATCAAGAGATTATTATGAGAAATAAAAGTTAATGAGTAATTTCATACAGCTTCACGAAATTATGAACATTTTTTCAGAATCCTGGTCACTGAAACATGATCCAATAATCTATATCCATAGTTCTTATTTATAAGAATTAGTAACATGTGTCGTATCCGTGTCGAACACACGTATTAGGCACCGATACTCAAAGGACAGTATCCGTAAAGTAAAGTGTCAAATTCAAAAAATATTTGTTGGATTATTGACAATTCTAGACACAATTTTAAAAAATAAATGTATTAATTTTCTAAAAACTCGTATTTCTGTGTCGTATCAGTGTCTGTGTCAGTGTTTGTCTTTGCTTTGGAAGATTTTCATTTAATGTTTCATGTGTTCATATAGGGAGGGAGAAACACATCAAGCCACATCAGAAAATGTTTGCATGTAGCTATTACCGGAGACTCTGTGTTGATGTCTGGAGTGTACACAGCGTATGCAATGCCAGAGTTGGAACTTCTAGCCTTAACACTCTTGCATGGTTGAGTACTGTGAAATCTTACATTAAGACTTCCCCTTGTGTTCTCACCCCAGAAGCCAGAACCTCTGCTTCTTGTCCCAAACCCCTTGGTAACTACAATACCACTTGCACCTGGTGTTGCAATGCTTGCTTCCATGACTCTTTTTCACTATCTCTTTCACACAAGACCCCACAAGAAGCAGGTAAAAAATGCACTGAGGGGCCAAAAGGAGAGTGTGGTGAGATCAAGAAATCAAGTTTTTTATGGTATATAGCATGTCTCAGATTTGCATGTGACCAAGTAAAATGAGTGAGGTTGAATATATAAAACATGTGGTGAAAATGGTGCAATGAGACTGTTAGAGAGTATAGTGAGTTGAGATCTATTGCCTAATGAATTGTCATCACCAACGAAAAAAATGGCAGAAGTTTCTGTAATTCATTGCTCACCACATGCTGCACATTCATGTTACGTGGAATCAGAGGGCATTGGCAAAATCATTGCACCTTTTTTTTGACGTGTTCTTAGGTACCTTGTAATTTTTGTTTTTTTTCTTGTCTTCAAGAAAATGTTTTGTTCTATTTATTACTTTTAACACTCTTTTTCTAGTTTAATAATTGTAATGACATAACTAATTAGGAAAAGTAACAATGAATCAAAACTTTCAAACTACTTAGATGTGTATTAAATAAAAAAGTTATTTTTTATTTCATGAGAATAGAACTACAATAAAAATAAATAAAAATTATACTTTGACAACTTGTATACAATCTTTAGTGTGACAGTTTTAAAA